>WNFI01189634.1_pt2 | contig 17619 bp, 18 predicted proteins | sample 5400471 | NCBI WGS metagenome assembly WNFI01 (sample SAMN13153348, study PRJNA577476) | soil metagenome | isolation source: 100 cm saprolite on Douglas fir-dominated hillslope | place: USA:California | collected 2013-09-17 | reverse complement strand
GAGAGGAAGGCGCTGGCCGGGAGTCAAGCCATTCGAGAAGGCCGTGCCCGGGATGACTCTGGCGGGGGCGGCGTCCTTCCATTTCTGCACGCTCTTGGGATCGCCAAAAACAACCGCTGTGACGTTGAGGCGCTCCATCTCGGCGAGAACATCTTTCATATACTCACCCGGAGCGGACGGGTAGAGCGCTGGCGTGCATGGCTCTTTCACCCAACCGAATGGCTCTTCCTTCTCTTTGGGATCGGAAGCTGTGAACTTCGAGGTATTGGGACACATGGGCGCGAGGCCGGGAAAGTTTGCGTCCATGGCGTGGACGTGAACATCGAGTACCGGTGGAGCTTTGGCCTCAGCGTTCTGCGCGAGAGAAGCGGCTGAGAAGAATAAAAAGAGTGCAGCGCAGCACAGAAATCGCGAGATCGGGCTTGAGGACATTATTTAGAGTCTCCTTTTTGCACACGAGAGCTGGCCAACCTTTAGGACTTACCAGGAGAGAGTACCCGCCGACAAAGATCGCATGGAGACCCGTCCCAGAATCTTTAGAACCGCGCAACATCCTACGTTCCCGTACCCGTTACAGCAATCTTTTGCGGGCTGCCGCCGCCGTCGTCGGTCACCCAAACCGCCGCCGTTCGACTCCCTGTAGCTAGGGGCGTGAATGTCACCGTGATACCGCAGCTTGCGCCCGCCGCCAGACTTGTGCCGCAGTTTGTAGTCTCGGCAAAGTCGCCGGAGTTCGTTCCTACAATGGTGAAGCTAGTGATGTTGACTGCGACGCTCCCCTTATTGATCATCATGATTCTCTGTGGGGCGCTCTTGGTGCCTACGCTCTGACTGGCAAAGCTCAGGCTCGTTGGGTTGAATTTCAGATAGGTCCCAAATCCTGTTAGCGCTAGCGTTTGGGGACTATTCGAGGCGTTGTCGGTGACCAGGATCGTTCCCTTTAAGGTCCCGATCATTGTCGGCCTGAAGGTGACAGTAAACGTGCAACTTCCTCCACCCACCACGCTCGTTCCGCAATTGTTGGTCTGGCTGAAGGGGCCGGTTAGAGAAATTCTCGAGATGCTCAACGTTCCCGAGCCGGTGTTCGTAAGCGTCGCCGTCTGGGCAGCACTGGTGGTGAAAACTACTTGCGTATTGAAGATGAGTTTAGGCGGAGAAAAAGATACGGATGGCGATACGCCCACGCCCGAAAGTGAAACCACCTGTGGACTGTTCGCAGCGTTGTCGGTAAACGTGAGGCTGCCCGTCATGTTTCCCGTGCTGCCCGGCGTCCAAGAGATCGCGACCGTGCAGCTCCCACCCGCAGCAACTGAAGTTCCGCAGTTGTTGGTTTGCGTGGCGCTGCCGTTGCTCACTCCAACGGCGATACTGGAAAGATTCAGCGTAGCGGTGCCTGTATTGGAGAGTGTGACCTGCTGTGAGGCGCTAGTTATCCCAACCGTCTGATTTCCAAAGTTGACGCTCGTTGGGGAAACTACCGCGGTTGCGCTGCCGCCGGAAAGATTAATCAGAACCGTGACGCCGTTCACGGCCAGGTCGGGTCTGCCGTCATGGTTGAAGTCACCTACGGCGATCCCGGAGCCGCCACCCGGGATTTCAATCGGCGTCTGAAATGTACCATCGCCATTGCCCAGGAGAAGCGACTGTCCCCCGCCCAATGCCACATCCAATTTTCCGTCGCCATCAAAATCAGCGATGGCCAGTTGGGTGAATGCAATCTGACGAACTTGTGCAACCGTCGGCGCGCTTATGGCCGCTTGAAATGTGCCGTCTCCGTTGCCCAGCAGTACTCCAACCGCACCATTTGCGGTGTTGGTTTGGCTGGCAAAAATGTTCTCAACGAGAAGGTCCGGCTTCCCATCTCCGTTCGTGTCACCAACCGCTACCGAATAAGCTTGAATTCCGCCGGAGTTATAGACGACCGCCGACTGGAACGTGCCATCTCCGTTTCCCAACAGCACACCGACGGAACCAGTCACGCAGTTGATTCCGATGTCTGTGCCGCAGAGGTTTGCTACGAGAATGTCTGGCTTTCCGTCTTTGTTCACATCAGCGATAGCCACTGACACTTGGTTCAGACCACCGGACCCAAACTTGACCATCGAGCCGAACGTACCATTCCCTTTGCCGAGCATCAGTCCGACTCCGCCGTTGTCGTCGGCACCGAGGTACGACAACACGATGTCCGGCTTGCCGTCCCCGTTTATATCCCCGACTGCGATTGAGACTGTGTTGGTCCCGGATCGGTAGCTTACCGCGGTACGAAATGTGCCGTCCCCATTACCTAAAAGGACGCCAATCGTAGAAGCAGAGCAAACCGACCTTGAAGTGCAACTGTTCGCTACGATGATGTCGAGCTTTCCGTCTCCGTTCACGTCCGCGACTGCTACCGACGTCGCGTCGTAGCCTTGTCATTGCATTCGATTGCCGATGTACATTGATTCGCGGTGACGATGTCCGGATTGCCGTCTCCGTTCAAATCACCCACCGCCAACGCGTTCGTAACAGATCCACCTGGACCGTAACTCACCGCCGCCGGAAATGTTCCATTTCCGTTGCCCAGCAGCACCGACACCGATCCGTCACAATTCGTATCCACGCAATCGTTTATTACCATCAAGTCGGGTTTGCCGTCTCCGTTCACATCTCCGGCGGCCACGGATGTGGCAAATGTAGCACCCGAGTCGTAGCTCACTGGCGGCTGGAAGGTCCCGTCTCCATTGCTCAACAACACTGCAACATTGGAACTTGAGCAATTGTCGCTGAGGGTACAATCGTTTCCCACCACCAGGTCAGCTTTGCCATCTCCGTTTACATCCATCACCACAGCAGATGTGCCTCCATAGCCGCCGGAGCTGTAAGTCGTCGCCGCCTGGAATGTCCCATCGCCGTTGCCCAGCAACACTCCCACCGATCCACTCGCGGTACTAAACGCGCAACCACTCACGAAACAGTCGTTCACCGCGATCACATCGGGTTTGCCGTCGCCGTTGACATCCGTGATCGCCACTGCAAAGGTCTGAAAACCGCCTGATAAGTAACTGACCGCCGTCTTGAACGTTCCATCGCCATTGCCCAGCAGCACGGCTACCGAACCATTGAAGCAGCTGCTGTCGCTGCAGTCGACGGACACGACGAGGTCGGGCTTGCCATCCGCATTTAAATCCCCAATTGCAACGGAGGTAGCGCTAATTCCCGCAACAGCGTAGCTAACTCCGGCCTTAAACGTCCCATCGCCGTTGCCCAGCAGTACGGTGGTTGAGCTACCGGTGCAGTTGCTATCGGAGCAACCGTTGGTCGCGACGAGGTCGGGCTTGCCATCAGCATTCACATCACCTATGGCAACTGACACAACGCGATATCCTGCGGCATAGCTTACCCCTGCCTTGAATGTCCCATCGCCATTGCCCAGCAACACAGTCACCGAACCCGCGGCGCAGCTGCTAGCTGTGCAGTTATTTGCCGCAACAATGTCGAGCTTGCCATCCCCGTTCACGTCGGCAACTGCAATCATGGAGACCCTAAACCCGGCTAAGTAGCTCACGGCAGGCTGAAACGTTCCATCTCCTTTGCCAAGCAACACCGCCGCGGTACCCGCAGTGCAGGTGCTGTCGGAGCAACCGTTGCCGACCACAAAGTCGAGCTTACCGTCCCCATTCAGGTCTCGTACTGCCACAGAATTTGCTCCTACTCCCCCCGTCGCATAAGTTGGGACGGTATAGAAAAACTGCGGGAGAACTGGAGAGAATTCGGGCTTGGGCAACTTGCCTTGACGCAAACTCCCTTGCGATGCCGCCTTGACCATATCTGCCGGAGCCTGCTTCGTTGATGCATGTGGGGCTGACTGAGCAGAAAGTGTGGTCGCACACAGAACTGTAAAGAGCAAATAAACTGACTTCATAGCAGGCGATCCTTTTTGAATGAGGTGATGAGCCCGGCTCGGAGGGGGTGCCGAGCGTCGCAGCCGAGAGACGTGCCATTGTCTGCTCGCGCCAGACGACAGTCAAGAGACAAAATCCGGACTGGCAGGAAACTGTCAATCGGCGAGTCAACGAAGACGGGCGTGGCAACTGATTTGCCGACAGCGGCTACAATGCCCAGCGGAGGAATCATGGCGAAATCGCGCAGGCAGTTCATGGCTTTGACATCGATGGGAGTGCTGGGGGCGGCGGCGGGGCTGCGCGGTCAACAATCAGGAGAATCCCCGGCGGGACAGAATCCGGCAGATTTGCCGCCCGGAGCGCCGCCTGCTTTCGGGGCCGGGCCAGCAGTGGGACCGGAAGTGTCGGCTACGACTTTTTCTGAGGCGGAAAAGCTGGTGCAGTTCGAGATGACTACTTCCGAACGCGCAGTCGCTGCAGCCAGTTGGCCCAAGACGATGGCCGCAGTCTACGAGCGGCGTACCGGTCCGCGAAAAGTAGTGCTTGAAACCACGCTTGCTCCCGCGACACGGTGGAACCCCGTGCTGCCGGGACAGCAGTCAGGTCCGGAGCGCGACCGGTTTGTGCGCAGTTCGATAGACCCTGGCCCGCTCCCGGCACGCGACGAAGATATTGCATTCGCTCCGGTGACATGGCTCTCGCGCTGGATTGAGACGCGGAAGCTCACGTCTGAGCGGCTCACCAACATTTATGGCCTCTGCACGGCATCCCGTGGGGTGGCAAGGATCTGCTCGACACCGCGGGGATTCCGACCACATATGGAGCGGAGCCATTCCGCAACCGCGTGCCGAGTGAAGATGCCGCGGTGGTAAAGCGCCTACACGAAGCGGGAGCGGTGCTGGTGGCGAAGCTCAGCCTCGGAGCGCTGGCGTTGAACGACATATGGTTCGGTGGGCAGACGATGAATCCATGGCTGCTCGAAGAGGCATCGTCAGGATCAAGCGCGGGGCCAGGCGCGGCAACCGCCGCCGGGTTGGTGGGATTCTCGATTGGCAGCGAGACCGGCGGCAGCATCATTAGTCCGTCGATGCGCTGCGGAATTACGGGGCTTCGGCCGACTTACGGACGCGTGGCACGCACCGGAGCAATGACGCTCTGTTGGTCGCTCGACAAACTTGGCCCGATGACCCGCAGCGTCGAGGATGCGATGCTCGTGCTGCACGCGATCAGCGGTCCGGATGCGGGCGACGTGGCGAGCGTGCCCAGCCGTCTTGATTTCGACACGGCTGCGAGTATCGCGGGGCTGCGCGTCGGATATTTTCCAAAGTGGATGAATGAGAATCCGGCGACAGCTGTTGACCGCGCTGCGCTGGATGTGGTGAAGAAAGTTGGGATGGTTCTGGTCGAGGTTTCGATTCCCGACTGGCCCTATGACTCGCTTAACCTGATCCTATTCGCGGAAGGAGCGGCCGCGTTCGAGGAGTTAACGCTCAGTGGCGGTCTGCGCGAACTCAAGGCGCAAGTGCCGGACGCCTGGCCAAACATCTTCCGGCAGGCGAGGTTTCTGTCGGCCGTTGATTTCGTGCAGGCGGATCGCCTACGGCGGAAAATCGCGGAGGAAATGGCGCGGCTCTTTTCGCACGTGGACCTGTTGCTGGTGCCGTCAGTGCGCGACGAGATGCTGACGATTACGAATTTTACCGGGCATCCCGCGCTGGTACTGCGGGCGGGGTTCGTCGAAGTGGCCAAGGCACGCAGCGACTGGGCGCCGGACCCAGCGCATCCCCTGCCGACTTTTGCGCCGCCGCGCCGCGTACCTCATGGAGTGACGCTGATCGGGCGTCTGTTTGAAGAAGGTCCGATGGTCAACGCGGGGATCGCGCTGGAGAGAGCCTTCGGCGTAGTGGGCGAGCGTCCGCCTGGATTCTGAGCGGACTGCGGTGGCTAGTCGCTCGAATTGCAGATCCCAAAACGCGTCATCAACAGCGATCTTAGTTCTGCGCGGGTGCAGTTAAAGCCGCGAACTCGCGTTTGGCTTCCTGCGCGGGGATGAAGTCGGCGTCGGCATTCTTCCAGATGTCCAGCAGTTTCTGATAGCTCGCTGTGGTGGCGGCCTTGTCGAATTGCGCTTGCGCCGTTCCCAGCAGGCAGAAAACATAGTCGGGAGCTTGTGAGCTGCCTCCGGTCGCCTCACCCAGATTCATACCTCGATAGCGCAAACCCGGCGCGAAATCGGTAACGGCTTGTTGAGCGGCTGGCACATCCTTTTCGTGATGTTTCGTCTGCGGCCGCGCATGAATTCCGGTGGCAAAAAGGACTTGACATGTAAACTACATATGTAGTAGTACTGCATACAAGCATAGGAGTTGAAATGGCCGGACCTAAATTAGCCAAACTGGAACTCCAGATCATGGACACGCTGTGGACGCGGGGCAACGCTTCCATCCGCGAGATTCAAGAAGCTTTTCCAGAAAAAGGCAGACCAGCCTACACGACCATCCAGACCACCGTGTATCGACTGGAAGTCAAGAAGGCTGTGCGCCGCGTCAAGAAAGTCGGAAACTTTCACATTTTCGAAGCAGCGGTCTCCCGCGATGCGGCGCAGCGGAGGTTGGTCGACGATCTGCTGGCGCTATTCGGCGGAAGCACGCAGCCTGTGATGGCCCGCCTGATCGAATCCGGCCAACTCACACTGGAAGATGTGAAGGAGGCCGAAAAAATCCTCCGCAAGCTGGAGAAAAAGGACAAAACGAAATGACCCCGGCATACTTGTCCGCGATGTGGAGAGCGATTGCACCAGCCCTGGGCAATCATTTGTGGCAGTCAACTTTGTTCGCCGTTGCCGCCGGACTGCTAACCCTGATTTTGCGAAAAAATCACGCACGAGCCCGCTATTGGCTATGGCTGACAGCGTCGGCCAAATTCCTGATTCCTTTTTCATTGCTGATCAACCTGGGGAATCTGCTGTCGTGGGCGCGCGGTTCCGCGGAGATAAAAGCTCCGGTTTTCATAACAGCGTGGCTCTGCGGATTCGTTGTCGTACTTTTCGCGTGGTGTGTTCGCTGGCGGCGAGTCGCCGCAGCCATGCGGGAAGCGGCGCCGTTGCGGGAAGGGCGCGAGATCGACGCGCTACGCCGGCTGGAACCGATCGCAGGCAAGCCAATTGAGATCGTCTTGTCGCGTGCTTCTCTGGAGCCGGGAATCTTCGGCATTGCCCGCCCGGTCTTGATATGGCCGGAAGGAATCTCCAAACACCTCGAAGATGCACACCTGGAGGCCATTCTCGCCCACGAGGTGTGGCACGTACGCCGCCGTGACAATCTCGCGGCTGCGATCCACATGGTGGTGGAAGCCATTTTCTGGTTTCACCCCTTGGTTTGGTGGTTGGGAGGGCGGCTGGTCGAGGAGCGGGAGCGCGCCTGCGACGAAGAAGTCGTCGAATTTGGCAGCGAGCGGCAGGTTTATGCCGAGAGCATTTTGAAAGTGTGTGAATTTTGCGTGGGATCTCCGCTGGCTTGCGTGTCTGGAGTGACGGGATCCGATCTCAAGAAAAGGATGGTGGATATTATGAACGAACGAATTGCACGAAAACTGGATTTCGGCAGAAAACTATTGCTCAGCACGGCCGGCGTGCTGGCCCTCACTTTGCCGCTCATATTCGGCTTGGTAAACGCTCCGCAAATCCGAGCTCAAGAGCAAACTGAAAATGCGGGCGCGACTATTTCTAACGTCGATGTCTCCATCAAGCCCAGCGAGCTTTCAACACAGACTTATGCCGCGAGCGGTGTCCATTTGGTAAAGATGATGTACTCACCCACCGGCTTCAAAGCGGCCAATGCTTCTCTGCAGACGATCATTCAAGAAGCTTACGGCGTCCAGGCGAGTCAGATTGCACATGCGCCGGAGTGGATCAAAACCGCCGCGTACGATGTCCAAATCGAAACGGGTGACAAGGCTAACGACGCTGGCCGGGAGGAAAGCCCGGAGCAAAGGAGAGCCCGCGGTCAGCGTGTGCTCCAGGGGATTTTGGCGGGCCGCTTCAAGCTGAACGTGCACCGCGAAATAAGAGAGCTTCCGTCCTACGCTCTGGTCATCGCCGAGGATGGCGGCAAACTTCAGCCCGCAAAACCCGCAGGCAGCTATCCTGACGGAATCAAGGGCCCGGAAGGCCGGCTCATGGGAACCTCGATGCGAATGAAGCTCGACGGCGGCCAAGCCGTGGGCATGGATGTGCGAAATGCGTCCACAGCGGATCTGGCGTCGCAGCTATCGCGGCAGCTGGGCAGCGTCGTGGTGGATAAGACCGGACTCACCGGCAACTATGACTTCGCTCTGAATTGGACGTCGGACGCGAGCCAAAACCCCGAGGCGTCCGCGTCGTCGCTTTTCACGGCGCTTCAGGAACAGCTTGGGCTGAAACTGGAACCGCAAAAAGCACCGATGGAGGTTCTCATAATCGATCATGTGGAGAGGCAAGCGAAAAACTAACGTGCCTCTGCGATGCCGTGGCGGAGAGTAGACGTGAAAGCCAGGCACTCGGCGGCATTCACGCAGTGCGAGTGAGATGGGCGGGTGGGCTCGCCCACCTTACGCCCGACTGAGGCTGCCGCACCCTTCGCGGATTTTCGAAGGGTGCGGCACATCCTCATTATTACTATCTGGGCAGCACGATTAGTCCGTCTGGCCAGTAGGGGTTGGTAATCGAATAGGGCGAGCCCGGGGCCTGCCAGTGGCTGGTTGGAGTCACCGTAAAAACATAGAGCTTACCCGAGCTGGTACCGCTACTCAGGGCGTAGAGATGATTGTTATTGTCCCAGAACACCTGGGTGATTGGGTCCTTCGTCAGCAAACCCGTATAGTTCGTGATTGGATTTGCGCCATTGAAGTGAAAGACCTGAAGCCCCGCAGCTCCTCCAACCGCCAGAAGATTTCCAGATGGAGACATCCACATTGTGTTGATCCCATTGGTCGCAACTTTGGGCATATTGGATGCAGTGCTTGTAGTCGTGAGATTTCCCGTCTGATCCTCGGAGTACGTAGCGAGCTGGGCGGGAGGGTTTCCGCTGCTGGCAATCGGTTGCAGTGAAATAGCTACATGATTGGTGGTGTCCGCGACGGCGAGGAAGGGGCAGTAAAACTCTCCGTTGGGTGCCTGCGGTATTTTCGGGCTGATATTAAGCTGCGACAGGGTTTGATCGCTGGCTCTTGCGAATCCGAAAATATCAGGGATAAACGCCGTGGAACCGTTGCAGTTCGCTCCATAAGCAAAGAGGTTGTCAGCAGTGAGGCTGAGCCTAAAGCCAAACTGGGTACTTGTCCCGGTTTCGCCCAGAAACGTTAGCACTCCGGTAGAGGGATTAACGCTGTAGGACTGATAGATGTCACTTCCGTCCTGACTTTCGTAGAGCGCGTTATATAGAGAGGATCCCGTATGGTCGAGGAAGAGCACGCCCAACCCGTCCCCTTGTTCGCCGGCCGTTACCGACGAAACCGGAGTAAGAGAGCCATCCGAAGCAATGGAAAAAGAATCGATGCTGATGGAGAACGTACCGAGATTGGTGTCGGCGCCGAATAGATATTGGCCGTTCACCGCCATCTCACGCACGTTGCCCGCGAATGGCGAACCAGAAATGGCGGTAAGGGATCCGCTCGGAGCTGCGGCGAAACCGTTGATCTGGTAATAGCCATTGTTCAGAGGGCTGCTGGAGACATAGACGAAGGCAACCGGGGCAGTACTTGTCGCTACTTCGCTGGTGCTTTGTGCGAATGAAAATCCGGCCAAGCCACTTCCCAGGCAGAGGATGGTTATAAGACGGGCGATTTGGTGTTTCATACTGTAAATTCCTTTTTGTTGGGTGTAGTCGATCTCGGACATTCGCCGCTCGATACAGACGACGCGGCGAGATCTGGCGCAGCGATTAATTGACTTCTTCATTGATGCAAAAGCTCGCGGCATTTACCTAGCGGGAAACGGCAATGGGATGCGGCTGTAGTTAGCTCGGTTGCTTTGGACGAAACTGTAGCGGCGGTCTCTACAGCGAAGGACTGACGGGCGAGTCTAACGAAGATGAAACCTTGACACCGTAGCAGCAGGTTTCGCCTCCGGTATACTCCTACGGTTAGACCGGGGGACGTTGATTGACAAAACAAGGATTGACAAATCGAGGAATGACCAACCGAACGGTAAAAACCTCGCCGCAGGTTTATGCACGAACCGCCGGCGTGTTGTATTTGATCAACATCGCTTGCGGCCTATTCGGTGAAATCTTCGTCAGAGGCCATCTGGTTGTTGCCGGGGATGCCCTAACCACCGCGCACAGAATCATGTCTTCTGAATTCCTGTTTCGCTGCGGAGTTGCAGGCGATTTGATCATGCACATCACCGATGTCCCCATGGCGCAGCTACAGGCTCTCGCGTCGCTTTCATTGGCGCAGCATGAATACGGCTTTGGAATCGGCCTGGTCTTTTTTGGGGTGAGTTGCCTGGTTACTGCGTACCTACTGTTTCGATCGGGGTACTTCCCGAGGACGCTTGGCGTTTTGCAAGCGATGGCCGGCGTAAGCTACCTGATTAACAGCTTTGCTCAGCTGCTTTCGCCCTCACTGGCGAACAAGATGTTCCCAGCCATTGTGCTTCCCGCCTTCATAGGAGAGTTAGGCACGTGCGTGTGGCTCATCGTGAAAGGCGTGAACGTTTCGAAGTGGGATGAGCGCGTACGAATGGGACCAGTGATTGAGTCTCCGACAGGAGAGTAGTGTGCGGTAAGGGGCAGGCTGGCTCTGAACCTCGGCGGCTAAAAGCCGCCTGTTTTCAAAAAATCTCGGCGCGGCTGGAAAGCCGCGCCGTTTCAAAGCCTCACCAACTCTTGACGCGAACTAACGGGACACGACACTAGTCCATCAATCTGTCAACAGTCGACACAGACCTGCTCTCCCTGAAACGAGAGCAGTGCGGCATCAAGAGACGGATGCACTTCCATAACGGTGTCCAGGTTCGTCAGGTCAAGCAACGTACGAACCAGCATATTCGCACCGGCGCATTTCAACTCCACATTCTTCTCCTGCGCCAACGCTTGCAGCAAAGCCAGTTCGCCGATTCCAGCGCTATCGATGGAACTGACGCCGCTTAAATCGATGATCAGCTTGCTTGCCTGTTGCAGCACTTCGCTTCCGAAACGCGATAGTGCAGCCGCCTCATCTCGATATACGATGCGGCCCTGGCAATGCACAATAATGACTTCGCCACGGTTTCGTGTTTCCAAGCTAAGCTTCAACTTTGGCTCTTTGTTCATTCCAAGCACGGCTGGATTCTCCCGCTGTTCCGGCACTTGCCATTCTCTGTTCATAAGTCGGATGCTAATACATAGACGCTCGTGAAGTGGTTTCGGAATCATAAAAACTGGGTAAAGTTTTGTTAAGGTCGCCGGGAACGGGACTTTGATCCTGGATCGCAAATCTTCCGCCCGACAAATTTTGTCAACAGATACATCTAAGCCATCGGGTACACTGCATCTAAAGGATTTCGTTGACTTAACAGCCATTTTTGCCGGCGGATTGCCGGGGAGGAATAATTCGTGTCGAAAACTGCTGCCGTGGTGTTGGCGTTGGTCTGCCTGACGTTGCTTTCCGTTCCAATGTCAGCCCAACTCATCCCGCACGGAAACGTCTACGTCGGAGCCGCTTACGGCCAGTCCACATTCGTCATCAACAAACAGAGTTACCGCGGCTGGAACGGCTCGGCGGAAGTCATTCCTTTTGCCCGTTTTACGCATCTCGGTTTCGTGATCGATGCCAGCGGATTTTATCGCTCAGGAATTACCCAATATAACTTTCTCGCGGGTCCGCGCCTGGCGGCCAGCTTCGGCAAATGGCGTCCGTTTGTACACGCTATGGGTGGCATTCAAAAAGTAAATTCGAGTGGAAACACCTATAGCCCTACCGCAGTCGATGTCGGCGGCGGCGTGGACTATAAGATTTTCTTCAAGAACTTCTCCTGGCGACTGCAAGGCGACTACCTCCGCACTCATTATTTATCCGCCACCCAAAATGACTACCGGGGATCGACCGGAATCGTTTGGCGCTTCTGAGCGCTGGTTCCGAAATCTCACCGGTTCTGACGGTTTTGAATCGTCCAGTTCAGCCCTTCGCGCATCTAAAACTTTCTGCGTCAATGTGGGTTTAGACGGCAGAAAGGAGAATTCATGCGCAAATTATTCGGTATCGGATTTCTGCTGTTATCGTTAGCGGGACTGGCAGTGGCTCAGATTCCAACCTCAGGCAACGTCTTCTTGGGATACTCCTACTACAACACCGACGTCTCTTCGATCGGCCGGGCTAACACCAACGGATGGGAAGGTTCGTTTGAAGGAAAAATATTTCCATTCATCGGCATCGTGGCGGACTTTAGCGATCACTATGGCTCGCAGACTTTCTCCTTCGTCTGCCCGGTCACCATCGTCATCGGAGGTTGCACTGCCACCAGCGCAAACTTCAATGAACGCAACATTTTATTTGGACCTCGCGTCTCCGTGGGCGTGGGGAAATTCCGACCCTTCGCCGAGGCATTATTCGGGGCCGGCCACATCAACATCGATGGCGGGAGCTCCGATACTTCATTCGCTACGGCCCTCGGCGGCGGCCTCGACGTCAAAATAATCCGCCCAGTCGCATGGCGCTTTCAAGGCGACTATGTCCAGACCCGTTTCTTCGATTCCACGCAAAATAACGTCAGGCTGTCGACCGGCATCGTGCTGCGCTTCTAACGCGCATTCGCCTTAACGTGAAAACAGGATCCAGTTGGTTGGCTGGATCCTGCTCTTTGTGGCCACCACAACAAATTGTGAAACTAAGTTCGCGGCGCGCCGTCCGGTTCGGGCTGCCAGTATTTGTGATCGCGGAGAAAGTATTTTTCGTTCCAATAATTCATCGCCGTCTTCAAGAAGAGCCAGCCCACACGCAAATGTCCCATTTTCTGGAAGCGGCGGTTGGTTGTGGACACTCCGCCACGCACGATCCCAAAACGCTTGCGCTCCACTTGCTGGCTTAGCCGGTAATCCTCTGCGAACAAAATCTGCTCGTGAAATCCGCCCAGCTCCCAGAATTTCTTGGTATCGAAAAGCATAAACATGCCGGTGGCAAACGGGCGATGTAAAAACGACAAGTACTGAAACATGTCGTTGCCAGCATAAAACAACTTGTCGATCCAGGTTCCATCCGGGCACAGAATGTTCGTCGTGACGCAGTACAATCCCTTACGCTGGGCCAGTTCCACGGCGCGCCGAATCACCGACGGATGTGCGATTTCAATGTCCGCATCGAGAAACAGGACATAGGAGCTGTCTGCCTGTGCCGCCCCCCGATTGCGGCCAACTGACGGCATCCCGCCGCGAATCACGCTCACGTTCAGACGATCGCGAAAGCTGAGGACGGCTTCGCGAGTGCCGTCGGTAGAGTTTGCATCAGCGACCAACACCCTCGTACTCGGCATCTTCAAATAGTCCTGATTCGTCAGCGAAGTCAGCAAGCGCGGAATCAGTTTCGCCTCGTTCTTCGCCGGAATCACGATGGTCAGCTCGCTCGTGGTATTCATGAATTTGTACCCCCTGTTCGTCGATCGTCAAATATGTGAGCCTGGAATCGACCCACCCGCCTGAGTTGTAGTAATCAACTCCGTCGCATTCCACATGAGTGGCTTCATGTGTGTGACCGCAGAAAATGCGTTCCGCCCCGTGATGCCGGGCATAAGTGAGTGCCCCGTCCGCAACCTTGGTCGACATGCGCAGCCAGCGTGTGTTCAACCTATCAATCAGCCGCGCGATGGGCTTGCTCTTGAAGTCCACCTTCTGCAATTGCAGATACAGCGCCGTGCCCAGCCGGCTCAGCCTCACGCGGTTTACCTGGAATCCGTCAAACTGATGGCCGTGAATCGCAATATGGCGCAGGCCGCGGTACTCCCACGTGTAGTGCTCGTATACACGCACCCCAACCAAATGGGACATGATGTTTGCCAACCCGTGGTCGTGATTTCCTTCCACCCACACGACTTCGATATTGCGCTTCGGATTCGACAGCTTGCGAATGTAGCCCAGGAACTTCCAATGGTCTTTGGTCAGCCGGGCAAAGTTAAGGTCGGCGAAGATGTCGCCCAACAGAATCAGCCTTCGGAAGCGATTCTCTTTGAGCACGCAAGTGGCCTCGCGCGCATGACTGGTCTCTGCACCCAGGTGCAGGTCGGAGAGGATCAGCGTGTTGACTTGCAGATCCATGCCTCGGTTGTAACAAACGATTGTTACGAGGTGATGACAGTTGCATCAAAATCAGTGCACAGGTAACTGCCAGAGTAACCGTCAATCTTGGCGACGAGGCCTTATGCAATATTGCAGAAGGGTGCTGAACGGGGGTGTTTGGGGGAAATCGGCGGAAACGGATCGAAGACTCGGTCTGGCTGGATGGAGGCAGCCCTTATCCGTGTCTGATTTATAAAGATAATTTCCGCTGAAGCATGGCAGAATCACTTCGCCTTGTCGATCATCAACTCGCCACCAGTCGCGTAACTTTCCTTTGACACTTCGTTGAAGACGACGACGATCGCTTCGCGGCGCGCTCCCGCTTCTTCCACCATCGCATCTGTAATTCGTTTCGCGACATTGCGCTTCTGATCGGCGCTCCGGCCTTGCAGCATCGTAATTTGGACAAGAGGCATAAGGGATCCTTCACTTCGTTCAGGATGACGCTGCGGGCTCCCGCTTCGCTCGTTCTTAGCCTGCCCTGAGCAACCGAGCCAGAGCGAGGTTGTCGAACGGGCCCGCAAGCGCCGTCACTTCGCTAATTCGTATCCCGCAAAAAAGAAGCTCAGCTCAAAGCGTGCGGTATCTTCCGCATCGGAGCCGTGAATCGCGTTGTGCTCGATGTTGGTCGCCCACTTTTTTCGGATCGTACCTTCCTCGGCATTTGCAGGATTTGTCGCGCCCATGAGCTTGCGGAGATCAGCGATGGCATTTTCCTTTTCCAACGCCAACACGACGATGGACCCGCTCGACATGAAGTCGGTAAGGGTATTGAAAAATGGGCGGCTCGCATGAACGGCATAGAACTGTTCTGCCTGATGCTTTGAGATTTCCAGCATCTTGATGGCGAGAATTCGGAATCCATTCTTCTCGAATTGTTCAATGATGTCGCCGATCGCGTTCTTACGGACGGCATCCGGTTTGACGATAGTAAAAGTGCGTTGCAGAGTTTTCATAGGTCGGTCGTTGGTCCTTGGTCGTTAGTCGTCGGCTTTGCTATTGCTACAGCAGTTAATCAGGTCGCTAGTCGCTAAACTTTCACGCCCAGCGCCGCCGCGAGGGTTTCGCCGATAGCGGCCGGCGATTTTGCTACACGAATTCCCGCTGCTTCGAGAGCCTTCATCTTTTCCGCAGCGGTGCCTTTGCCTCCCGAGATGATTGCTCCTGCATGCCCCATGCGGCGTCCCGGAGGCGCGGTCTGCCCGGCGATGAATCCCACCACCGGCTTTTTCATGTGAGCCTTCACAAATTCAGCGGCGGTTTCTTCGGCGTTGCCGCCGATTTCGCCGATCATGATGACGGCCTCAGTTTCGGGATCGCGATTGAACAAATCCAGCGCATCCACGAAATTGGTGCCAATTATCGGATCGCCGCCGATGCCGATCGCGGTCGATTGCCCAATGCCACGCTGCGTGAGTTGGTGCACGGCTTCGTAGGTGAGCGTGCCCGAGCGTGAAACAATTCCGATCGAACCTTCTTTGTGAATTGAAGCAGGCATGATGCCGATCTTGCACTTGCCCGGCGAAATAATGCCCGGGCAATTGGGGCCAATCAGCCGCGAGCGTCGATTCTGCAAAAATTCCCAGGCCTTCACCATGTCGAGCGTCGGAATTCCTTCGGTGATGCAAACGATCAGGTCAATCTCCGCGTCGGCCGCTTCCATGATCGCATCGGCTGCGAATGGTGGAGGCACAAAAATGACGGTCGCATTGGCTCCGGTCTTTTCGGCGGCCTCGCGAACCGTATTGAACACGGGCCAGCCTTCGTGCGTCGTCCCGCCCTTGCCCGGAGTTACTCCCCCGACGATCTGCGTGCCGTAAGCGGCGCTGGTCTTGGCGTGAAATGTTCCCTCGCGCCCGGTCAGTCCTTGCACGATGACGCGAGTATTCTTGTCTACCAGGATTGACATAAATGAAATTTCCTCACTTCTAGCGCCATTGCGTCACGCCCGCAGTTCCCCGGGCCGCCGCGACGACTTTGTCGGCCGCATCCTTCATGGTTTCGGCCACGACAAAGTTGAATCCCGAATCCATCAGTATCTTCTTGCCTTCATTGACGTTGGTGCCTTCGAGGCGTAGCACGACGGGCAGTTTGATGTTTGTTTTGCGCGCCGCTTCGACCACGCCGGTGGCCAGCGTATCCACGCGCAGTATGCCGCCGAAAATATTGATCAACACCGCCTTCACGTTCTTATCGCTCAACAGGATTTCGAATGCATGCGCCACCTGTTCGGCGTTCGCGCCGCCGCCCACGTCCAGGAAGTTCGCCGGCATTCCGCCCGCATACTTAATGATGTCCATGGTGGCCATGGCCAGGCCAGCGCCATTCACCATGCAGCCCACGCTGCCGTCGAGTTTGATGTAGTTCAGACTGTACTTCGAAGCCTCAACCTCGAGTGGATCTTCTTCGGTAATGTCGCGCAACTCGCGCAAATCCGGATGCCGGAACATCGCGTTGTCGTCGAAAGTTATCTTTGCGTCGAGCGCAAACAAGCGCCCGTCGGTCGTCGTGATGAATGGATTGATCTCAACCAGCGATCCGTCGGTATCCAGAAAAGCCTTGTAAAGACTGGTCAGAAATTTTACTGCCGGATTAATCTGCTGCGGCTTCAGGCCCAACTGAAAGGCAATCTTGCGCGCCTGAAATGCCTCCAGGCCCATCCCCGGGTCGATATACTGTTTCAGAATCGCGTCGGGATTTTCCTCCGCGACCTGCTCAATCTCCATGCCGCCCGCAGCCGATGCCATAAACACCGGCTTGCCTTCGGCTCGATCCACGAGAATTCCCAGATAAAGTTCTTTCTCGATGGGCAGAGTCTCTTCCACCAGCAGGCGTTGCACGATGCGGCCTTCGGGCCCGGTCTGATGCGTCACCAACTTCATGCCCAGCATCTTGCCGGCAAGGTCGCCCGCTTCGTCCACTGACTTGCCGATCTTTACGCCGCCACCCTTGCCGCGGCCTCCAGCATGAATTTGCGCTTTGACCACGACTCCGGTCGCGCCCGCGCTGAACAATTCTCTGGCCACAGCTTCGGCCTCTTCACGCGTGGCCGCCATCGCTCCGCGCGGCACACTGACGCCATACTTCTTCAGGATCGCTTTTGCCTGGTACTCATGGATTTTCATAGTAATAATGCTCGTCAGCTAAGAACTCGGCAGGACAGCTTGCGGCGTCGCGCTGCGGGCAGCAAACTAGCAATTTTATAGAAGGGCAGAGGATTAGGGCAAACATTGCCCTTCACTGAATCGAAGGTTGAGGGCAGGCCGTTCCGAAAGGGCACCTGGTCTCTTGGCGATACATTGTTTCTTTCGTTAGGCCGGTACATCTAAAGGGGTCAGTCAAAACATAGCGATTGCCTGGTCATTTGAGAGCCGTCAAACATGAAACTGATTTCCCTGAACGTCGCCCGTCCGCGGCTTGTGATTTACAAAGGGAACACCATAAATACTGGA
>WNFI01263564.1_pt1 | contig 17627 bp, 20 predicted proteins | sample 5400471 | NCBI WGS metagenome assembly WNFI01 (sample SAMN13153348, study PRJNA577476) | soil metagenome | isolation source: 100 cm saprolite on Douglas fir-dominated hillslope | place: USA:California | collected 2013-09-17 | reverse complement strand
TAGCCCTTGGGCGGCACCAGCACGCCGGTCGAGCAGGCGACAGGCTCGACGATGACGGCGGCGATGGTCGAGGCGTCGTGCAGCGCGACGATGCGCTCGAGCTCGTCGGCGAGATGCGCGCCATGCACCGGCTCGCCGCGGCTGAAGGCGTTCGTCTCCGGCAGATGGGTATGCGGCAGATGGTCGACGCCGCTCAGTAGCGGGCCGAAGAATTTGCGGTTGTTGGCGATGCCGCCGACGGACATGCCGCCGAAGCCGACGCCGTGATAGCCGCGCTCGCGCCCGACGAGCCGCGTGCGCGTCGCCTCGCCCTTCGCGCGATGATAGGCGAGGGCGATCTTGAGCGCGGTATCGACAGCCTCCGAGCCGGAATTGGTGAAGAACACGTGGTCGAGATCGCCGGACAGCAGCGCCGCGACCCGGGCGGCGAGCTCGAAGGCCTTGGGATGGCCCATCTGGAAGGCCGGCGCATAGTCCATCTCGGCGGCCTGACGCTGGATCGCCGCGACGATCTTGGGATGGCCGTGCCCGGCGTTGCAGCACCACAAGCCGGCGGTGCCATCGAGGATGCGCCGCCCGTCGGCGGTGGTGTAATGCAGCCCCTTGGCGCCGACGAGCAGGCGCGGCTGCGCCTTGAATTGCCGGTTGGCGGTGAACGGCATCCAGTAAGGCTCGAGGTCGTTGGTCAGACGGCGGGTGGCTTCGACGGCGACCGGCTTGGACTTGGCCATGAATTCATCCTGTGGCGGAGCGGAGGGCGTGACAGCAGCAGCCGCATCTTCACCCCATCCTCGCGTCTTCTGCAACACGCGGTTACGCGATCCCAACGAGTTAGGCGGCCAGTTTTCGGCGGTCGTCCGGGAGCGTTTTCAGGCCTGTTTCGGCGGCTGAACAACCGATCCTTTGCCGTGAATTCGGCCAGGCAACGCGCCGGCCTTCAGCAATCATCCAGAGCGGTGCAGCGGTCGCGGGTCAGGCTCACTCCGGCCAGCATGGGTTGAACGGGTTCTCCGAGAACGGCGTCGGGTTGCCGAAATGGCGAACCGGTGCACCAAATCCGCCGTCGTCATAACCGCAGCCCCGGACAATCACGACCGGGCTCTGGGTAGGATTCGACGCCGATAGCGGGACCGTCGACGATGGTGGCTGGCACGCTGTGAAACCCACCCCGCCCAACAACACAAGGGCGGTGCAAAGCTTGTCGGTCACTTGTTTTCCCTCGTTCACGGGCACGGACGCGATCACTGGGCGAACCGGCCGAGTTCCCGTCCTTTCCCGTCATTATTGCGGGGGCGGCTCACCGTCGCCTTGACGCAGCTCAACGTCCGGCGTTTTCCTGGCCGACCATCGGCTTCCATCGGCAAAATCACCGAAAACGCTGCCGCCGAGACATCGCCCGGCTCCTGCGCAAGCGCTACGAGCAGCGGGCGCGGCCGCTGGGGCTGACCCGCGCGCAATGGCAGGTGCTCGCCCATCTGCAGCGGCACGAGGGCATTAACCAATCCGGCCTCGCCGAGCTCCTCGAGCTCGAGCCGATGACCATCGCGCGGCTCGTCGATCGCATGGAGGAGGCGGGCTTGGTGCATCGCCGCGCCGACCCGGCCGACCGGCGCGCCAAGCGGCTCTTCCTGACCGAGCGCGCCAAGCCCATGCTCGAGCGCGGCCGCGCCCTCGGCGACGAGGTGTACGGCGAGGCCTTCGCCGGCTTCGACCCGGCCAAGCGGGAGGGCTTGGTCGACCTGCTGCTGCGGGTGCGCGGCAATCTCTCCGAGAAGCGCGGCGATGACGACGCCGAGCCGGCGGCCGCCCGGCAAAGCAGGATGCTGGAGACGGCGCCATGACGTCGACGACCGACACGGTTCGCGATCGCCGCCGCCCAACCACCGCGAAGCTCGGCTGGCGCAGCCTGCTGAGCGCGCGCTGGCTGCGCCTCCTGCTCATGTTTGCGCTGCCCATCGTCCTCGTCATCGGCGGCACCTGGTGGTATCTCACCGCGGGGCGCTACGTCTCGACCGACGACGCCTATGTCCAGGCGGACACCGTCGCCGTCAGCAGCGATGTCGCCGGCCGCGTGATCGGCGTCGACATCCGCGACAACGAGCATGTGAAGGCCGGTCAGGTTCTGATCCGGCTCGATCAGCGCCCTTATCGCAATGCGGTGGAGCAGGCGAAGGCGCAGCTCGCCAATGCGCGGCTCCAGGTCGAGGGCTTGCGCGCCAGCTACCGCCAGCGGCTTGCCGAGCTGGCCTCGGCGCAGGACACGCTCAACTATCAGCAGCGCGAATTCGACCGGCAGCAGAAGCTGCTCGCCGGCGGGGTCACCTCGCAATCCAATTTCGACCAGGCGCGCAACCGTCTCAGCACGGCGCGCCAGCAGGTGGCGAGCGTCCAGCAGCAGATCGCCGCGGTGCTGGCGAGCCTCGGCGGCAATCCGGACATCGCCACCGACGATCATCCGACGGTGCAGCAGGCGCAGGCCCAGCTCGACCAGGCCGAGCTCAACCTGTCCTACACGGTGATCGCCGCGCCGGCCGACGGCATCGTCACCAATGTCAACAAGCTGCCGGTCGGCAGCTACCTCAACGCGGCGACGCCGGCCTTCTCGCTCGTGCAGGCCGACCGCCCCTGGATCGAGGCCAATTACAAGGAGACCGAGCTCACGCATATGAAGCCGGGCGACGCGGCGACCGTGACCGTCGACGCCTATCCCGGCACCCGCTTCGCGGCGCGCGTCGCCAGCCTCAGCCCCGGCACCGGCTCGATGTTCTCCGTGCTGCCGCCGCAGAACGCGACCGGCAATTGGGTGAAGGTGGTGCAGCGCCTGCCGGTGCGCATCGAGGTGGACCAACCCGATCCCAACCAGCCGCTGCGCGCCGGCATGAGCGTGACGGCGGAGGTCGATACCGGCCACCGCCAACCCATCGTCGCGGCGATCGAATCCTTCTTCGGCGTGGGCGGCGCCAACGCCAACACCGCGCGATGAGCCGCGCGCCCAGCACCGGCCTCGCCGGGCCCGCGGTCGAGCACCGTGCCTTCATCGTCGTGTCGGTCATGCTCGCGACGATCATGCAGGCGCTCGACACGACGATCGCCAATGTGGCGCTGCCTTACATGCAGGGCAGCCTGTCGGCGGCGCAGGACCAGATCAGCTGGGTGCTGACCTCCTACATCGTCGCCGCGGCGATCATGACGCCGGTGACCGGCTGGGTCACCGGCCGCTTCGGGCTGAAGCGCGTGTTCCTCGTCTCGGTCGCCGGCTTCACCGCCGCGTCGCTGCTGTGCGGCAACGCCGGCAGCCTCGCCGAGATGGTGGTGTTCCGGTTGCTTCAAGGCGTGTTCGGCGCGGCGCTGGTGCCGCTGTCGCAATCGGTGCTGCTCGACATCTATCCCAAGGAGCAGCAGGGCCAGGCCATGGCCATCTGGGGCGCCGGCATCATGGTCGGGCCGATCCTCGGGCCCACGCTCGGCGGCTGGCTGACCTTCAACTACAATTGGCGCTGGGTGTTCTACATCAATCTGCCGGTCGGCATCCTAGCCTTTGTCGGCATTCTCACCTTCGTGCGCGAGACGCGGCGCGACCGCGGCCTCCGCCTCGACTTTCTCGGGTTTGCCCTGCTGAGCCTCGGCGTCGGCGCCTTGCAGATCATGCTCGACCGCGGCGAGCAGAACGACTGGTTCGGCTCGACCGAGATCCTCATCGAATGCGCGCTGGCGCTGTGCGGTTTCTGGATGTTCGCGTGGTGGACCAGCGTGTGACCACCGCGGGGCTGGTGATGATGCCGCGCGGCGTCGGCACGATGCTGGCGATGATCGTCATCGGCCGCCTCATCTCGCGCATCGACGTGCGCCTGTTGCTGCTTGCCGGCCTCGCCATCACCACCTTCTCGCTCTACCAGATGACCGAGTACTCGCTGGCGATGGATTGGCGGCCGATCGTCTGGGTGGGCGTCGTCCAGGGCATCGGCTTGGGCTTCCTCTTCGTCCCGCTGAGCACCGTCGCGTTCGCGACCTTGGCGCCGGCGCTGCGCGCCGAGGCCGCCGGCATGTTCAGCCTCCTGCGCAACGTCGGCGGCAGCATCGGCATCTCCCTGGTGGTGACGATCCTCGACCGCATGACGCAAACTGCGCATGCATCGCTCGCGGCGCAGGTCACGCCGTTCAATCCCGCGCTCTATCTCCCCGCCATCCGGCGGTTCTGGAACATCCACAGCACCGCCGGCCTCGCGGCGCTCAACCAGGAAGTCACGCGCCAGGCGGCGATGATCGCCTATATCGACGATTTCAAGCTGATGATGGTCGTCACCCTCGCCGCCATCCCCATGCTCGTGCTGCTGCGCAAGGCCAAGCCGGCCGGCGGGGCGCCCGTCGTCGTGGACTAGGCGCCAGCCGCCGCGGCTTACGCCGCGCCCTTGGCGACAAAGCTCCTCCTGATGGCCTCGATGATGACCGTTGCGGACTGCGTCTGCGCTCTCGTGCGCGTCGATCCCAAAGGCCGGTCGCTTTCGGCGGCCTCGCGCGCCAGCTCGACGACCGTGTCGATGACGCCGAGTACCTGCGCCTTGGTGATAACGCCGTTTTCCACGAGCTCATGAAGCAGGCTTTCGCACAGCATCAGGGCCACCTGCCCGTGCGGGTCAGGCTCCCACTCCAATTGCTTCTTCTGCGCCACCGCAAACCCTCTACCCGTACCGACCACGGTATAGTGCAAGCTGCGGGTAAATTTTCCGTTTCTGTAAGATAGTTTAAGCGGGACTGAATAGCCCTAAAGTTGTCATGCCGCAGCGCAAAGGGATAATATGGCGCGGGTTTGCTCACCCTTAAGTAGTCGGCTCATCTTGAAATGCCCCTGGGACATGCCGCGGCCTGACCGGCAGAATCACTGTAGAGGGGCCGCTCCGCGAGCCCAGAGATCCGCCATCGGACTCGCCGTTCGCTCCAACGCCTCAATGTCGCGCAGCAATACGACATGCCGCCTGATCGCTATCGTTCCCGACCGGCGCAACCGCGCCAGCACCCGGTTCACATGCACCGGCGTCATTCCGAGATAGTCGCCGATATCCTGTTGCGTAAGCGGCAGCTGGAAGGCGCCCTTGCCCAGCAAGCCTCGGACGCGCAGACGTTCTCTTGCGTCCAGCAGCATCGCCGCAAGCAGTTCTTCGGCGCTACATTGGCCGAGACCCATCAACCAACTATCCTGCCGCCGCTGTTCTCTGCCCAATTGGAACAATAAGAACAGCGCAAGATCGGGATTGCTCGCCGCAACCTCCCATAGGTGCGCTTGATCGACAACGCTGACGCTGGTTCGCGTCAGGCAAGTCAAGCTGTCGAGGGAGCGGGCGAACAGGATGGTTGTGAGGCCCAAGAGATCGCCCGGCACGCTGATGCCAAGGATTTGACGGCGGCCATCGGCAAGGGTGCGCGAGCGACATACCCAGCCGCTGCGCAGCCGATAAATCAAATCGTGCTCTTCCCCGGCGCGGAGAATGGTCGCACGCCGCCCGTAGAAGCGGATGCTTCCCATGGCCTGATGGAGAGCGATCTCGCCGCGACGAAGCGACCCGTACAATTCGGGGCGATGCAGAGGATATGCAGATGACGGCATCAGACGCTCTTGACGGGCACTTTGGCGCTATGCTGCTGCCGCGGCTCTCATGCCCGGGATGGTCTTCTGCGGTCTCGGCCTCCCGAACGGGCCCGGCTTTTCTATCGTTGCGTGCGCCTTCGACATAATTAGTCGCTGTTCTTGCCATTCATGGCAAGCAGCGATTGTAGATCCATGTCGCGGTTTTCGACTCTCGGCGGTCCGCGGCGACGAAATCGGGCCTCGCCCCCGGGCGCCGCGCCGTCGATCTGACCGGCGTCAAGGACGTCGCCGCGCCGATGTGCAAGAAGGAAGGTGCTGGGGCGGAGCGAGCGGCTCGGAGCGGGTCGCCTTGCTCAGGCTTCGAGGGGCCTCAATTATGCTGCGAGGCGCGATCCGTGTTCGCGCTGCGACGTCTCCTCTTGTGGCTGGCGGCATGCGCGCTCTGCGCGTTGCCGAATGCAGCGCGTGCCGACGACCAGGATCGCACCACGCTGCTCGAGGAGAACGACTCGCTCTACTTCAATTCCGACAAGCACTACACGCAAGGGTTGCGGATCTCGGATCTACGGCCCGACCTCGCGCCGGACAGCGCGTGGCAGCGCCCCTTCGCATGGCTCGGCAACCTCGCGCCGATCTTCTCGCCCAACGGCGCGCCATCCGCGCCGCAGCGCCGCTACGCCCTCTTCCTCGGCCAGAGCCTCTTCACGCCCAAGAACCTACGGCTGAAGCCGCCGGATCCGCGCGACCGGCCCTATGCCGGCTGGGCCTATCTCGGCGCGAGCCTGCTGCAGGAGAGCGGCGGGCGCATGCTGGAGAATCTCGAGATCGATCTCGGCGTCGTCGGCCCGCTCGCGCTCGGCGGTCCCGTGCAGCGGACCTGGCACCGCATCATCGGCGACGTCAAACCCGAAGGCTGGGGCTACCAACTCCACAACGAGCCGGGGACGATGATCAGCTATGAGCGCTACTGGCGCCGGCCGCTCCTCGGCGACGGCGGCCGCGGCGTCGATGTCGTCCCAGAGATCGGCGCGACCGTGGGCAACGTCATGACCTATGGCGATGTCGGCGGGCAGCTGCGCATCGGCAAGGGCCTGCTCGCGGATTACGGCCTGGTGCGGGTGCGCCCGGCGCTGTCCGGCACCGACTATTTCGACGCCGACAAGCTCGACTGCGGCCGTGGCTACTACTTCTTCATCGGCGCGCAAGGCCGCGTCGTCGGCCACAACATCTTCCTCGACGGCAACACCTTTCGCCCGAGCGCTCGCGTCCCGAAGAAGACCTGCGTCGCCGACCTGCAGGCCGGATTCTCCGCGCCGTGGTCGAGCACGCTGCGCCTCGACTTCAGCGTCGTGCGCCGCACGCAGGAATTCGTCGGCCAGCACGGCCTCGACGAAATCGGCACGGCGGCGCTGACCTTCTCGTGGTGATGCCGCCGGGAGCGGCGCCCCGCGCTGATGAAGCGACTGTACAGGCCAGTATCGGCTCGTACGTGATGACCGGGGCGAGATCGTACGTGACGATCACGGCGACAACGCATCGATAATTCGATCCACGCTTGCGGCGAAGAATTCTGTATCGGCGACCCCGCGGAAGGCACGTGAGTTGGAGGCGAGACGTGCCCACAGTTTGGCATCACGGTCGAGGAGCAGCATGAGTCGCGCGAGGCCTTGAACGTTGTCGGGCTCAAAGACATAGCCGTTCACGCCCGATCGGACGAGAAGGTCGCGTGCGCCGCAATTTTCCGACACAATGACGGGCACGCCCAGAGCGAGGGCCTCATTGACCACAAGGCCAAATGGCTCTTCGACGCTGGGCAAGATTAGAGCGAGGCTCAAGGCAAGTGTTTTGGCGATGCCTTCTTCTTGCAGATAGCCTCGGAACTGCACTCCTTCGATCCCGAGCCGCGCGACCTGATCTTTGAGTGCATCCTCGAGGGGACCCGAACCGCAGAGATGAAGATCCCGTGTGCCGCGATGCTGCCGGCGATAGACGGCGTAGGCTGCCAAAGCAACGGATAGGTTCTTCTCGGGTACGAACCGCGCGATAATGGTGATATGTCGTTGCGCGTGGGTAGCACCCCCGGGCGCAGGCTCACAAGCGGCTAGCCTTACGACGCGATCCATAGATGCCACGTCATAGCCCAAGAAAATGCGAGAGCTCAGAAAGCCGAGGAATTCCAAGTATTGTGCCGAACGAGGGCTCCCCACGAGCGCGGCATGATAGGGCATGTAGAGCAGAGCTTTTAGACACTCCTTCACGAGCCTGCGCGGCTTATCGTCGAATTTGGAATCCTGCATGATGATGATGCGCCGCCCGAGCGACCTCAAACATAGGGCGACCAGAAATATCGGCGGGAATTGGAAACCGCACAAAAAAATGTACTCGGCTCGGGAGCTCACGCATGCGCGAAGCAGGGAGATGAAATAGCGGCATTGGCTGAGTTGGCTGTTCGAGGCTCCCGGGAAGAGCGTTGACTTGATGAAGTTCTCGCCGGGACCAGTCGGATCCCACTGATAGAAATCCGAATGGCTAGCTATCTCTATTCCACGGACTTCGTATCGATCTCTGAAGTGGATGGCGCACGCCTCGCATCTATCCATATGATAGGGAGCAAATTTCTCCCAAAAAAAGAGAATGCGTGGCCTGCTGATCATGTCCTCCACCTGTCTGGAAGCCAGCGCCTTGGTTTTCGACGGGGCGAGCCGCGCCCATCTTCGGATGCGTAGCGCAATCGTCGATTTAGCCTGCGGAGAAGAGCCCGTCGTGCGGATCAGGCGCATGGCGCGTATAGGCCGTCCAGTATATCGAGAACGGTTGCGACATTGCCGAAAACGCTTTGGACGTGCTGATGTCTCAGCTGACTAAAAAGGCGATACGTCATTCGCGCGAAACGGCTAGCGTCCAACCATAGGCGGCGGTCCCCTTTTCGGTAAGCAGCTGAAACGGATGTCGTGAACCCGCGCTCAAACCTCTCGTTCACCTCTCGCCGTCAAGGCGATCCGCTAGACCGCTGGTGCTAAATGCCATCGAACTACTTCGACTCGGCGCGGGCCGGAGATGCGACCGTACCCTGCCCGCCAGACAGGTACCGCGCAGCAAAAAGTCTAGTCCAATCGCTCCTGGGGCCGGCTGGTACGGCATTGGTACGACGATACCGATGGTCGCTGATGTGCAGGTGGGAGTGGCGGGGTCGAATCCAGAAACCCACAGATCCCCGTTGGCTCGAGGTTCTTGAAGACCCTGCATTCAACGCGTCGATGATCGAGGTCAGGGATGTCAGCTCGCTCGATACCGCACAGCTTGCCAACCTCTGGCAATGGTGCAGCCTAAGTGAAGATGGCTCGATCGTCGAGGTTGGAGCGTTTCGCGGCGGCACGTCCCTCCACCTCTCAAACTGCCGGCCGCATCGCAGGATTTTCGTTTGTGACACCTTCGAAGGCTTTGTCCGACTAGCACTGGACGCACGCTTCGACGCGGGAGTCGAGCGCACGTCATGGTGCAACCCGGATGCGGCGAAAGTGGGCGCTCTCTTCGCGGAGCGTGGACGCCACGCAGTCGTCTTGAAGGGGGCTTTCCCGGAGTCCGACAGAAACGGCGAAGTAAGCGATGTGTCGTTCGCGCACATTGACGTCGACATCTATGAGTCCTGCCACAGCTCACTTAACTATCTGGCGCGGCGGGCCACTTCCTCGGCCCTTTTCATCGTGAATGACTTTCTCCGTCACAGGACAGCGGGCGTCAGGCACGCCGTCGAAGATTTTGTTGCAGCCAACCCCAATTGGATCGCGATACCAGCGTTCCCGGGGCAAGCCGTTTTACTCAATTGTGCGACCTATCGCGGAGATGGAAGCGGGCTCGCGCGCGCAGAGGGTGGTCCAATATGATTTCAACGGTCATCCTGGGCGGCGGGCCGGGCGGCACGGGGCCACTTGTCTGGGCCGCCCAGAACAATCGACTGAACAGCTGGCTCTCCGCCGGTGTCGCGATCGTCGAGCGCGAGGACGGCATCGGCGGCACAATAGGGCGATACGCCCTCAACTCCGATTCGTTGGGGTCATCGTATCTCGAGTGTCTCGACGCGCCCGCGGCGCGCGAGCTGTTCGCGCGGCTTCGGACAGATGAAGTGACACGCGAGCTCGATGCGATGCGCTATGGTTATCCTCCCCTGGAGCTGGTGGGGCGATTCTTTCGTCTATTCGGATCGGATATCCGGGAAATCCTGTCGCGTTATCCGGACTGCCGATTCCTGTCCCGCACACAGGCGCATGCACTTCACCTGCGCGAGGATGGTTCCGTTGCGGTTGAGTTGTGGGCACCGGACGGCGCCTCGACCATCCTAGAGGCGCGGACTGCGATATTGGCGCTCGGGGGGCGCCAGAATCTGAGAGCGTGGCTCAATCTAGAGCTGATACCTGGACTGCGGCTCGTCGATTTCGAACCGGAGAAAGTTATTCCAACCGATAGGCTGTTGACCTCGGAGGGGCTGAGCCAGGCGGCCGGCCTAATCGAGCGGGCGGGCACGCGGGTCGTTATCCTGGGCAGTTCACACAGCGCTTTTTCGGCAGCATGGGCCTTGCTCAACCTCCTGCCGCATGCGCGCTTCCGCGCCGGCGACATCACGATACTCATGAGACGCGAGCCACGCATCTTCTATCCGACTTGGGGAGAAGCGCTTAGCGATGAGTATGCTGCGAGCGAATGCGATATCTGCCCAGCGACCCGGCGCGTCAACCGATTGGGCGGACTGCGCGGCGACGGGCGTGAGCTGTGGCGCCGGATGTCGCGGCGTCCCGGGACAAGACCGGAAGAGCGGGCCAGCATGACGCTCCTCTCGAGCCTCTCTCGAGCCGAGCTCGCCCGCTGCGTGGACGACGTCGCAATGATTGTGCCGGCCTTCGGCTACCGCTCCACGACCATACCCGTATACGACGCGCAACATCGTCGGCTAACCCTCGCCGGTGATGTCGGCCACCCCGTAAGCGTCGGACAGGATGCGCGATTGCTTCTGGCCGACGGTGGTCGGCTCTCCAATATCTTCGCGCTTGGCCTCGGCACCGGTTATCGGCCGACGGGCAGCATGGGCGGCGAGCGTAGCTTTGATGGCCAGCAGAACAGTCTTTGGCTGATGCAGAATGATATCGGTCGCGTCGTCTATGAGGGGGTGCGCGAGTGTCTTGGAGACCAAAGATGGGCGGCATAGGTGCTCTGGTCTTGACCTACAATCGCAAGCACCTGCTTTCGCGCTGTTTGAGTGCGATTTTGACGCAGTCACAGCCTCCCGACGAGGTCATCGTCTTAGACAACGGCTCCACGGACGAGACCAGAGAATATCTCTGCAGCAGCAGCTTGCTCGAGAATGGGCGTATCTCCGCCTACCGCGTTGAGCAGAATGTTGGCACCGCAGCCGGCTTCGACATCCTGTTCCGCATCGGCTATGGCCGCGGGTTCGATTGGCTGTGGTGTATGGACGACGATGTCATTGCCGGTCGCGAGGCGCTAAAGGAGCTGAAGGCGGCGTTTGCCGGCAACTTTTCGCGGCCGGAAGAGGTAGGATTTCTGATAAGCGTGGCCGTGTCGGGCACTGGCGAACCCAGCAACGTGCCGGAAGTCGACTTGCGGGCGGAACGGCTGCAGTGCCCGAGCTGGGCGGATCGCCTCGATGGCAGCCTAGTCAAACTGCGCTGGGCGACGTTCAATTCCATCTTGATCCCGCGAAGTACGCTGCTCCGAGTGGGCGGTCTCTGTCCCGACTTCTACTTCGCCGGAGAAGACATCGATTTCACTCTTCGCGTCACGGAAGTCGTGCCGGGCTATCTGGTGGGGAAGAGCAAGGTCACTCATCTCAGAGAGGCGGGCGGCATCTTCAGCGCACTCACGCAATCCGATCCAGTGCGAATTCGGATGGCAACCTCCTATTATCGGAACAATGTATATCTGAGGCGTCGCTACTACTCGCGCGTCCGAATGATGCTTTTTATCGGCAAGTGTGGCTGGGAGGCACTTCTGGCGCTTAGAGCTAAGACGTACCGCTTTAAGCGCGCGGCGAGTATCTTGAAGGGCGTACTAGCTGGGTTGTGGTTTGTTCCGAGGCGCCCAGCTATCAACGCTCCGCCGGCCGTGCCCTTAATTAATCTCACTTCAGTAGCGCATCGTGGTCATGCGGCCTGATCTGGATCCGCCCAGTCTGGTTCGGGGTCGGAGCCGGACCGGGCTCGTCTGGGTCTATCGCTCGCATTCGGCGGCGAGCGTGCGCGCGTCGGCAAGTGCGGCCTCATGGACGGCGAGGCGGCCGTGCAATTCGTCGAGATCACCGGCCTGCCGGTCGCGCAGAGTCTGGCCTGCGCGCGCGCCGTCCGGAGAGCCGTCCGTTAGCGGGAGGTTGCTGGCAAACTGCTGCTCGTGCCGGCGGGTTGCGGCGCCGAGCACGAGGCGCTCCTGAGCGAGCTGACCGTCCAGCACCCGCACGTGAAGCCCGAGTCGCTCGCAGCTGGTTCCCGCTTGCTCGACCCCGGCCGGAGCGCATCCGTAAAGGCCGAGGGGAGCCGCAACGAGAGCGGCGGCTAGGGAGAGGAGGCGGGTCATTTGTCTCCTGGGTTGGCCCAGGCACGCAACCTCGTTCGACACGCCGCCCTCCCTTGAGAAGAGCGATGCCCCTGCTCGCGACGGCAGGGGCAACGCAGCCTTAGAAGTCCATACCGCCCATGCCGCCGCCGGGGTTTGGCTGCGTGACCTGTTTCTCCGGCCTCTCGGCAATCATCGCCTCGGTGGTGACGAGCAGGCCGCCGACCGAAGCGGCGCCCTGTAAGGCCAGCCGAACCACCTTGGTCGGATCGATGATGCCGGCCTTCACCATGTCGACATAGGTGCCGCCCTGCGCGTCGAAGCCATGATTGGCGTCGCCCTTGTCCATCAGCTTGCCGATGATGATCGAGGCCTCGGCACCGGCATTCTCGACGATCTGCCGTATCGGTGCCTGCAGCGCGCGGCGCACGATGTCGATGCCGACCTTCTGGTCGTCGTTCTCCGGCTTCAGCCGGCCGAGCACCTTGCTGGCATAGAGGAGTGCTACGCCGCCGCCGGGAACCACGCCTTCCTCGACCGCCGCCCTTGTGGCGTGCATGGCGTCGTCGACGCGATCCTTGCGCTCCTTCACCTCGATCTCGGTGGCGCCGCCGACGCGGATGATGGCAACGCCGCCCGCCAGTTTCGCCAAGCGCTCCTGTAGCTTCTCCTTGTCGTAGTCCGAGGTGGTCTCCTCGATCTGCGCCTTGATCTGGGCGATCCGAGCTTCGATATCCTTCTTCTTGCCGGCGCCGTCGATGATGGTGGTGCTGTCCTTGTCGATGCGCACCTTCTTCGCCGTGCCGAGCATGTCGAGCGTGACGTTCTCGAGCTTGATGCCGAGGTCCTCGCTGATGACCTGACCCTTGGTGAGGATGGCAATGTCCTCGAGCAGGGACTTGCGCCGGTCGCCGAAGCCGGGGGCCTTCACGGCCGCGACCTTGAGGCCGCCGCGCAGCTTGTTGACGACGAGCGTCGCCAGCGCCTCGCCCTCGATCTCCTCGGCGACGATGAGCAGCGGCTTGCCGCTCTGCACCACGGCTTCGAGCAAGGGGAGCATGACCTGGAGACCGGACAGCTTCTTTTCGAAGAGCAGGATGTAGGGGCTCTCGAGCTCACAGATCATCTTTTCCGCATTGGTCACGAAGTATGGCGAGAGATAGCCGCGGTCGAATTGCATGCCCTCGACGATGTCGAGCTCGGTCTCCAGGCTCGTCGCCTCCTCGATGGTGATGACGCCCTCGTTGCCGACCTTCTGCATCGCCTTGGCGATCATGTCGCCGATCTCGCGGTCGTCATTGGCCGAGATCGTCGCGACCTGGGCGATCTCGGCGTTGGTCGAGACCTTCTTCGAGCGTTTCTTGATGTCCTCGACCACCGCTTCGACGGCGAGGTCGATGCCGCGCTTCAAATCCATCGGGTTCATGCCGGCGGCGACCGCCTTCGAGCCCTCGCGGACGATGGCCTGGGCCAGCACCGTCGCGGTCGTCGTGCCGTCGCCCGCAAGATCGCTGGTCCGCGACGCCACCTCCTTCACCATCTGCGCGCCCATGTTCTCGAACCGGTCGGCGAGCTCGACCTCCTTGGCGACCGTCACGCCGTCCTTGGTGATGCGCGGGGCGCCATAGGACTTGGCGAGGACGACGTTGCGCCCCTTGGGGCCGAGCGTCACCTTCACGGCGTTGGCGAGGATCTCGACGCCGCGCAGCATGCGGTCGCGCGCGTCGCCACTGAATCTGACTTCTTTGGCAGCCATGTTCCGTCTCCTGGTTAAGCGGCTTTCTTCTTCGCGGCGGCCTGATCGATCACGCCCATGATGTCGGATTCCTTCATGATCACGAGGTCCTCGCCATCGAGCTTGATCTCGGCACCCGACCATTTCCCGAACAGCACGCGGTCGCCGGCCTTGACGTCGAGCGGGTGCAGCTTGCCATGCTCGTCACGCGCTCCGGGGCCGACGGCGACGACTTCGCCTTCCATCGGTTTTTCCTTCGCGGTGTCGGGGATGATGATGCCGCCGGAGGTTTTCGTCTCCTGCTCGACACGGCGGATCAGGACGCGGTCCTGCAACGGACGCAATTTCATGATGTTTCCTCGGACGGATTCATGCGGGAATTGGCACTGCCGGACCGACAGTGCTAACACGCAACCTGCACATGGGGCGCCGGACCGCCGAATACAACGAAGAAATACTCCCAAACGGACCGGCTGTGGCGAATTCGCCAAATAGTGCCCGCGAATCTCTCAATGTTCTGAGCGGCGAGCTTATTTTGCTCTGAACGGGCGGGCTTATTTTCCGGGGCCTCTCGCGCGGCCAGTTATGCCCGGCCGCCATTGACTTTGGCCGAATAAGCCTCACTTCAGCCAAGGGTCTTCCTTCCGACGTGGCGATGGCCGACATGGCGCTGCCCGCAGAGTTCTCGCTGCTCGACTCCGAGCTCAACGGCTTTCTCTTCGCCCCGATGGGGACGGAGAAAAGCGGCGCCCCGCTGAGCGTCCTCTCGGCGCTCACGCGCCTCGACATCGATCCCTGGGCAGAAGGAGCCAGGCTGGCGAATTTGCCGCAGGAGGCGGCGGTTCGCGCGCTCGCGCTGGTCATCGCCCTGTTCCCGCAGGAACACCGTTCCGCAGCCGACGTCGGCGACATTGCCGCTCGCCTGGTCGAGCTGTTGCCGAGGCGGTCTGCCGCGGTCTTGCCAGCGCATGTCGCGGGCGCTCAAGCTTGGCGCAGGCGCGTGCCGGCGATCTGGCTGTTCTGGATCGGCCTTGGCCTGATGCTCGTCACCTTGGCCGCACGCGGGTTATTGCCCGGGCAATGAGAGCCGCCATGCGGTCCGGCCTGTCCTGGCCCCGCCGCCTCGATGGCTCGATATTGGCGACTACCCTCGCTTTCAGCGTCACGGCCATGGCGCTGCTGGTTTACTTCGCGATCGAGAGCGTCGATCGACAGCGGGCGCTTGCCATCCTCGTCTACGGCGGGACCCTCGTCGCCTGTTCGTTTTGCTCTTTCCTCTATAACACCTTCGCATGGGCGCGCTGGCGCTCGGCCCTGCGCTATCTCGATCACGCCGCCATCTTTCTGCTGATCGCCGGAACCTATACGCCCTTTGCCAGCAGCGCGCTGCGGGGACCGCTTGGCTTCAGCGTTCTCGCATGGGTGTGGGCCCTGGCGTGCCTGGGCGTCGTCATCGGCGGGCTCGCCTACACCGCCGGAGCGATCGTTTATGCGCGCGACAGCGGCCGCTGGACGGCGCCGGTCTGGCATTCATGCGTACTGGCCGGAAGTCTCGCGCATTTTCTGGCCGTGGTCGCTCTCGTCGTCGCGGCGCCGGCGGCCTGAATAGCGTGCCAATTCTAGAATCTGCCGGCCGCGGAAGGCCACCCGATCGGGTTCAAATTGGGCAGTGGCACGGCCGTCTCGATGTCGTGGATGGCGGTGGAGATGAAAGTCCATTGCCGCGCCTCGGCTTCCCTGCCGGCTGCCCGGAAATCCCCGGCGACCTTCTCGGCGAAATTGACAGCCCGGGACCCATGATAGGCAATGATCGAAGAAGCGAAGCGGAGGATTTCTGCTGAATAGTTTTCGGCCATGACGCTCCTCTCTAAGGTGCGGGCGGGCGGTCGCCGGTCCCCGACGTGCGGGCCAGCCAGCGCTCTATTTCCGCGACATTCGCTTCGTGACGGGCGACGAGGCGCGCCCGCTCGTCCGGCGGCATGGCCGGGAACCCGGCGCGCGCCCGCGCGAGTTCCTGCCGCGCCTCCTGGAGACGGTGAAATGCCAAGGAATGGTCTGGTGCAGGCTGTGTCATGGCTTGGAGGTGGTTTCAACCGAAGGCCGCAGGCCCGAGGTGAGCGAGGCGATAGAGCGCGTAGGCGACGACCGAGCCGGCGAGGAAAATCGGGACGAGGAGCGGCGGAACGAACCAGGAGGCCGTTGCGCGCGCGGTGGCCGCGTCGGGCGAGCCGTGGCGTCGCGTGATGGGTTCCTGCCGAGACGGATCACCGGGCATGACGGGGCCCCGCTGCTTGAAGCAGGCGGGAGTACATGTCCCTCCCTGTCGCCGACGCCCGGAAAGTCGTTGTCGGCGATGGTCATTATGTGCGTACGCGGCGCGCCCGTTGCAAGCACGATCATTCTGCTGCCCGGGAGGGTCGACGATCCTGGCATTGTCGGAAGATCACGCTCCGTTCAATGCGGATCCCGCCCGGGCCTTCGACCCAGATGTCGACGGGGTGTTGCTTGAAGACGGTGCAGGCAAAATCGATCGCGTTGGAGGGAACCGCATAGGTTGCGGGGGACTCGAACGTCTGGGCTTTCCCGCTGAGCCGCCATTTGACCACATAGGACATCGCTGCCACCTCGAAGCGTCGCTCGCTCCGGCCATCCTGCGCCTTCATAGCCCGTATCTCGCCGCCGATACGCTCGAGCGACGCTGATCGACGGCAGAGAGCGTTTTCTTTTCGTCAGGTGAGATCCGCTGCGCGAACGGGTCTCTCAGTCGCCGGCGCCTGATCCGGGGTAGACCAGCGATGACGGTAAGATGGGGACGGCGTGCGCGCTTTGCGAGCGCATTCGTCGCGGCCGGCGCCGCGCGGCTCGTCTTGCCGCGGCGCCGGCTCGCCGACACATCGAGTGCCCGCGCGTTAACCGATGGAGACGACGCGCAGCACGCGGCCGCGTAGAGTGCCATTTCTGACGAATTCTTGGGAGGCCGAGCCATGGACAGAATGCAATTCGTCGATCAGATCGCGGCCATCGACCTGCAGATCTCGCAATTGAGGGCGCAGATGACGCCGATTCGCAAGAGCGAGGTCGAAGGCGATCGCCTACAACAGGATCACCTTCGGCAAAAAGTGCAGCAGTTGGTGGACCGCAAGGCCGAGTTGCGGGTCGCATTCGCCGCCTCCTAGCCGGCGAGGCGGGGGCAATCATGATGGCCGGCTTGCGCGGCTGGCGGCGGCCGGGATGCCCAGCGATCGCGCTTGCGCTGCTGCTTGCCGCCGCGCCGGCCCATGCCGGTTCCCCGCCCGGCGGCGACAGGGCGGCGCCTGGAACGGCGGCGCCGCAGGACCAGCCCGCAACCGCGCCGGCACCTGCTGCGCCGGAGCCGACGCCGGGTACGCCGCCGGCCACGGCAAAGCCGGCCGTCCCGCCTCTGCCAAAGAACCTCGAGACGCTCGAGCCGGGTGAGGCGACCGGCCTCCTGGGGAAAAAGGTTCGCGACGCGGCCGGCGAGGATATGGGCATGGTCGTCGACGTGCTCGTCGACAGCGCCGGTCGGCCGCGTGCGGCAATCATCGACTTCGGCGGCTTTCTCGGCGTCGGCAGCCGCAAGATCGCGGTGGACTGGCGGTTGCTGCAGTTCAAGCCTGTCGACACCGGCCTGTCGGTGCTGCTCAGCCTGACCCGTGCGGAGGTGCAGACGGCGCCCGAGTACAAGCCATCGAGCAGCCCCGGTCAGCCGGTGGTGGTCGTGGGACC
>WNFI01032156.1_pt1 | contig 17630 bp, 12 predicted proteins | sample 5400471 | NCBI WGS metagenome assembly WNFI01 (sample SAMN13153348, study PRJNA577476) | soil metagenome | isolation source: 100 cm saprolite on Douglas fir-dominated hillslope | place: USA:California | collected 2013-09-17 | reverse complement strand
GGCCAGGTCGAATGTGGAGAAGCTCAGGGACAGCGTCGGCCGGCAGGTCGTCGAGGCGCGCACGCGCGTCGAATCACAGCAGCAGCAGATGCAGACGGCCAAAGACGCTCTCGCCGCCGCCGAGGAGGCGCTGCGGCTCACGCGGGCCCGACAGGAGTTCGAGGTCGGCGTGGTCCTCGAGAACATCCTCGCCGAACAGGATCAGGCGCGTGCGCGCCAGGACTACGCGCGCGCGCTCGGCGAGTTCAACAAGGCGCAGTACGGCCTCTCGCGGGCGCTCGGTCTCTTGCAGACGGGGCCGCACAGTCCGGCGGCCCCAGCGGTGGAGCCGTGAGGCTCGAACCGGGTGCGCATGCGTCATCGGCTCATGCTCGTGGGGATGCGTGTGTGGCTCACGGGGATCGACGCCGGCGGCGTGCTCGTGCTGATGGTGCTCGTCGTGGACGTGAGGATGAGTATGGGCGAGCCGGTCATGGTGGTGCTCGTGCAAGTGCCGCTCGCTGAGGTGCAGCCACACCCCAGCCAGCATCAGGACTCCCGCGACGGCCAGTCCCGGCGCGATCGGCTCACGGAACAGGAGGACGGACACGGCGGCACCCACAAATGGCGCGAGAGAGAAGTAGGCGCCCGTCCTGGCCGTCCCAAGGTGCCGCAACGCCAGCACGAACACGGCCAGGCTGACCCCATAACCGACGAGGCCGACGACCAGCTCGGCCACGATGGTGGCCGCCGGCGGGCGGTGGGCGGCGCCCATCGCGAGAGCGATCGCAATGTTGATGACACCCGCGACCGAGCCCTTGGTGGCCGCGATCGTGACGGGATCGCCGCTCGAGAAGTTCTCATGGAACACGAACCAGGCGACGAGCGCCGTGAACACGCCTTCGAGGTTCAGCAGCAGTGACGCCGAGGCCGCCGGCGTCGACCGCAGCCCTAACATCAGCAATATGGGGCCGAGGACCCCGCCGAACAGGACCGCCCCCGCAAGCCACGGCATCTCGCGGCGCGAGATCGACCCTCGCTGGCCGTGATTGAGCAGGCGGAAGAGGCCGAGTCCAGATCCTGAGCCGAGGTAGAGGATCCCCGCCAGCAGGATGGGCGGCATCTCCCCCACGAGCCGCTTGGCAAAGGGCGTGCTCGCGCCAAAGAGGGCTGCAGAGGCCACGGCGAGGGTGGCTCCTCGCGAGACCTTCACCCGGCGACCTCCGCACCCGCCGCGGGCACGCTGTTCATGGGCGAAATCGGAACTCTGCTATCCTCGCTCCATGCTCTGGATACCGCTCGCAATGGCCGTGATGGCGGCGGGAACGACCCATGCCCGGCTCCCGTTCATCGAGGACGACTACCCTCGCGCGCTCGCGGAGGCGCGGCGCCTGAACCGGCCCCTGTTCGTGGAGGCCTGGGCGCCCTGGTGACACTCGTGCCGCTCCATGAGGGCGTTCGTCTTCACCGACGCGTCCCTCGGGCGGCAGGCCGGACGGTTCGTCTGGCTGGCTCTGGACATTGAGAACGACAAGAACGCGAGCCTCGAGTCGAAGCTGACGATCGAGGGCGTGCCGACGATGTTCGTCGTCGATCCGCGCAGCGAGACGGTCCGGCGGCGGGTGCTCGGGTCGGCCACGGCCGTGCAGCTCAACGCGCTCCTCGACGAGGCGTACGTGTCCTGGAAAGGCGGCGCGGCGCAGTCGGCCTACGCGAAGGCCGAGCAACTCTTCGGCGCCGGCCAGGACAAAGAGGCCGCCGCTCTCTACGAGCAAGCTCTCGCCCAGGCGCCCGCGGGCTGGCCCCTGTTCGCGCGCAGCGCGGACGCCCTCGTGCAGGCCCTCTCCGGCTCCGGGCAGCGCGCGCCGTGCGTGGCCGCCGCCCGGCGGATGATCCCCGGCGTCGGGGCGAGCCCGGTTCGCGCGAACCTCGCCGCGGGCGGACTCGACTGCGCACTGGGCCTCGACAAGGCCGATCCGCAGCGGAAGGCGGCCATCGCCGAATTCGAATCGCTCGCGCGCGACGTGCTCGCCGACGCGACGCTCCCCCTGGCCGCCGACGACCGGTCCGGCCTGTACGGCAGCCTCGTCGGCGCACGCGACGACGCCGGTGACAAGGAGGGCGCGCGGCGCGTGGCCGCGGAGTGGGCGGCCTACCTCGAGGGGGAGACGGCGAAGGCCACCACGCCCGACGAGCGCGCGGTGTTCGACTCCCATCGCCTCTCCGCCTACGTCGCGATGGGCGCGCCCGAGCGGGCGGTGCCGATGCTGCAGGCCTCGCAGCGCGAGCATCCGCGCGACTACAACCCGCCCGCCCGTCTCGCCCTCGCCTACAAGGAGCTGCACCTGTGGGACGAGGCGTTGGCCGCGTCGGACCGCGCGCTGAAGCTCGCCTACGGACCGCGCAAGGTCCGCATCTACGTCACGCGCGCGGAGGTGGACGCCGCCCGGGGAGACGCGGCCGCGGCCAGGCGAGACCTGGAGGACGCCATCGCGTTCGCTCAGACGCTGCCCGCCGGTTCTCAGCGGGATGCGACCGAGAAGATGCTCCGCGAGCGGCTCGCGAAGCAGCCGCCCGCCTGAGCGGGTGTCCGATTCTGGGACCGTCGGGTGTCACGAGCGGTCAGGGAGCGACGGTCCCTACCGCCCATGGGCCTGGCAAACCCTTGTCCGCGCAGCGCGATGTGGCGCCGGCGCTGCCTGGCGCGGTATCTGCTCTACCCGGGGGCGGAGATCAGTCGCCATGAAAGAGCCTTCGGAGAGATTCTCGTGAGCAGCGGACTCGCCATCGTTAGCGACCTCCGCCTCGCCATCAAGTCGCTGGGCCGCACTCCCGGCTTCACCTTCATCGCCATCGTCACGCTCGGGCTCGGCATCGGCGCCAACACGTCGATGTTCAGCATCCTCAATGGGTACACGCTGCGCCCGGCGCCGTACGCCGATCGCAACCGGCTGGACCGCATCTATCGCACCACGCGCCAGGAACGTCGCGGCGGCATCTCGCCGGCCGACTATCTCGACCTCGAGTCGCAGACGAGCGGGTACGGCGAGATCGCCGCCTATACCGCCACCGACCTGAGCCTGGCCGAGCCGGGCAAACCGGCCGAGATGGCCGACGCCCTCCGCGTCTCCGCCAACCTCTTTTCCACCCTGGGCGCCCGCCCGGAGCTCGGCCGCACCTTCCGCCCCGACGAAGAGGCCCTGGGCAACCACCGCGTCCTCGTCATCTCGCACCGGTATTGGCAGAACCACTTCGGAGGTGACAGTCACATCATCGGCCGCAAGGTCCGCGTCGACAGCGAGCCGTACGAGATCGTCGGCGTCCTGCCCGCCACGTTCAGCGACTGGCGTCATCTGAACGGCGTCGACGTCTTCCGGCCCCTCGGCCTGACCGAGAAAGAGACACGCGACCGCAACTCCACCCGGATGCGGCTCGTGGGGCTTCGGTCCCCCACCGTTCCCCCCGCCCAGGGTGAGGCCTTCGTCGCCGAATTCGGCCAGCGCATGGCGCGTGAATTCCCCGCCGCCCATGCCGACAGCCGCTGGCGGAGCGTCGCCATCGACGACAGCTTCATCGACAAGGACGACCAGCCCATCATCAGCATGCTGATCGGTCTGAGCGGCTTCGTCGTGCTCATCGCCTGTTCCAATCTGGCGAACCTCCTCCTGGCCCGCACCATGGGCCGCGCGCGCGAGTTCGCCGTGCGCTCCGCCCTCGGCGCCTCGCCGGCCCAGGTGCTGCGCCCCCTGGTCGTCGAGTCCCTTCTCCTCGCGTTCGCCGGAGGCGTCTGTGCCCTCCTCGTGGCCCTGTGGACCTTCGACTGGTTCGCGGTCGTGAGCGCGGAGCCGGGCGGCAATGGAGTCGGCATCGATCTCCGGTTCGACTGGCACGTGCTGGCCTGGATGTCCGCCGCCTGTCTCTTCACCGCTTTGGCCTTCGGCGTGGCCCCGGCGCACTTCGTCCGCCGGCTCGATCTCAACAGCACCCTCAAGAGCGGATCGCGCGGCATGACCGGGGATCGCGGCCATCGACGCTTCCGCAGCGTCCTCATCGTCGGCCAGTTCGCCCTGGCGATGGTCCTGCTCGCGGGCGCGGCCCTGTTCGTGCGCGGGTTCCACGAGGTCAACAACCGCCGCCATGGCTGGCAGTCCGACAACCTCGTCGACGGCAGCCTGGTCCTGCCCACCACCACCTATCCGGGCGACGCCCAAATCGCGGAATTCCAGCGCCGCGCGTTGGAACGGATCGAAGCGCTGCCCGGCGTCGCCTCCGCCAGCCTTTCCTACTCGATGCCTTTCTTCGGTCTGTCCGAGTCCCGCCGGTACCTGGTCGCCGGGCGTGAGACTCCTCAGCCCGGCCGGGAGCCGTCCGCCGCGATCAATGGCGTCAGTCCCCATTATTTCGAAACCGTTGGTACTCGCCTGCTCAGCGGACGCACGTTCAACGCCGGCGACACCCCGACCTCGCCCAGGGTATTCGTCATCAACCAGGCCATGGCCAGTGGTCTCTTCGGCGACGAGAGCCCGATCGGCCGGCGCATCGCCCAGGCCGGTGGCAAGACCGTGGAATGGGGAGAGATCGTCGGCGTCGTCTCCGACGTCGACTCCGTCTACGCGAATCGGAGGACCGGCGCGTATCAGCTCTACCAGCCGATGGCCCAGGAGCCCCGGCCCATCAACGAGCTCGCCGTGCGCACCGCGGCCACGAGCCCGGCCGCCGTCATCGCCGGGATCCGCATCGCGATGACGGCCCTCGACGCCGACTTGCCGTTGCGCAAGCTCGAGCCCGCGGTGACAACGATCGCCCGGGCCAACTACCAGGACGGCGTCCTCGGCAGCGTCCTTTCGGCGCTGGCGCTGCTCGGCCTCGGCCTCGCCTCCCTGGGCGTCTACGGCGTCATCGCCCGCACCGTGGCCCAGCGCACCGGCGAGTTCGGCATCCGCATCGCGCTGGGAGCGCAGGCCGGCGACATCACCCGCCTCGTGCTCAGCTCCGGAGCCAAGCTCGCGATCCTCGGGTCCGCTCTCGGGCTCCTCGGCGCCCTGGGGATCACCCGACTCATTTCCGCGGCGTTCCCCGGCATGCAGACGAGCAGCGTTCCCGTCTTGATCGGCGCCACCCTCCTGCTCGTCGCCGTCGCCCAGATCGCGGGTTACCTGCCCGCGCGATACGCCTCGAGAATCAGCCCCACGGAAGCGCTGCGGGCCGAGTAGGTCAGGCGTTCCTCATCGACAACCGCCGGCCTCCCCTTGACACCGGTGATAGCCTTACGAACATGAAATTGAAGTTGAATTTCATGTTCATGATTAGCGGGTGCCTCGCCGCGCTCCCAGGTCTGGCCGGGGCGGAGACGCCCTACTTCGTCACCTACGACCATCACCTGGAGGAGCCGGGCGCCCTCGAGATCGCGGTCAACCCCGTCTATGCGAAGCAGCGCGGCGCGGGCGATTTCCTGGCCGGATGGACGGAGTTCGAGTACGGGCTCAAGGGCTGGTGGACCATGGAGTTCTACCTGACCGGCCAGACCACGCGGCAGGACAGCACGCTCTTCACCGGGACGCGCTGGGAGAACCGGTTCCGGCCCTTGATGCGCGAGCACCGGATCAACCCCGTCCTGTACGTCGAGGTCGAGAGGATCAACGGCGCGGACAAGATCATGCGTGGAGTCGTCGGCCACGACGGCGAAGCCGATCACGCAGAGCCGAACCGTGACGCGCGGGAGGAGATCAAGAACGAGGTCGAGACCAAGCTGATCCTCTCCAGCAACCTCGAGGGATGGAACATTGCCGAGAACCTGATCGCGGAGAAGAACCTGGCCGAGACGGCTTGGGAGTTCGGCTACGCGGTGGGCATCAGCCGCCCGCTTGCGCTGGCGGCGCGGCCCGACCCGTGCGCGCTCTGCCCCGAGAACTTCTCGGCGGGTGTCGAGGTCTATGGGGGCCTGGGTACCCACGAAGACTTCGGCTTTCGTGACACGTCGCACTATCTGGGCCTGCTCCTCGCCTGGGATCTGCCGAGCGGAGTCGCCCTGCGCGTGTCGCCCGCCTTCGGCCTGAATGACAACAGCCACCGCTTCCTCTTGCGCTGGGGAATCTCCTACGAGATACCGCAATTCGGGCGCGCGGTGCGCCGTGCGTTCAGGGGCCGGCCGTGAGGGTGAGACCCGCTTCCATGCTCACGCTCACGATGGCCGCACTTGGCGCGGCTCTCCTCGTGCGAGCGGAGGCTCATGCTTCCGATTCGGCCGCCGAGGCTCCCTCGTGGACCAAGGCGCCCCCGTCGGCTCAGGCGAGAGCAAATCCCTACGGCGGGAATGCGGATGCCGTTCGCGCGGGGCGCAAGCTCGTCGCGCGCCATTGCGCGAGCTGCCACGGCGAGGACGGGCATGGCGGGCACAGCGCTCCCCCACTGGATACGGTCGCCGTCCGCCGCGCCGCGGCCGGTGACCTCTTCTGGCTGCTCACGAATGGCGATCTCCGCGCCGGCATGCCGTCCTGGTCCAGTCTCCCCGACGCACGCCGCTGGCAGATCGTCGCGTTCCTGCAGTCCTCCGACCCCCCGCCGCCGGCGCGATGATGTTCGCCGCGGGACGAGGCCTGGTCAGTGGGCCGTCTCGACCACGCGGCCGTCCTTCATCACGAAAGAGACGTTCTCGAGGGCGGTGACGTCGGCCAGGGGATCCCGCGGCACGGCCACGAGGTCGGCCCGCTTGCCGGCCTCGAGGGTCCCGAGGTCCCGGTCGATCCCGAGCACGCGGGCGGCGTTGGCGGTGGCGGCCTTGATGGCGCCCATGGGCGAGAGCCCGAGGCGCACCATGCGCGCGAACTCGCGGTTCGCGGTCTCGTGGGGAAAGATCGTGTCGGAGCCGAAGGCGATCGTGAGGCCGGAGGCGAACGCGGCCCGGATGGCGGCGTCGCGCTCTTTCTGCAGCGCCCGGGCCTTGGCGATGCGGTCGGCGGGAATGCCGGTCTGCTCGCCCTGCTCGATGATGTAGTCGAGGACGTAGACGGTGGGGACCAGGGGCACCCCGCGCTCCTTCATCATCGCGATGGCCTCGGCGTCGATGAGGACGCCGTGCTCGATGCAGTCGACGCCGGCCCGCAGCGCCGCCTTGATGCCGCCCGTCCCGATGGCGTGGACGGTCACCTTCCGGCCGTGCCGGTGCGCCTCGTCCACGGCGGCACGCAGCTCCTCGTCGGTGAAGGCCTGCGCGCGCGGGTCGTCGGCGGCGGACATCACGCCCCCCGTCGCGGCGAGCTTGATCCAATCCGCGCCGTGCTTGATCTCCTCGCGCACGGCCTTGCGCATGGCCTCGGGGCCGTCGACCACGACGTTCGGGACCTGGAGGGCGAGGTCGGCGGCCAGGTCGTTGAAGTCGCCGTGGCCGCCCGTGGCGGAGATCATGTGCGGCGCCACGAACAGGCGCGGCCCCTCGAAGTCACCGCGGGCGATGGCGTCCCGGATCTCGATCGTGGAGTAGTAGAGGTCCTCGTCCCCAGGGTCGCGCAGGGTGGTGAAGCCATTCTGGAGACGGACACGCGCGTTGCGGAGCCCTTCGAGGGCCTTGCGCGCGCTGGACTTGCGGAGCGAGTCGGCGAGCACGTCGCCGGGGTTGATGAGGATGTGCGCATGGAGGTCGATGAAGCCGGGCAGACAGGTGGCGCTTCCGAGGTCGATCGTGCGCGCGCCCGCCGGAACGGCGAGGTCCTTGCCGATAGCGGCGATCCGGTCTCCCGCGATCTGGACGCTGACCGCCGTCATCGCTTGATCGGCACGGCCGTCGATCAGGCGGCCGCATCGGATCACGACCACGGGTTCGACCGCGCCCAGCGCGGCCCCGGTCAACCCGCTGAGCGCTAGGACAACGGCAAGAATCTTCATGAAGTCCTCTCCTGTGACGTGCGACTGGCAAAGTATTTGCAGGAAGCTGCGCTGGAGATGCTACTACTCATGAGATATCCAATTTCGAGTCGAATCCCTCTCGCTCTCGCTCTCCCCCTTCTGGTCGGCCTCGCTTCCCCACCGTCTACAGGGGCCGACGAGTCCGGCCGGCTCACTCTCTTCGGCCATCATTATTCAGTCATCGCTGGCGCATCGGTGTTCGTGCCGGACGAGACGACGACGCAATCGATCTACGGCCACCGCTCGTTCGCGCCCGTCCTCGCCCTCTGGAACTTCCAGTCGCCGCGCGGGCTCGGCCTCGCCTGGGACCTCGGCGCTCAGCGGCTGAGCGACCTCGGCCGCGAGGCCAGCGTCATCCGCGGAGGCGTCGGCCCACGGATCCTCTTCGCTCCCGCGAGCGCCGATTTCGCGCCCTACGTGGCCGTCCGCGGCGATGCGTACGTCATGCGCCTCGACCAGGGAAGCTGGCGCACGGAGCCGGGTGCCAACGTCGAGCTGGGCGCTTCCGTGCTGCGGCGCGTCGTCGTCTCCACGCGCTACGACGCGGTGCGGAGGATCGACGGCGTGAGCCTCTCGGGTTTCAGCGGCCGGGTGGCGGTGAAGGTGTTCTGACCGCGCGTAGCCGTCGCACCTCCTCCACCAGCCGGCGGATCAGGCGATCGCGCGCCTGGATGCCGATGCTCGCGGACTCACCGTCGAGGTCCCTCCCGTTGTGCACGCGGTACCACTGATCGAGGTCGCCGTCGGGAATCTCCCTGGGCTCATCGGGATCGTTGGCCATGCAGGCAGGCTCGCACACCCATGCGGCGGGCGGCGTCCGTCCGCCGCCAACTTTCGTACCACCATATCTAGGGCGCGGGCTCAGGCCCGGATCGCGGTGGTGGGGATGCGTCCTTGCTCGAACTCCGTCACCGCCTGCAGGGTCGTGTCCGCGATCGCGGTGAGGGCTTCCGCCGTGAAGAAGCCCTGGTGGCCGGTGACGATCACGTTGGGAAACGTGAGCAGGCGCGCGAAGACGTCGTCCTGGAGGATGCGCCAGGAGCGATCTTCGAAGAAGAGGGCGGCCTCCTCTTCGTAGACGTCCAGGCCGAGGTGTCCCAGCTGGCCGGCCTTGAGGGCCTCGATGACCGCTTTCGTATCGACGAGGGCGCCGCGCCCGGTGTTGATCAGCATGGCCCCGGGCTTCATGCGCGCGAGGGCGGCGCCGTCCAGGAGGTACCGCGTCTCCGGGGTCAGCGGGCAGTGCAGGCTGACGATGTCGGACGCCGCCAGCAGGTCCGGGAGAGGCACGTACGACGTCCCCAGCGCGAGGCACTCGGGACTCGGCACCGGATCGAAGGCCAGCACGCGACAGCCGAAGCCGGTGAGGATCCGTGCGACGGCGGCTCCGATCTTCCCGGTGCCCACCACTCCCGCCGTGCGGCCGACGAGATCGAAGCCGAGCAGGCCGTCCAGCGAGAAGTTGCCCTCGCGGATGCGCGCCCAGGCGCGGTGCACCTTGCGGTTGAGCGCGAGGATGAGGGCGATGGTGTGCTCGGCCACCGCATGCGGCGAGTAGGCGGGCACGCGGGTGACCGTCAATGCGAGGCGCGACGCCGCGGGCAGATCGACGTTGTTGTAGCCGGCCGAGCGCAGCGCGATCAGGCGCGTCCCTTCCGCGGCCAGCCGGGTGAGCACCTCCGCGTCGAGCTGGTCGTTCACGAACGCGCAGATGGCGGGCAGGCCGGAGGCCAGGGCCGCCGTCTCCTTCGCGAGGCGTGGCTCCAGGAAAAGGAGATCGTGCCCGCGGGCCCGGTTGGCCGCGGTCAAGAACGTGACGTCGTAGGGCTTCGAGCTGAAGACGGCCACGCGCATGCCGCGAGTATCGCGCGAGGATGCGGCGCCGTCACCTGAGGCAGTGGTAGGCTTCACGACCGCAGCCCAAGCGAGGTGCCAATGACCAGAACGAGAGGGTGGTTGGTGGCCGCGATCGTGTGCCTCGCGGTCCTTCCGGCGGCCGCGCGGCAGTCGCCGCCCGTGCGGACGGAGACCGGGCCCGCGCCGAGCGAAGTCATGGAGACGTTCATGAAGGCGAGCACCGGCAACGTGGCCGACGCGGTGGACGAGGCGACAGGACTCCGTGGCTTCATGGCCAGGGACATGAAGCCCGTGTTCAAGGCCAAGGTCATCGGGCCGGCGGTGACGGTGCTCCTGCGGAAGGCGCTGCGCAACGACAAGCGGGACTGGCCGAACCTCCAGATCCAGACGCTCGACGAGGCCCCGCCCGGAAGCGTCATGGTCGAGGTCCTGGAAGACGGGCTCGACATCGCCGGGGTCGGCAACCTGATGGCGACCACGGCGAAGGTCCGCGGCTTGGCCGGCATGGTCATCGACGGCGGCGCGCGCGACATCGAGGAGCTCGAGGAGATCGGGTTCCCGGTGTGGAGCCGCAGCCAGACGCCCGCCACCTCGGTCGGCCGCTACGTCCCCGTCGCGCGGAACGTCCCCGTGACGTGCGGCGGCGTCGTCGTCCGGACGGGCGACTGGATCGTCGCGGACAAGACGGGCGTCGTCGTGGTCCCGGTGGAGTTCCTGCCCCAGGTCCTGAAGCTGCTGCGCCAGTACGACGACAAGGAGACGAAGATGGTGCCCCTCATCAAGGAGACGAAGTCGATGGGGAAGGCGCTCGAGAAGTTCAACCGGTACTGAAGCGTCCGGGCGTCTCGAAGAATCCGGAACCATTGCCGGGCCCCGCGCGTTACGGAGCTCGAGGGCGACGTCCGCCTCGGGGGGTGTCCTTGGATTGGCTCATGCGCGACCTGCGCGCCGCCGTGCGGCTCCTGACTCGGGACCGGGCGTTCAGCCTGACCGCCGCCTCCACCCTCGCCGTCTGCATCGCCGCCAACGCCGCCCTTTTCACGGTCGTCCATCACGTCCTGCTCCGCCCCTTGCCCGTGCCCGAGCCCGGCCAGATCCTCCTGATGAGCAACATCTACCCGAGAGCCGGGGCCACGGACAGCTCGAATTCGGGGGTCCCCGATTACTACGACCGCCTGGGCGCGGTCACCGTCCTCGAGAAGCAGGCCATGTTCAACCAGCGCAGCGTCAGCATCGGCCACGAGGGCCTGCCCGTGCGGATCCGCATCGCGGATGTCACCCCGTCCTACTTCGGCGTCATGGGCGTCGCGCCCGCCCTGGGCCGGGTCTTCACCGCCGACGAAGGCGAGGTCGGCAACGAGAAGCGGGTCGTCCTGAGCGACGGGCTCTGGCACAGCCAGTTCGGGGGCGACACCGGTGTGGTCGGACGCGACCTGCGCGTGGACGGGCAGCCCTACACGATCGTCGGCGTCATGCCGCGGAGCTTCCAGGCCATGGGTCCCGAAGTGATGCTGTGGCGGCCGCTCGCCTTCACCGCCGAGCAACGCTCGGACGAGCAGCGGCACAGCAACAACTACTGGAACATCGGACGCCTCAAGCCGGGAGCCACCCTCGCCCAGGCCCAGGCCCAGGTCGACGCCTTGAACGCGGCGAACCTGGAGCGCTTCCCGAAGTACAAGGAGCTTCTGGTCAACGCCGGCTTCCGCACGATCGTGGACGGCTTCCAGGACCATCTCGTCCGTTTCGTGAAGCCGACCCTGTACCTCCTGTGGGGAGGCGCGCTCTTCGTGCTCCTCATCGGATGCGTCAACGTCTGCAACCTCGCCCTCGTGCGCGCGCGCTCGCGGCTCAAGGAGCTGGCCACGCGGCTGGCCCTGGGGGCGGGCCGATGGCAGGTCGCGCGGCAGCTCGTCGCGGAGAGCGTGGTCCTGACGCTGGTCGCGGCCGGGGTCGGGCTCGTGCTGGCGGCGGTGGCGCTTGCAATGCTCGGTCGCTTCAACCTCGAGGATCTCCCCTTCGGGACCGAGATCCGCCTCGACGCCGTCGCCGTCCTCTACTCGCTGGCCGTCTCGCTCGCCATCGGGATCGCGATGGGCCTCGTGCCCGTGGCGGCCGTGCTGCCCGCGAACCTGTCCGTCGTCCTCCGCGACGCGGGCCGCGGCAGCAGCGTGGGGCGCGGAGGCCGGATCCTGCGCCGTAGCCTGGCCGTCACTCAAGTGGCCTTCACCTTCATCCTCGTCGTCGGAGCCGGCCTCCTGCTCGCGAGCTTCCGCCGCGTGCTCGGCGTCGATCCCGGCTTCGTGGCAGACCGCGTGCTCACGGCGTCCGTCATGGTTCCGCGCAGCCGCTACGACGACGATGCCAAGCGGCGCGCGTTCACGGACGAGGCGCTCCGGCGTGTGCGTGCCCTGCCCGGCGTCCTGACCGCCGGCGCCACCAACACGATCCCGTTCGGCGGCAACAACAGCGACAGCGTGATCCTGGCCGAGGGCTACCAGATGAAGCCGGGAGAATCCGTCATCTCTCCCAACCAGGTGACGGTGACTCCGGGCTACTTCGAGGCCACCGGCGTCCGCCTGGCTGCGGGCCGGTTCTTCCAGGACAGCGATGAAGGCGGAAAGCACCCGGTCGTCATCGTGGACGAGAAGCTGGCGCGGCGATTCTGGCCCAGCCAGGACCCCATCGGCCGGCGGCTGTTCCTCCCCACCGACATCAACAACCTGCTCGCGATCACGAACAAGACGGTGTTCCTCGACGTGGTGGGCGTGATCAAGGACGTCAAGCTCCGCGACCTCGCGGAGGGCAAGGAGGCGGTCGGCGCCTACTACTTCCCCATGTCGCAGGACACGTCGACGATGCTCACCTTCGCCCTGAAGACGGCGGGCCCGCCGGAAGCGCTGGCCAGCGGCTTGCGCGCGGCCCTGGCGTCGCTGGACCCGGAGCTGCCGCTCTTCGACGTGCGCACGCTGACGCAACGGACGGAGACGGCCCTCGCCACCCGGCGCTCCTCGGCCATGCTCTCGCTGACCTTCGGCCTGGTCGCGCTCCTCCTCTCCGCCGTCGGCGTCTACGGCGTGCTCGCGTACCTGGTGAACCAGCGGACGCGCGAGATCGGCATCCGCATGGCCCTCGGCAGCAGCCCGCTCGGGATCTTCGATCTCGTCATCCGCGAAGGCCTGCTCCTCGTCGGCATCGGGTTCGCGCTCGGAGGAGTGGGCACCGCGCTCCTGAGGCGGAGCCTGGAGAGTCAGCTCTTCGACGTGCGCGCCACGGACCCGGCCGTCCTGGCCGCGGCCGCGGCCGTGCTGGGCACGGTGGCGCTCATCGCCTGCGTGGTGCCCGCGCGGCGGGCGGCGGGCATCGATCCCGCGGCCGCGCTGTCCGAGTAGATCGACCTCCGGCCCACGTCATTCGCGGGCGTATGCTTCGGCATGCGCAAGCCCAGGCCGGTCAACCGAAGGGTGTTCCTCACGGGCGCCGGCGCCGCCATCGGCGCGAGTGCCCTCAGCCGCACGGCCGTGTCCTACAGCCGCATCCTCGGCGCGAACGATCGCATCTCCCTCGGGCACATCGGCGTCGGCCGCCGCGGCACCGGGCTGGCCGGCATCGCCGCGCAGCTCAAGAGCCGGAACGTCGAGATGACGGCGGTCTGCGATCTGTGGAAGGTCAACCGCGAGGCGGCGGCCGCGCGGGCGGAGGCCGGCTACGGTCGTGCCCCGCGCGCCTTCCAGTACATGGAGGATCTGCTCGCCCTGAAGGACGTGGACGCGGTCCTCGTCTCCACCGCGGACTTCCAGCACGCGACGCATCTCAAGGCCGTGGTGGAGGCGGGCAAGGACGCCTACTGCGAGAAGCCGATGGCCAACGATCTGGCGGAAGCCAAGACCGCCCGCGACGCCGTCCTCCGCTCGGACCGGATCGTCCAGGTCGGCACCCAGCATCGCAGCGAGCCCTACCAGATCGCCGCCCGCGACTTCATCCGGTCGGGCGCGCTCGGAGACGTGAGCAAGGTCGAGATCGTGTGGAACTACCACGGCCCGCGCTGGCGGGGCCGGGAGGAAGTCGCCCAGCTCCGCGAGCAGGACACGGACTGGCGGCGCTGGCTCCTCGCCAAGCCCTACCGTCCCTTCGATCCCCGCATGTACTTCGAGTTCCGCCTCTACAAGGACTTCTCGAGCGGGATCGCGGACCAGTGGATGAGCCACGGCATCGACCTCGTCCACTACTTCCTGGAGGACGAGTTCCCGAGATCGGTGATGGCCAGCGGCGGCGTCTTCGCCTGGAAGGACGGGCGCGAGAACCCGGACACCTTCCAGGCCCTGCTCGAATATCCCAAGGGGTTCCTCGTCAGCTACGCCACGAGCTTCGGCAACGACGCCGACAGCTTCAGCCGCATCATGGGCAAGGCCGCCACGCTCGTGAACATCGGCGGTGAGGGCAGCCCACGTTGGAAGTGGGTGGAGGAGAAAGGGACGCACGAGTCGGATCCGAACGTGAAGCGCGCGGAGAAATACATCACGCTCCCCGGTGACGAGCGCGTCCCTCCCACCTCGATCAGCGACGACGACCTGTCGCACATGACGAACTGGTTCGAATGCCTGCGCAGTCGCAAGCAACCCAACGCGACCGTCCGGCACGGCTTCGCCCACTCCGTCGCCTGCATCATGGCCGCGCGAGCCTACCGGGAGGGACGGAAGCTCTACTGGGACGCCCGTACGGAATCGATCCTCGATCACGCGCCGGAGTCCGCGACCTAGAGAGGCGCGCAAACGAAACCGCCGGACCCGCGACGCGGATCCGGCGGTCGTACGTGACGGTCGCCGTCAGCGGATCAGAATATCAGCCGGCCTCCCAGCTGGATTCGCCGCATGGTCGCGCCGGTGGCGAGGCTGGTGACGCTGCCGAACGCCGCCGCGCCGAACGACGCGTTCGGGTTGCCGAAGTTCGCGCGGTTGAAGACGTTGTAACCCTCCGCCCGGAGCTGGAAGCGGATGTCCTTGCCGAGCGGGATGTCCTTCATCAGGGTGATGTCCGTCTGCTTGAAGTTCGGGCCGCGAAGGACGTTGCGAGGCGCGTTGCCGAACGTGAATTGCGCGGGCAATGCGAACCCCGAAGGGTCGTAGCAGTTGATGAGCTGGCGCCGCGCGGCCGGGGTGGCCCCGCCCGTATTCGGCTGGCAATTGAGGTCAGGGACCGCGCCGACGAGGTCGGGACGCTGGAGCCCCGAGATGCCGATGTTGGCCCGGTCGGCCGAGATCGTGATGTTGGCGGGGATGCCGCTCTGCAGGATGGTGACGCCCGCGATCTGCCAGCCGGACAGCACGTACTTCAGGAACGCGTTCGAGGACTGCTTGAAGAACGGCGGCTCGTAGATGTAGCTGGCCACGAAGCGATGCGGGACGTCCCAGTTCGCCGGGCCGTAGTCCCGCATGGGGTCGTAGTTGTCCATGGTCTGGCCGCCGCCGTTGGAGTGCGTGGCCTCGTCCTTCGTGCGCGAATACGTGTAGTGCACGTCCGCCTGCAGGCCGTGGCTCATGCGCTTGTGGAGGATGACGCTGACGGCGTCGTAGTCCGCACGCAGATCGTTCGAGATGATGCGGCGAGAGCGGAACTTCTGGCTCGGCCGGCGCGGGTCCACGGCGCCCGGACCCGGCTCCGGAGTGTTGTTGAAGAAGCTGCGGTCCAGGTTGATGGTGTTGGAGCCCACGTACTGGAGCGTAACCGCGACGTCGCGGAACAGCTCGCGCTGGACGTCGAAGCTCCACTGGGTCTTGCGCGCGCTGGGCAGCTCACGCGTCGGCGAGATGATGTCCGGGCGCGGGAGCGCGGCCAGGGCTCCGGCCGGGGACGAGAAGGACAGCGTCGGGTTGGCCGGATCCGAGGTGTAGGTCGTGACCGGGGCCACGGGCGGATTGTTGGTGAGGAACGTGAACGAGTTCATCTGGTTCGGGTTGTAGTAGATGCCGAAGCCCGAGCGCAGCACGGTCTTCTCGCCGAGGCGGTAGGTGGCGCCCAGGCGGGGGCCGATGTCCGTGTAGTTGCCCTTCGTGAACTCGAACCCCTTGACCGGGTAGCCCGAAAGCGTGGCCGACGGGATGATCGTCTCGAAGTCGGTGTCGAGCATCGAGGCGACCCCCTCGTAGGTCTTCACCGGGGTGTTCATCTCCCAACGCAAGCCGAGGTTCAGGGTGAGGTTGCGCGTCGCCTGCCAGACGTCGTTGACGAAGATCCCGTTGCGCCAGCCGCCGACGTGCCCGAGGATCTGGTCCGTGGGCGGGATGACGGTGCGGGGCAGGCCGAGCATGAAGTCCGCCATCGAGTAGCCGGTGATGTCGCCCGTGAAGTCGAAGCGGCCGCGCGGGTCGTTGGCCGCGCGCCGTCCCGTGCTCAGCCGCCGCAGATCGAAGCCGCCGCGGATGGAGTGCGAGCCACGCGTCCAGGCGAGCACGTTCGAGACCTGGAAGGTCGTGTCGAACTGGTTCCAGTTGGTGCCGCCGGTGCCGGTCGAGGTGAAGTTGCTGATGTTGACGCTGGGCAGGCCGGGGTTGCCGAACTTGCTGTCGCCGTCGAAGCCGGGGATGCCGAGCGACGTGCCGGCATCCGCCTTTCCGTCCACCGAGAACTGGTTCAGCGTGTCGAAGTTGATGTGGTGGTAGCCGATCCTGAAATCGTTGAGGAGGTTCGACCGCAGGGTGTGGGTGTACCCGAAGAGCCAGTTCTTGTTGGTGCGCGGCTGGGTCGAGGCCACGACCGGGATCGGCGCGTTGAAGGGGTTCACGGTGTAGCTGTCGTGCCAGTTGTAGCGGAGGCTCAGGCGCACCTTGTTGCCGAGGTTCTGGTCGACGCGCCCGAGGAACTGATCGACGTTGTCCGAGAACGTGCTCGGGCCCTGGAAGTTGTTGGCGTTGCCCGCGAGGTTGGCGTCCGGATAGTACTGGAGGAGCTGGAGCGCGGTCGGGGAGAGCCGGTTCGTGGGGATGATGTTGCCCGGGAACGGCTGCCCCGTGCGCGGGTCGCGGATCGGCGTGGTCACCTGGGAAAAGTTCCCCTGCCGCATGAGCGCGGTGGGGACGGAGGCAATGGGGCTCTGGATCGCGTTCGCGCGCACGCCTTCGTACGCGACCATGAAGAACGTGCGGTTCTTGCCGTTGTACAGCCCGGGGATCATGAGGGGACCGTCCAGCTCCGCGCCGAACTGCTTGCTCGATCGCGGGTTCTTGGCCAGGGCGGGGTTGTCGAAGTAGCCGCGGGAGTCGAAGGCGTCGTCCTGCTGGAAGTGGAAGACGGAGCCGTGCAGCTTGTTGGTCCCGCTCTTGGTCACCACGTTGATGGCGACGCCGAGATAGGCGCCGTATTCGGCCGACGTGGATCCCGTCTGCACCTGGATCTCGGTCACCGCGTCCGCGATCGGCTTCATGCTCGTCGCGGCCAGCAGGTTGGCCGTGGAGTTGATGCCGTCGAGGGACAGGCTGTTCTGGATCTCGCGCTGGCCGGCGCCGCGGAAGCTCAGGCCGATGTCGCTGTTGAGCCCGCCCAGGACCCCCGGCGTGGTGGCGGCCAGGTTCCAGACGTTGCGCCCGTTCAGGGGCAGCTCGACCACGGCACGCTCGTTGATCGTCGCGGAGACGGTGGGACGATCGGTGTCGAGGACCTGGGCCTTGGCCTCGACGGTCACGGCGTCGGTTATGGCGCCCACGTGCAGCGAGGCGTTCGTGCGCACCACCTGGTTGGTGGCCACTTCGACGCCGGTCGCCTTGAAGGGACTGAAAGCGGACGCCGTCACCGTGATCTCGTAGCGCCCCGGGCGGGCGAACTGGATGTTGTAGTACCCCTCCGAGTTCGTGGTCGCTTCGTAGGTGTCCTTGGTGCCCACGCTGACCGCGACCACGTGC
>WNFI01637938.1_pt1 | contig 17643 bp, 13 predicted proteins | sample 5400471 | NCBI WGS metagenome assembly WNFI01 (sample SAMN13153348, study PRJNA577476) | soil metagenome | isolation source: 100 cm saprolite on Douglas fir-dominated hillslope | place: USA:California | collected 2013-09-17 | reverse complement strand
GCGGCCCGCATGACCTCGCCAATGAACGTGTCAGGCCTGCGGCTGTTGCGGCCGCGGTCACGAATGCGGCCGAGCCTGATGCGGAGGTCGTCGTCACGTGCGCTCACCGACGTTCCCCGGTGCGCCAGAATGGCGATGGCGCTGAGCGTGCTGAAATGCTTGGCGTTTCGCTTGGAAGCGCCACGCGAACTCACGCGATATCCTGCGAAACGCCGTCATTGCGATCATTGCGGTCAGGCTTGAGCTGGATCAACGGAATGAGGTTTAGGTTGACCACTGATCATCAATCTACGCCGCCATCCTCAAAGCGGCCGCCCGCGCGATCGACGCCGGGCAAGTTGCGTTGGACAGGTGCGTGCACCTGCGGCACGAGGACTTCGAAGAATTTCCGAGGTGATCGGCGATGACTTGTTCAATTCTCAGCGCCAATCAACACGATGCCGAGCAACCCGCCGGGAGCTTGTTTTTGCGCTTCTCCACCGCTCGCCAATCTTCGCTACGCCGCTCGTCTCAGCGCAGCCCCCGCCGGTCGCCCGCCGTCGGCGGCGCATCCACAGTTCGAATTAGACTTGTTGTTTGCTGCTCGGAGACGAAGATGCGGGCATGGCGCGAAGCCCGCCGGTCAATCAAGCAAGATACGGCCAAGTCGTTGATTTCTACGACTACGCGCGCGCGTCTGTTCCGCACCCACGTCGCCATCGGCGTGAGGAGGTCTGGCAGCCTCTAATCACCGACGACCTGCCAGATCGCATCCCAATCACCGAAGTGGAACTCGACATTCTCGAAGCGCATTTCGCCGACCTCCTGGATGAGTTGTTCGGCGCACGTCGCTAAACAGCAGGGGAGGGGACGATGAGGGACAAGGGGTGAGGAATGTTCACCGGTTTCGACGCGCGCGGTCTTGTACCTCCGAGTTTCGACCGGCCGACAGGCCGAACATGACCTGTCGATCCCTGACCAACGCCGGCAGTTGCTCGCCTATTGCGAAGGGAAGGGCTGGCAGGTTGTTTCCGAATACATTGAGCCTGGCGCGTCAGCGACTGACGATCGACGTCCAGAATTTCAGCGCATGATGGATGCAGCCGCCGCACGGCCGCCGATGTTCGAAGTCATTCTGGTCCATTGCTTTTCGCGGTTCTTCCGCGACCAGTTCCAGCTTGAATTCTACGTCAGACATCTCCCCAAGAATGGCATTCGGCTCATCTCGATCACGCAGGATCTGGGCGATGATCCGATGAGCGTAATGATGCGGCAGATCGTGGCGCTCTTCGATGAATACCAATCGAAGGAAAACGCCAAGCACACGCTCCGCGCCATGCGTGAGAACGCCCGGCAGGGATACTGGAACGGGTCGCGGCCGCCGTTTGGCTACCGCGTCGTCGCCGCAGACCAGCGGGGGACCCGGACCAAGAAGAAGCTCGATGTCGACCCCCTTCAGGCCGAGCACGTCCGCCTTATGTTTCGGCTCGTGCGGGTTGGGGACGGCGCTAGAGGGCCGCTGGGCACCCGCCAGCTCGCTGGCTATCTCAACGAAAGAGGCATCCGGACCGCGACCGGCGGGCGCTGGGGGCTCGGCATGGTTCACCAGATCCTCACGCGCACGACCTACGTCGGCCTGCACCGGTTCAATGTCTATAGTTGGCGCAAGAAGCTCGAAAAACCGGACGACGAAGTGGTCGAAACGATCGTTCCGCCGATTATCGAGCAGGACGAATTCGACGCGGTGCAAGCGTTGCTTCGATCTCGCAGCCCGCAATTGAAGGCCCCGAGATTTGTCAACGGACCGACCCTGCTAGGCGGGATCTGCTTTTGTGCCGACTGCGGTGGAGCGATGACGCTGCGGACCTCTGGCAAGGCCGAACACTATCGCTATTACACCTGCTGCACGAAGGCTCGCAAAGGCACGACCGGCTGCGGGGGCCGGACCGTGCCGATGCGCAAGCTTGACAGCCTTGTGGTCGACTACCTGGAACAGCGCCTGCTCGATCCCGAACGACTAAACGAGATTCTTGCGGCCTTGCTGGAAAGGCGTCAATCGCAAGGCGACCGGCACATGGATCGGATCGCCCAGCTCAAGCGCCAAGCCGCCGACGCCGATAGCAAGCTGACGCGCCTCTATGCGGCCATTGAGGATGGGGTGGCCGACCCGAAGGATGAGAACCTGAAAGGTCGGCTGGTGGAGCTCAAGTCGATACGTGACGCCGCGCGTGCCGATGTGCTGAGGATGGATGGCAAAGGCCGGGCGCATCCCATTGAGATCACTCCCGATATCGTCAGGAAATTTGCAGCCGAGGCGCGACGCAAGATGCGGACCGATGAGGGCGGCTATTGCCGGCATCATATCCAGGCGCTTGCGCAGCGTGTCGACGTGGGGGAGGCGGAGATCCGGATCACCGGCTCGAAATTGACTCTCCTGCGGACGCTTGTGGCGTCTGGCGGAGTAGTAAAATCGGCTACGAACGACGTTCGCAGTTTTGTACCGAAGTGGCTCCCCGGGCCGGATTCGAACCAGCGACCAACCGGTTAACAGCCGGTCTAAGGCCCGTAACCAACCGGTACATGGCGTAACATTTCTTGCGCACAAGTCACTGAATTGGCTTGTAATACGGTAAGCATCCCGTAACCTCCCGTAACATGTGGCTACATCGAAACGCATCAATTTTGTAGCCGCCATGTAGCCACGCAATCCCTTGCCAGAGCGCCTGACCCAAATCGGTGTCACCGGTTGGTCTTGAGGGAGATTCCCATATGCTGGAGAAGGGCATACAAACAAGCGTCGCGGGTCCACCGGTGAAAACTGATCAACCGGTTGGTCGCGAGCCAAAAGCGCGCAAAACCCGGCGAACAAAGCTCACAGACCGCTACCTGAAATCGCTCAAGCCGGCGGATAACGGGCGTCCCTACGAGGTGATGGACACCGTCGTCGATCGCATGGGCGTGCGCGTCATGGGGAGCACTGCCCAACCGATCTTGAGCTTCATCCTCTATACACGGTTCCCGGACTTCACCGGCGCTCTGAAGAAGGCGCCGACGCGGCGCGCGCTCGGGACGTACATCGAACCGCCAGAGGTCGAACCTGAGCAGGAACTCACCGTCGAGGAATTGCTGGCACTCGATACACTCACACTCGCTGAAGCCCGCCTCAAGGCACAGGAATGGCAGCGCATGATTGCCCGCGGCGTCGATCCCGGTGCCGAAACGGCGCGTCGTAAACAGGTGAAGATCGAAAATCGGAAGAACACTTTTGACGTTATTTTTGAAGCCCTCAAAATCGAGAAGCTGGCAAAGGAGCGGAAGGGCAAGGAGGTCGAGCGCGACATCCAGAACAACTTTCTGCCGGAGTGGAAGGAGAAGCCGATCACGGACATCACCGAGCTCGATGTCTTGGTCGTGATCAACGCCAAGAAGAAAACCGCACCGTCACAGGCGCGCAACCTGCTCGGCGAAATCAGGAGGCTTTTTGACTGGGCGATCGAACAGCGCGTGTATGGCATCACGGTGAACCCGTGCCAGAACCTCAAGCCGACAAAGATCATCGGTAAGAAACGCTCGCGCCAGCGCATCCTTAGCGACGAGGAACTGTTCGCGCTGTGGAGGGCAGCGAAGCGCATGCCGTACCCGGCCGGACCGGTCTACCGGCTTTTGATGCTCACTGCGCTGCGATTGAACGAGCCAACCGATGCGTCATGGCCGGAATTCAATTCCGCCGTCGCGCGAGCGCTGCGCCAGCGGAAGAAAGACGAACGCATCGACTGGACGAAGTTCACGGCCGATCAGCTTCAGTGGATCATCCCGGCTGAACGGATGAAAGGCGAGGACGATGAGGCACGGCCGCATCTCATGCCGCTGACGCCCGACATACTGCAGATCCTGGAATCGCTGCCGCTGTTCAAAAAGGGCGACTTCTTGTTCTCGACGACGTTCGGCAAAAAACCAGTTTGCATCGGCAACAAGATCAAGAAGAAAATCGATGCGCGGATGTTGCGCACGCTGAAGGCGTTGGCGCGCAAGCGCGGCGATGATCCGGCCAAGGTCGAACTCGCGCATTGGATCAATCACGACATCCGGCGCACCGTACGAAGCAATCTTTCCCGGCTGCGAGTCACCGAGGAAGCTCGCGAAGCCGTGCTTGCACACGCGCGGCCGGGCATCAAAGGCACCTACGATGTGTACGATTATGCCGACGAAAAACGCGAGGCCTTGGAATTATGGGCAGCGCGGCTGCGCTCGATCGTTGAACCTAAACCGTCGACCGGCAATGTGATCCAGCTTGAGGCGGCACGTGGATGAATAAAAAACGTGCCGCTGAACCCAAATCGCGGCGCCGTCCAGCAAAGCCGCAGCCACAACAAATCCACACTGGGGCAACATTTCCCGGCGACGGGACGCTGACGGATAAGGGCAACGATGTGATCCGTACGGCGGCGAAGAGGCGGCAGGCAGAGCGCGAGAAACGCGCGGGATGGATCGCCGCCGAGAACGTACTGAACGCGGACAATCCGAACGATCTCATCAGGGCGCTAAAATCGGGCGCCGTGGATTGCCTCTTCGTCCATCCTACTAGGTGGTGGCTGAAGCCATCAACCCTTCCGGAACAAGTGTGGAAAGGTGCCCGGTTCAAGAACGGCCAACTATGGCGGAACGGCGTCTGCTTGGAAAGTCATCACCAACAACTAGTCATCAACGAACAACAGTGGCGACAGTGGCTGGCCACTGCCACGGCAGATGCAAGAACAAATCCATCGATCGCTGAGCGACCGATCAATCTAGACACGCCAACCAAGGCACCTAGCAAGGGCGCGCTACGGCAGCGACGTTATCGTGAACGAAAGGCGTCACGTAACGTCACCGCCGTAACACTACTTCGCAAAGCACAAAAATCCCAGATTCGGGATGCGGTGAAAGCAGAATACACCAACGCGGAAAGCAAAGGTGAAAAGCCGCCTAATGTCAGAGAGCTGCCACCCCTTGTACGGAGCCGTCTGAAGGAGACCGGATATAAAGCTACATGGGCCGCGGTCAATGAGATTGCTCAGGAGTTTGACAATCGTCTCCCTCCGGGTACGACCTGGAAAAGAAAAAGGCGACAAAGTAAATTTCATAGTCAGAGTTCAAAGATTTCTTGCGTTGTGAAATCTATGCAATCTGGAAGCTAAAATAATCCCTGATAAATCTCGCGGTATCGAAAAATACCGCGAGGTTACGGGATGCGTATGCTCTCCGACCGCGATCTGAAAGAAAAAGGCATCCGGTTTTCCCGGCAGCATCGCCACCGCCTCATCAAAAAGGGCCAGTTCCCCAAGCCCGTAAAGCTCGGCCTGAACACCAACGCCTGGCCGGAGCACGAGATCGATGCGTGGCTGAAGGCCCGCGTCGAACAGCGTGACGCGTCGGCGCTTTCGGACACGTCCGACGGAGGGCGCCATGACGACGCCCCAGCCTGTCCGCGTCGGTAAATTGGTCAGGTTGCTCGCGAGCGACAAGCCCGGCGAAGTCGCCGCTGCTGCGGCGGCGCTTAATCGAGCGATCAACGCCTGTGCGGTCAACCTCGTCAACGGCAGGTGGTCCGACTTCGCGGAAGGGGCCAAGGGCGGCGATGTCGTGAGCCTTTACGCCTACTTGCGTGGCATCGGTCAGGGCAAGGCTGCACGCGAGTTGGCCTACATGCTGGGGGTCAAGTAAATCATGAGGGCGCATCTCAACGCCGACGCAGCGGCGCACCAGGAAGCCGAGAACAAGCGCATTGCCAGGCGCGCCTCCAAGCAGCCGAGCCCGCCGCCATCCACCGCACCACCGCCAATTGAAAGCACCACGTCAGGTCGGCTCGGACTTGCCGATCTCAAACGTGCAGCCGCCGCGCGAAAGGGGGCGCCGTCATGACGGCCAACATGGAGATCAATACCGCGCGCGACCCTGCGATAGAATTGATGGCGACGGTGTTCGCAAAGCCGGATCTGTACATCGCCGCCGCCAACGCGGGTTTTAGACTACTTCACCTACGGCACCTTCCTTCTCGCTGCAGAGAGATTATGCACCGCTTTGCCGAGGCGTTCGGTCGGACGGAGGATTGGGAAGCCGTAGCGAATGAATTTCGGCAGAGGGACCCTGGCTTCTTCAGATGGCTTGATGCGCGCGCTACGGCAGTCGGTGCCGAGCACGTCAACGAGTTGGTCGCGGAGGTGATCGCCGCCGCAAATGGGTCGCTCAACGGAACCACGGGACCGCTGGCGAACGGTGGTTCGGTCGGTGATGATCCATATGAGTTGGGGATTGACGACCCGAACGCGGCCAGGATCGTGCTTGATGCGATCAAGGCTATGCGGGCTGGCCCCGTTGACAAGCTGAGGGCCATCACCGACGCGGCACGTCGGCTTGATCCAATCACGCAGGGCAACGCGGTCGACTACCTGTCTGACATAGCGATCGACGACCTCATGATCCACCCCGATGCTGTCCAGGCCGCCCTCGCAAAGGGCCAGGAACTGCGCGAGCGGGACCGCCGGGAGGGCAAGTTCGGCAAGGATCGAGGCCCCGCCAGCGATGGTGACCAGAAGACGCGCACCGATGCCCGCGACCGCAAGCGAGATCTGATCGCCACAGTGCTTGCAGGCATAAAGACTGCCACAGCGCTTCAGACCATGACCTTCGCGCAGCTCAAATACATCGTGCCGGATCTGATCGTCGAAGGCTGTGTGCTACTAGCTGGGAAACCAAAGCACGGAAAATCATGGTTCGCCCTTGATGTTGGTCTGGCCGTCGCAGCTGCTCGATACTGCCTTGGCGACAAGAAGTGTGAGGAGGGCGATGTTCTATATCTTGCGCTGGAAGATGGTGACCGAAGGCTTCAACGGCGTATCACCAAATTACTTCCGACCTTCGGCGGCAAGTGGCCGGAGCGCTTCAACTACGAAACGAAATGGCCGCGCGAGAATGAGGGAGGCATCGAGGCGATCGACGCGTGGTGCGAGACGCATCCGGATGCGCGGTTGGTGGTGGTCGATGTCCTCGCCAAGTTCAGGGCACCGTCAACAAACAAGAACGCTTATGAACAAGATTACAACGCGGTTTCTCGCTTGCAGGGCCTGGCGATCCGACGCTCGATTACCATCCTGATAATTCACCACACCCGCAAGGGTGCATCCGAGGATCCGGTCGAAGAGATCAGCGGGACCTTGGGACTCGGCGGAGGGGTTGATGCTTTCCTGATACTGAAGCGGACCAGTTCGGGCGGGACGTTGATCGGGCGCGGACGCGACACCGAGGATATCGATCTCGCCGTCCAGTTCAGCCGTGAGACCTGCCGCTGGACCATCCTTGGAGAGGCTGCCGAGATACATCAATCTGACGAACGTGGACGCGTTTTGGTTGCATTGGAGGGCGCGAACCAAGGACTGTCCGTCAGCGAAATAATGGCCGCAGCCAACCTGGCGAGCCGCGGTGCGGCCGACAAGCTGCTTCTTCGCATGGCTGGTGCGGGGCAAGTCGAGAAAATCAAACGGGGCTTGTATGGCCTTCCCGGCACCGTTTCCAGACTTCAGAGGGAGAAGAGGGAGAAGTCTGAAACAGTAGTGCAGTATGGTGAAATCCCGCCAAAATACCATAGTGCACCATCTGCAACACAATCTCCCACATCTCCCATATCTCCCGAGATCGACCATACTGCACGCGCTTCCGAATTCCTGACATGGGCCTTGAGGCCTGGCCGACGTCTACTCCCGGACATCGAGGCGTCAGCGCGTGCCGAGGGCTTGCTGGGCCAACGGCAGCCCATCCGCAATGCCAAGTCGTTTCAACTTGCGCGAGAGGCGCTTGGCATCGTGGTTCACGCGCGAGCCAGAGGACGGCCATTGATGGGCGGCCTCGACTTCACCGCGGGCGGGAGCATAGCTTCTGAGCAAGCTGAAACCGCGTCAGCGAAACCTGCGGTTTTTACAAATTGTGGCAACGCTGACTGTCAGAAAGCTCCCGTAAAATCGGCGAAAAGGAAGCTCACGCGGGTGCCGTTCACGGTGTCGAGGCTGATGGAGTTCTGCAACAAGCGGGAGCTCGTCAACCAGACCGGCCACGACGTGTTCGAATGGCCGCTGGTCGTACTCAAGGAGGCGACCGACAATGCGCTCGATGAGTGCGAAGAAGCCGGCATCGCACCGGAGATCGACATAGAGGTCAACGGCGACAAGATCGTCACCGCTGACAATGGGCGGGGCATCCCGGCGCAGACGATTCAACGCGTCCTGGACTACAGCATCAGGATCTCGTCGCGGGAAGCGTACGTATCACCGACGCGCGGTGCGCAAGGTAACGCGCTCAAAACTATCCTGCCGATGGGTTACGTGCTCGACGATCGCCGCGGCGAGGACGCCTGCGGCGAGACCGTCATCGAGGCGCACGGGCTCGCACACCACATCAAGTTCTCGGTCGACCACATCCGGCAGGAGCCGCGCATCGAGCATACCACAAAGCCGTCATCGATCGTCCGTGGAACACGAATCACAGTTGATCTGCCCGAGCTCCAAAGTGGTCAATATCAGTACGTCATTGAGCAGCGCCGACAGAGATTCCTTGAGCTCGTCGAATCCTATGCGTGGCTCAATCCGCATTTAAGCGTTCGCGTGTCGTGGAATGGCGAGGTGAAGATCGACGTTAAGACGTCAAACCCGGCGTGGGGCAAGTGGCTGCCATCATGGCCGACATCGGCGCACTGGTACGACAAGAGCCGCTTCCGCCGTTACATGGCCGCGCACATCGCGCACCGAGGGAGCATCACGGTCCGCGAGTTCATCAGCGAATTCGACGGCATGTCGGGGACCGCGAAGCAGAAGATGGTCCTGGCTGAGACCGGCGCCTCGCATGTTTCGCTGCACGACTACTTCGGACGCCACAAGGCCAACGGCGACAACATCGCGAAGCTGCTGGCCGCGCTTCAAAAGTACGCCAAATCCATCCCGCCAGCGCGCCTTGGCATCATCGGTAAGGCGCACCTCTACCGCATGATGGTAGCGGCGGGCGGTGATCCTAAGACGTTCACCTACAATCGCAGTTTCGGCGAAACGAACGGCGTCCCACGCATCATCGAGTTCGCCTTCGGCATCCACCAGGACGGTTTGACCGCCGGACGAGCACCAAGCCGCAAGGTCATCACAGGCGTCAACTGGTCGCCCGGGATCAACAATCCATTCCGGCAGCTCGGCCGCGACGGTGTCGGCCTCGACGCCATCTTGTCCGAGGTTCGCGCCAACACTTCGCAGCCCGTTATCGCCGCGTTGCATCTGGCGTGTCCGCGGGTCACGTACACGGACCGCGGCAAGTCAGCGATCGTGATCGAAGGCGACGCAAGGGGGAGCGGCGATGACGAAGAAGAATAATCAAAACCGGCCGCGAGACATGGCGAACGACATCATCGGGCTCGTTCGCGAGGGCACGAAGAAGTGGACCCGGACCAGGAAGGCGGAGGAGCGCAGCCCCGCCTCGCGCGCCTATCGCATGTCTCGGATGACGGCGGAGAGGGGTACCTCATTCAAAGAAGCGGCGGCGCAGATCATGGAGGAAGCGTACCTGAAGGCGAGCGGCAACGGTCAATATCCCGCCAACGCCCGGCAGCTCATGTACGCCGCGCGCCCTCACATTCAGAAAGTGACCGGCAAGAAGCTTGATGACAATTACTTCACCCAGACCTTGCTGCCTGACTACATCGAAGAAAATGGTGTTGATTGGAACGTAGTCTACGACGCGCGTGGGCATTTTAGCGAGCCGCACGGTGGAAACAGTTTCGGCATCGGCACCCTGGAGGTCCGTAACTACCTCACCCATCTGCACGATCCGTCCGTCATCGACGCAAGCTTCGGCCAGGCGAAGGTGGCGACCAAGGGCCCGAGCGGTAATTTCGGCGCGGTGTTGTTCTTGGAGAAGGAGGGCTTCGATCCGATCCTCAAGGCGGCGCAGATCGCCGACAGATACGACGTCGCCATCAAGAGCACGAAGGGCATGAGCGTCACCGCGGCACGGGAGCTGGCCGACGAGATGTGTTCGGACCACGACATCCCGCTGCTGCTGCTGCACGACCTCGACAAGGCCGGTTTTTCGATCGCCGGGACGCTACAGAGAGATACGCGCCGCTACGAGTTCAAGAACGACATCACCGTCGTGGACCTCGGTCTCAGCCTTGCCGACGTTGAAGCGATGGGACTCGAGGCCGAGTACCAGCACCATCCCAAGGCAAATCGGCGCGCATTGGAGGAAAACCTCCGCACCAACGGTGCCAGCGAAGCTGAGATCGCCTTCATGTTCCGCGACTTCGACAGTCTGCGGTCCACCCGTCGTGTCGAACTGAACGCGATGACGAGCCCGCAGTTTGTCGCCTTCGTCGAACGCAAGTTGTTGGATAACGGCGTCGCGAAGATCGTCCCCGACGGGGATCTTTTGGACAGGGTGTACACCAGTATCGAAAGAGGACGGCGGCTGGAAGATGCAGCGGAAAAGCTTGATGCCATCAACACGAAGGACATCAAGCCACCGGTCGACCTGGAAAAGCGCATCAAAGAGATTCTGAAAAGAATCCCCCACATTAGGTGGGACGCGGCGATCGAACTAATCGTGGATGACATGCGCAAGGGCGCGTGAGCCCAAGAGAGGCCGAGTCGCCGGCGCCGCCGTTTTGATCGTAGGAGAGAGCCCCATGGGAAAGTTCGTGACCATCCTGTCGAGCTCGGTGCATGGCGATCTTGAGCGCCGCCCGGCGCCGACCAGGGCCAAGGGCTTTCGAGGTCGCGCGGGATCTCGCCACCGAATGCCTTGCCAGAGAGGCGGAGCGCCGGTGGCTTCACGCGGAGACGGTCGCGATCAGGATCGAGGCTGACCCCACCGGGTGAGCGCCGACTGTCCGGTTTTGGGGGCTTGGCCCGCCTTCAGGTTGTGGCGGTGGCATCGAGGGAATTTTGCGTTCTGGTCGGTCGACTGTCCGCATACGGGGCATTTTACGAAAAGTCGAGGAGGCTAAGAATTGACTGAAACGACCGAAGGCAACGGCGCCGATCAGCCTTTTCGCGCCAAGTCGAGCACAGAGCGCAGTCGAGCGCATCGTGCCAGGAAGAAGGCTGAGCGCGAAGCCGCGTTGCACGCAGCGTTGCGGAAGGCCCAGATGGAGCGTGAGGCCATCCTGAAGGCCGACGCCGAACGCGTTGCAGATGCAAAGGCAACGGAAATCGCAACGGCGGAAGGTGTTGCGCCCGACGTAGCATGCGTTGCAGAGACTGTTGCATCTGCCGAGAACGACTGCGGCAACGTTCCCGCTGTTCCCTCGCCCTTCAAATGGCGGGTCGTGTGGCGTACTGCATGGGGCCCTTCCGTGCCCCTACTTTACAGGTGGACATTCGGCGGCGTGTCCGTCGCATTGTCCTTCAGTTTGTACATTACGAGCATGATCCTAGACGTGACGTTCTGGTCGGGCCTCGCCGCGACCGGCACGGGCAAGGAGATCCTCGCCGCCACCGGCGTCATCATCGGAATGACAAACTATGCGGTCCCGTCGGCGATCTCGTTTGCGCCATCCGGGCCAGTCCGCCTCGGCGCCTGGGGCGTGTGGGGTGTGACGATGACGGTGGGCGCCATCGCTGGCGCGTCCTTCGTTCGCAACAGTCTCGGCACCTCGGAAGTGAGCCGCGACCAAACCATCAAGGAGCGGGCCCGGCTGCAGGGTATCATCGCAAAGCCGACGGAGACTATCTCGGATGCTTCCGTGGTGGATGCTCGGGCGCGGGTTGAGAGTGCGAAGGCGACTGCCCGGGCTGACTGCGCTCCGGTCAAGACCAAGGATATCGATCAGTGCAATCGGTCTCGAGCTGCGGTCGCGAGGGCGCAGGATGATCTCAAGGTAGCGAATGAGAGGCATGACCTCGACGTCAAGGCCGCCGAGCAGCGCCATCGCCTCGATGTCGCCGACGCGGAGGCAAAGCTTGCAGCGTTGCCGGCAACCTCTGCCGACGGGAACGTCGTGCTCGCCGGGGTCGTCGCGATTCTGCCTTTCGCTTCGGAGGCATGGGTCAACGGGGTCGTGGCCGCGCTGTGGGTGGCGATGTTCACCTTCGGTCCTTGCACTCTGCTCCGATTGGGGCTCGCGCTAGTGGTGCCGACGCGCAACTGGCCACTGGCGTAATGAGCCAAAGCGGCCGGCACCGAAGAACGGCACGGAATCTGCTTTTGAGTCCTCGAATCGAGGAGAAGATCGATGAAGCCTATTGCGGGTCTGACGCTTTCAGTCGCGCTTGCGTTGGTATCGACCCTTGCGCGAGCGCAAGACGCCTGGCCGAGCCGGAGCGTTACATTCATCATACCCTACGCGGCTGGGGGGTACACCGACCTGGTGAGCCGGCTGGCAGCGCGTTACGTCGAGCGCGCACTCGCCAAGCCCGTCATTATCGACAATCGCGCCGGGGCAGGCGGCATCGTGGGCACGCAGGCCGTCGCGAATGCGCTGCCTGACGGCTATGTCTTCTGTGTCTGTAGCGTCGGCGCTGTTTCCATCGCGCCTTTCGCGCAGAAGGTCGGATATGACCCGATTGAGGATTTGGCGCCGATCGGCATCGTAAGTTCGATCCCGCAGGTAGTCATCGTTAGGAAAGATCTGCCGGTGAAGACGATGAATGACTTCGTGTCTTACGTGAAAGCCAATCCGGGCAGGCTCAACTACGGTTCGAGTGGCGTCGGCGGTCTGACGCATTACTCCGTCGAGTTGTTTCTGGTCCGCACCGGCACCAGTGCAGTGCACATCCCGTTCAGGGGTGGCGCGCAGTCGACGGCGGCAGTTGTCTCGGGCGAAGTCGACTTCGCTTTCGCCAACCTGACTGACGCGTTGCCGCAGATCGAGGCCGGCTCGGTACGAGGCCTGGCTGTTACGTCGCTTGACCGCAGCTCTTATTTCCCGGATCTGCCTTCTGTGCACGAGACGGTCGTTCGCAATTTTATCGCGGAGACGTGGAACGGGATCATGGCTCCGGCCAAGACACCAGAAGCGATCATACGCAAGCTGTCCGATATCCTGCTCAAGATGGCCGACGATCCGGAGATGAAGGAATCCATGCGCAAGGCCGGCGCCAGCACCGTCAAGACGACCCCAGCCCAATATCGAGCGCAGATCGAGCAGGAGATTGCGCAGTGGAAGCCGCTGATCAGCGAGATCGCCGAGAAGAGGTGAACGTGGGGAGTTCGACGATATTCCGCGGTCATGGCCGGGCCTGCAAAAGGGCGGGCTATGCCGATGCTGCGGCCACATCTTCAATTGGCGCGGGGGAACGAGTAGGGGCTCATCTCCTCGGCGGTGCGGCGCAGCGTGTCCCAGTTCTGCCATCCAGCCCACACCCGCTCGCCTGCCGCCTGGGCCTGCGCCCGCAACTCGGCGAAGTCGATACCGGGGATGCGGCCAGCCTCCATGCGCACTATGCCGTCGACGATCACGGTGTCGACGTCATCTCCGATACCGCAGTCGACCAGGCTCTTGATCGGATCGCGCACCGGCCCCATGCGCAGCGTGTCGCGACCGGTGAGATCAATGATGACGATGTCCGCCTTCGCGCCCGGAGCTAGCCGCCCGATGTCGCTGCGACCGACTGAATGCGCTCCGCCATGGGTTGCTGCTTCGAACACCTGCGCGGCGGTGGCGGCCTTGAGGTTGCCGCTCGCAACCTTGCCGAAATAGGACGCATTACGCATCTGCAGAATCATGTCGCGCGGATAGGTGTCGGTGCCGAGCGCGATGTTCACCCCTGCCTCACGATAAGACTCCCAATTGTCGAGAAACCGTCCGCGTCGCGCGATGTTGACCGGACAGTGCGAGATCGAGCAGCGGTGCTGACCCAAGATGGCGAGGTCGTGCGAGCCCGAATAGTTCATCAGCGGATTGTCACATGTGAAATTGCCGTGGCCGACATTGAGCTTGTCCGACAGCAGGCCGACTTCGCGCAAAAGCTCAACCGACGTCATCTGATGTTCGCGGATAATGTCGTACACCTCATGGATGTTGTAGGCCGCGTGAATCGCGACCGGCAGATTGCGCGCAGCCGCCGCCTTGGCGGCCTTGCGCATCAACGCAACGGTGCAGGTTTCGATCTCGCGCGGCACGATGATGCCGCGGACACGATCATCGTGCGCACCCTGATGGCAGTCGATGAATTCAAGCGCGAGGTCGAACTCACGTTCGCCGGCGGCTTCATCCACGACACGTACGAGCTTGCCTCCCTCGCCGCCGACCCAGCGGCCACTATCAAAGCCTGGACCTAGATAAGCGCGGATGCCGAGCTCGCCAACAACCTCAAGCAGCGCCTGCTGGACCCGCAACTGGCTCCCAAACTCGACGAACGTTGTGATCCCGTTGCGAATAAGCTCCGCGACCGTGAACCTGGCATTGAAGAGCAGCCCGTCGGCTACTGAGCTGTCGTCGGGGTGGAGATAGCGCGGGTCGCCACCGACGCGCGTACCCCTTCGGGCGACGCTTATCTCCAGGAAGGGTTGGCCGAAATAGTCTCCACGTCCAATATCGGAGATCAGCCGATGAGAGGCGCGGTGTCCGGAATGCACATGGGCGTCGATGAATCCTGGCACGACTAGCTTGTCACCTGCATCGATCTCCTGATCGACCCTGCCATCGAAGTGCTCACCGATGAAGAGCACGGTGTTGCCTTCGAAGACAAGCTCGGCGTGGCGCCAGAGGGTGTGGTGCCCTTGGGCATGGGCAACCACCCAGCCGCAGGCGATGCGGGTGCGCATGAAACGTGACCTCCTTGTTCCGGATCAATCCCCGATACCTTGCGAGCGACCGATATCAAAGGCAATCGCCTGCCTCGGTGGCAACGCGTCCTGCGCTCTTGGCTCACAATCTGAATGCGCAGGCTGAAAATTGCGGCAGGAAGCAGTCATGCGGCCGTGGTCACGCCGCGGCATTGGCGAGCGGTTGTGGCCATAGCGACAACAGCGATATTCCGCTACCCTCCTCAGGATCTCCGCGCCAGGGAGGAGACCCACATGTACCGAACGGATCCCAAACGGCTTGATCCGAAAGCGCGGGCCATCGAAGCGGCGCTCCGTCGCATCGGTGAGCCCATCACGGAGGCGCAGGCCCGCGAGCTTGCGTCGCTCGAAGACTGCAACTGCCGCGATGGCATGTTTGCCTTGGCGACCACCCGTCGACAATTGTTCGCGGGCTCAGGCCTTGTGGCGGCGGTCGGCATGACGGCGATGCTGCCGGGCCGAGCCCATGCCAAGGTGCCGCCCGGCGCCGTCGAATATCCGGTGCCAGCGGATTCCACCAAGGAGCCCGGCCGTGTGATGGGAGTAGATGGCGGCTACGGCTCGCGTTCGCAGTTCGAGACCGAGGTACGTTGGGCAAACCCCACCAAGACGGCCGGATTTTCGCCTTTGCACGCAAGCTACGGCACAATCACGCCATCCGGTTTGCATTACGAACGCCATCATGCCGGTATCCCGAACATCGATCCGGCTCGTCATCGGCTCGTCATCCATGGCCTGGTCGATCGGGCGATGAAGTATTCGGTCGCCGACCTCAAGCGTTTTCCGACCGTGTCGCGCACCTATTTCCTGGAATGCTCCGGCACAACAGGAAGTGAGATCATGAAGGCGCGCGAGCCCACGGTGCAGCGTACCCACGGCCTCGTCTCCACCTCCGAATGGACCGGCGTGCCGTTGTCGTCGCTGATCAAGCAGGTCGGACTCAAGCCGGGTGCTGCCTGGGTGCTAGCCGAGGGCGGTGATGCCGCCGTGATGACGCGGAGCGTGCCCATCGACAAGTGCCTGTCGGACGCTCTGATTGTGTTCGCCCAGAACGGCGAGGCGATGCGGCCGGAGCAGGGCTATCCGATGCGGCTGTTCCTGCCTGGCTGGGAGGGCAACATCTCCATCAAATGGCTGCGCCGGCTCGAAGTGAGCGACAAGCCCTATTACACGCGCGAGGAGACGTCGAAATATACCGACCTGATCACCACCACCGGCAAGGCGCGCATCTTCACCTTCACGATGGAAGCCAAATCGGTGATCACCTTCCCGTCGGGCGAGATGAAGCTGCCGGGACCGGGCTTCTATGAGGTGACCGGGCTCGCCTGGAGTGGGCGCGGCAAGATAGCGCGCGTGGAAGTTTCGACTGACGGCGGCAAGAGCTGGAATCTCGCGTCGCTGCAGGATCCAGTGCTGGCGATCAGCCAGACGCGATTCCGTTTTCCATGGATATGGGACGGCAAGCCCGCCATGCTCCAGAGCCGGGCGACCGACGAGACCGGCTATTCGCAGCCCACCCATCAGCAGCTCATCGCGGAGCGCGGGCCGCTCGAGAGCGGCTCGCTGTTCTATCACATGAACGCGATTCAGAGTTGGGGCATCGCGGCCGATGGGAGCGTGACCAATGTCCACCCGCTCGGCTGATCGCCGACACGCCGCGCCCAGGGCGGTCGCACTCAGCGGGCTGGTCGCACTCGTTGCTCTCTTGGCCCCTTCCCTCGTCCGCGCGCAAGGCTATCCTCGCATATTCGATTTCGGGGCACCCGCGAGCACGGCTGATATTGCGGCCGTCGCAATCGCGATCGCCCCCGACGGCAAGGGTCTGCCGCCTGGCAAGGGCGACTACGTCGCCGGTAAGAAGGTTTACGAGACCACCTGCATTGCCTGCCACGGCGACAAGCTGCAAGGTGTTGCCGGGCTGAAGGACATGCCGGCTGGGGCGGCGCTGCGGCTTGTGGGCGGCCGCGGCACGCTCACGACGAGGGACCCGGTGATGACGGTCGAGAGCTACTGGCCTTACGCCACCACGCTGTTCGACTATGTGCGCCGTGCCATGCCGTTCACGGCTCCAGGATCGCTGACGGGCGACGAGGTCTACGCGGTTTCGGCATACATTCTCGCGGAGGCCAATATCATCGACAGAGCAATGATCCTTGACGCCGAGACGCTGCCACGCGTGCGCATGCCCAACCGCGACGGCTTCATCCCCGACCCGCGGCCCGAGTGGTTCAAATAGTTGCACCCGCAGCGCGCGTCCCACCGGCTTCTTTTGAGAGAAGAACGGGAGGGAGGACGCCTGCACTCTCAGGAATGTGGGTTGCGACCAGGTCGCGCGCAGATAAAGCCAGTCCAAGCACCCATAGTGGCTTTAACGCGACGGGCCGGTCCTCCCCGACTGCACCAGGTCGGTGCCGACGGTTGCGATCGATCGCAAGACTCGACCGCGTCACATGTGTCTTTTCTTGGCTCGACTCTGCCGTCGCCGCCATCCGCTAGGGACGGCAGCATCGGGAGGATAAGCGGCCATCCATGCCGATGGGCCAACACGGGCGAAAATGCCGAGTAGGCCTGGGGAATTTCACCCCGAGCCTCTCACAGATCCGTACGTGAACCTCTCGATTCATACGGCTCGTGCCATCGCACGAAGGCTGCCGCCTTCCGCTGAATCCTCGGGCTCGTCCCGGTTTGACCCAGTTGGCCCATGCTCAACGGCGATGACCTGCCCCCTTTGCTCCACGGGCATTACCCCGCTTCGTCACTACTACGGGGCAGTCCGCCCCTCTCCGGCGCATCGGTACTTTCGGCCTCGCGGTTGGAGCCGCTTGCGCCTTTTCCCTTGGCATCGCCGGCCAGGTTCTCACGTTC
>WNFI01091872.1_pt1 | contig 17647 bp, 16 predicted proteins | sample 5400471 | NCBI WGS metagenome assembly WNFI01 (sample SAMN13153348, study PRJNA577476) | soil metagenome | isolation source: 100 cm saprolite on Douglas fir-dominated hillslope | place: USA:California | collected 2013-09-17 | reverse complement strand
CCCAGAGGGATTTGCGGCCCATGGCACGCATACCGGGCGGATCGCGGTGCGGGCCAACAAGCAGTTTCGCATGGGCCGGGTGCAGGGCATTCCCGCGCGATTTTGCCGGGTGCTCCAGTTCGCTGACGGCTACGACTACGCACTGGTGGACACAGGGTCTGAGCACGTAGCAGTGGCCCCTCCCCCGACCCCTCGGAAGGAACGCCTGCTTCCTCCCCAGGGGTGAACCCCGGGGCATCCGCAGGCGGTGTTCGGTGATAATCGCTCCAGGCCCTGCGTGTGGTAGAGGACCATTAAACCGAGCATAAAGATGCGGTCAAACCAGGCGGCAAGATTCTCTGGACGCTGACGCAGGGTAAAGCCCAGACGCGGTGTCCCCCGACTGAGCAACGTTACCCCACGGATCGCTTTCAGATCCGCTGTTTGCTCCCACACCGCCAGCGCATGCATATCTTCACCCATCCATTTGAGCATTTCCCACGGACCAACCTGCTTAGATGCCTGTAGCAGAGCCGGATTGTTGAAGTGTAGAATGCCAATGTGGTCTCCGGATGTTACACGTGTGCCATCCGGCAGATCGATTGGCTTGCCTCGGTAACGGACAAACTGCAACATGAGCAGCCCATGCGTAGTGCCAGGTACCATTTGCACGTGCCACAGCCATATTGTGAAGCGCTCCCACAGTGGCCAGAAGCGCAAGAAACCACGCGGCTTCCCGGCATCCGTCCGTAGAGCCAGCCGCCAGCCCGTAGCAATCCAGGCCAGGCGGCAAGCTGCTGCTGGTCGATTCGACCTCGCCAGAAGAACCGGATGCGGAAGCTCTGCTCCACGAAATCGAGAGCCTGCGCGATCCCTCGCACGTGCGCAGCCACCGGCTCTCTGAATGGACCTCCTTTCTGCGCGCAGCAGGCTTTACGGTTCGCAGCGCGCGCGAGTGGGAGCTTTTCCTGGATATCCCCTCGTGGACGCAGCGCATGCGCACGCCACCCGCGGCAGTCGCCACCATTGAGCAACTCCTGCGCGACGCCTCACCAGCCGTACGCGCGCGCCTGCATATCGAAGAGCGCGGTGGTGCGCCCGGCTTCGTCTTGCCCGTCGCGCTGATTAGGGCGATCAAAACAGCATAGCAAACATTTCAGTCCATTCAGGAAGCGAACGAGTGGTGCATGATCGGGTCGCTGACCCGATCATGCACCACTCGTTCGCTTCCTGGATAGTTTTGCCGCAGGCAAAACGCAGGCCCAAAAGTTGCTTGACGGGAAGCTGAGTGTACTGGTATAGTATGTGGGCAGCAATGCGCCCGTAGCTCAGTGGATAGAGCACCTGTCTTCTAAACTGGTTGTCGTGAGTTCGAGTCTCACCGGGCGCACTTAATATTTTCAATCGATAGACTCTTAATTTCTAGGTTATCCGCTTCTTTAATTTCCACTGCCGGTGCTACAACTCGTAATCCTTTGCCCAATGTACACCTTTTTTCTGTTTATTCGCTGTTTCAATTAACCTTAGATAAGCGTTTGTGGTTCCGACATGATCAACAGGTACAAGGTATACTTTGTCCGTATTAGGACAGTAGACTGCGAAATACTCAATCTGCCCCCGATAATTTCTTCTCGCGTTTGTTGTTCTGCCCCCTTTGTAATGGTAATGGTTACTAGCCGTGTTGAAGTTGATAGTTTGCTCCTATTCCCTCTCGACATATGACATCGTTTTCCCATTACCCGCTTGCTGTTCATTGCCATCGCCATGTAACCCTACCTAAATCTGTTTAAGGCAATAGAGTACTATATAGAACGATTATACACAAATTGCAATGTATAAGTCAAGTAAATTCAGCATGAATTTATATTATACAAGCTACATTGACTTCACACTAGTAGGCGTGTTACAATGCGAGAAAAGTTGTTTAGGAGTAATTATCATGCCGGAAAAGATGCTTTCCGTTGAAGATATTGCTGAAGAGCTTGCGGTTAATCCCGAAACAGTGCGCGTGTGGATACGCACGGGGGAACTTGTAGCTCTCAGTATAGGTAGAGGCTATCGTATCTCACGTGCTGATCTTGACGACTTCATCAGACGAAGACGCACCGACTATCAAAAGCGGCGCGTCGAAAATGAAGAGGTATAGATAACTGAGTAGAGCTATTTGCTTTATAACTCTAACTCTTCCACCTGCTCCTCTTCATTTTCCACCTCCTTTTCACCTTTAGTCACCCCTTTCGCAGAAAACGATCGCGTGGTGCGACTGGGTAAGGCAAAGAAAAGCGCGAGCAGAAAAATGAGAGTGATGCTCACAGGCGGGCTGATCCAGGCAGCGCCAAAAATAATCAGGTAAAGGAGTGGCCCAAAGAGATACTGATCGCTTCAACCGCCTCTGCATCGACGTTTTTGCCTAAGAGCCGATGATGATAGGAAGCATACCGCCATAGCCCATTAAAGCAGCAGGCCATGAGCAAACAGGTGCCGCTGTAAATAATGGCGGCTGCATGCTGGCCAGGAAGCACAATGTACTCCGCAAGCAGCGCTGTAGGAACAGGAATAAATACGATCGTCATCAAAAGTAGAAGATTAATAAAAAGCAATGTGGTATCTATACGTTTAATGTGGACGAATAGCCGATGGTGATTCAGCCACATGATGCCAATGGTTAAAAAGCTTATGATATAAGCGACTAACGTGGGCCACTCATCACGCACTGCTATCCACAACTTTCCCTCCTCCAGCCATTGACCGGGAGGCAAATCTAAGCCAGGCACCTTGATATTTAAGACCAGGAGAGTAATTGCTACAGCAAACACACCATCGCTAAAAGCTTCCAGGCGGCTCGTTTCCTTCTCATCCATCGGGTTGCTCTCCATTGCTACCAACTCAGGCTATCAGTGTACATCATGGTGGGAGCGATAACAAATACGCCCACGCCTCAGGTGAAGATCCTGAGGCGTGAGGGCGTATTTTTATGAGTTCCCCCTCATCTATAAAAAGCGCGATCCTGCTAGAGGGTAAAGTCGGTATTGACCTGCACAGGATTGTGGGGATCGATCCCACTCTGTATGGCCAGCATCTCCAGGGTGAAGTTATTCCCGTTTGACGGCATCAGAAAGGTCACTGTCCCGCTGACCCCGGTGGTGTTGGCATTCGCGTAGAGCGGCAACGTTGTGATTGTGGATGCGTTTGTGGTTGAGCCAGATTTCAGGCGCATATACTCATTGGCAAAACCGATCACCACGTTATTTGAGGTCGGGTTGTCGACGTTGAAGGTCAGAACCACGTAGCGCATACCTGTGCCTGCCTGCTTGCCGCCAATGCTCAGGCTGCCGGTCGCGGTCTTCAGCGTCCAGTTCAAGCCTGCGTAGCTGATAGGCGTGTTGGGATGAACGGTCTGTGCCTGGTAGGCTGAAAGGTTCGCGTTGCCCGTCAATGGGATACTTATCTGGGCCTCCTGGCTGGTACCCAGCAGCAGCGTGAGCTGGTTGATTTTTGCGCTCGTCGGCACGGCAAAGTCCAGCCAGTTTGTGCGCGCAATGCTGTTTGCTGGCGCGCCTTGCTGCTTCACATTGGCGATGGCGACGCTGCTCTTATCTGGTAAGATCAAATGGGCCATGTCGTTATAGAAGTAAGACGCGTTCTGGCCGCTATTGTTCGCCTCTTTAATGTTGACGCGAATCATCCCATTGGTCGCTGTTGAGTTATCGTCGAGGAACGCGCTCGACTGCTGGACATTGATGAGTGTGATATCCACGCCCGCATAGGTGACCGTCTGGTTGATGGATGCAGTGGTGATGGGCGGCTGGGTCGTGGGAGCGCCAGCGGCGTTGCCAGTTGAGGCGCTTTGTTGCAGCGACTGTAGGATATGTGGATTGTTTTTATAGGCCACATATGTAGGAATGCCCAGGATGACCAGCAGAATGAAGAGCGTAATCAGGCATCCACAGCAGCCGCTACTCTGGCGGCGCGGCCTGTAGCCAGGACGAAAGCGTCGCAGCAGAAAGAGCAGACCTAGCGCGCCGAACGCTTCCGCGATGGGACTGGATTTTTGTGGCGGCTGAGGTTGCTGGTACTGTCCATACGGTGCCTGGGCATACGAGGGCACCGGTGGTTGTGCCTGTGGATAACTCGGCTGCGGGTTGCCACCATATTGACTAACGGGGCCAGAGGCCGAGGTATCGGCTCCACAATTCGTGCAAAAACGCTGTCCTGGCGTGATGGGAGTGCCGCAAGCGGGGCAGAGACGCCCTGATTGTTGTGACATCGCCTTTCTCCTTCTCTCGTTGGGCTATTTTTACTCTGCTAGCGAGAAGCAGCTTTGTTCTTCTTAACTGAGTACAGTGTATATTCAATCCCGATCTTTCTCTATTTGCAATTTCACTCTATAATCATGAGTCTGGTCACTATCTTTGTGCGAGGTGAGAGAAGAAAAGCTCAAAACAAAAAGATCACTTTCCTAGAAAATTCACTCTTATGTGAATTTTCTAGGAAAGTGATCTTTTTGTTAAAGCAAGTTTAGGAAGGAATCGCCTGTTCCGTGGCCCAGCCGAACTGACCGATCGAGCGATATTTCTGGTAGCGCATCTCCAGCAGTTCGTCGAGCGGGAACTGTTTTAGCTCTGCCAGATTTTTCAGAATGGCGGCCTTGACGTTTTCCGCGGCCAGGCGGGAGTTGTGGTGCGCGCCGCCCAGCGGCTCCGGAATCACATCGTCCACAATGCCCAACTGCTTCAACGCGCGTCCTGTGATGCGCATGGCCTCAGCCGCCTGTTGGGCGAACGAGGTTGAGCGCCAGAGGATCGAGGCTGCGGATTCTGGCGAGGTCACTGTGTAGATACTGTATTCCAACATCAGAATGCGGTCAGTAACGCTGATCGCCAACGCGCCGCCGCTGCCGCCTTCGCCGATCACAATGCCCAGCGAGGGTACGCGCAAGCGCGACATCAGGTAGAGATTGGAAGCGATCGCCTCTGCTTGCCCGCGCTCCTCATCTTCCAGACCGGGAAATGCCCCCTGGGTATCGATCAGCGTGACCACAGGAATGCCGAATCTCTCGGCCTGGCGCATCAAGCGGCCAGCTTTGCGGAAGCCGTCGGGATGCGGCATCCCATTATTGTAGTGCTGTTTATCCTTCATGGTGCGCCCCTTCTGGTGGCTGACAAACATCAACGTTTCGCCGTCCACTCGTCCCAGACCGCCCAGAATGGCGTGATCGTCGCTGAAATTGCGATCACCACAGAGTTCAAAGAAATCATCGCATACCTGGTGCACATAGTCGATGGAGTGGGGGCGATCTTTGTGGCGGGCCACCTGCACCGTTTGCCATGCAGTCAGATCGCGGTAAATCTCCTCAGTTTTGCGGCGCAACTCACGCTCCAGATCCTGGAGTTGGCGGTGTTCCTCTGGCTTCAGGCGATCGCCCTTCTTTTGCAGCGCAGTGATTTTTTTCTCCAGCTCAGCGAGTGGTTTCTCAAATTCCAGGTCGTACGCCATCGTTTCCCTCTCTCTGTCCGGTTGTTTGTAACGCTTGACTGCCATTGGTCCAGGGGCGCGCTGCGGGTGCATAGAAGCGCAGTAGCCGGGCCAGAGTTGCGCGCAATGTATTGCGGTGAACAACCGCGTCGATCATGCCATGTTTGAGTACGAACTCAGAATTGAAGGTTCCTTCGGGAACTTTGACATGCATAAATTGCTCAATCACACGTGGGCCCGCGAAGCTAATCAGCGCGCCCGGCTCAGCCAGGGCCACATCGCCCAACATGGCGAAGCTCGCGGATGTGCCGCCCGTGGTGGGATCGGTAATCAGACTAAAATATGGAATGCCAGCCTCGCCCAGCTTTGCCAGGGCCGCCGAGGTCTTGGCCATTTGCATCAAGCTGAACATGCCCTCCTGCATACGCATCCCCCCGCCAGTCGGAACAACGAGTACCGGGATACGCCTCTCCAGGCCCAACTCAATCGTGCGCACGATCTTCTCTCCTACGACCGATGCTACGCTGGCCCCCTGGAAACGGAAATCCATAATCGCCAGGGCCAGGGGTAAGCCTTCGATCTTTGCGTGCCCACTGATCAGTGCCTCATTCAGCCCGGTTTTCTTTATCTCTTCTCTGAGTTTATCAGGATAGGTCTGAACCTCGTCCTTGCTCCATTTGACAAACTTCAACGGGTCAGCCGAAATCATAGCCGCGTCGATCTCGACAAAGCTATCGGGGTCCACCAGCAGTTTGATACGTTCATGCGCGGTCAGTTTAAAATGATAGTTGCAGCGCGCGCAAACTTTCTGGTTTTTCTCCCATTCACGCGCTAATAGAATTTCCTTGCATTTAGGGCATTTGACCACCAGATTCCCCGTCGCCGTGCGTGGCTGCTGGAATTCACTGGGGCCTATTTGCCCTGTTGGCGGTACGGCTGCTTCTCTGGCCATGCAAAATCTCCCTGTTAGTCTTGCGCAAAAAGCGCGTCCACAAAACTCTGCGGATCAAACGGCGCGAGGTCTTCAATCTTTTCACCGGTACCCACAAATTTGATTGGCACACCCAGATCGTCGGCCACCGCAAAGGCAAAGCCGCCCTTGGATGTGCCATCGAGTTTCGTGACAATGACCCCTGTCAGACCAATGTCTTCCGCGAACTTACGGGCCTGCAGGAGCGCGTTCTGCCCTGTCGTCGCGTCGATTACCATTAACAACTCTTGAGGACCCTCTGGCAGCAGCTTCTGGATCACTTTATTGATCTTTTTCAGCTCTTCCATCAGGTTGTACTTGGTATGCAGGCGGCCCGCCGTGTCCACAATTAGCACATCGCAGCCGCGCGTGCTCGCGGCCTGAATGGCGTCGTAGACCACTGCTCCAGGATCTGAGTTGGGTCCCTGGCTGATCACTGGCACGTTGGCTCGCTCACCCCAGACCTTCAACTGGTCGATCGCTGCTGCGCGGAAGGTATCGGCTGCGGCCAGCATAACCCTGTGCCCTTCGTCGGTCAGAATACGGGCCATTTTTCCGATACTGGTCGTTTTGCCCGATCCATTGACCCCGATCACCAGGATCACTGTCAGCGGCGAGGATTTCGCGAAACGCAAAGGGGAGGCTTTGCCGAGCAAATAGCCCATCTCTTCACGCAAGGCCCTATGAACCTGGTGCGTCGTACGCATCCCTTCTTCAGCGGCTCGCTGGCGCAGTTGGTCTATCAACCACATACTGGTGCTCGGCCCAACATCAGCCATCAGCAGGGCCTCTTCCAGCTCATCCCACATGTCATCCGTGATCGGCATTGGCCTCGCTTGCGGAGGAGCCTGTCTTGCGGGTGGCGGAGTCGGCCTCATTGCGGGCGAAACCGGTCTGATAGGTGGCGGAGTCGGACTTGCGTTCGGGATCTGTCTGATAGGCGGTGGAGTCGGACTCGCATTTGGGATCTGTCTGATGGGTGGTGGAGTCGGACTCGCTGGCGTGGTGCCAGGGGCAGTGCCGCTTTCAGTGCTATACGTCGTGTCAACATCTGGTACGCTGTAAGGCGCGTTGACGCTCGGTGCGCTGTAGGTTTCGTCGATACCCGGTTCATTATAGGTTTCATTGATGTCCGGTTCAGCGAAACGAGCAAAGAACTGGCGCGTCCGGCTCAAACTCTTTTTGAACGGGTTCGCGGCTGGCATTGCCCCAGGTGCCTCCTCCACCGGCTCCTGAACGCTTTCAGGCGAAGGCGGTGCCTTGGGCTCTTCTTTTGGTTTCTGCCCAAAGAATCGATTAAGCACAGTTATCCTGACTCCCTTTCCACGTGTACTCAGAGCGAGTACACACGCTCACGACTACCACTGAAGATCGTAAAAAAACTACCCATTATTATAAAATATCATAGCAAAAAAGGTAAAAGGCAAAGGTGGCTTCGCCTTTTACCTTTTTTCCACCCGTTGCCACGGAACCGACTAAGAAAATTCACCGGATAGTCATTCCTTATGGAAAGAATGACTATCCGGTCATGATATCTACTGCCGACTGCTGCGGTAGGAGTGGAGCGACCCATCGCTGATGGGTTCATTAATAATGATATCGCCGTTACGGATTTTGATGTTGTAAAGGCACGATGGGTTGGTGCAAACCCAGGCCTTGTACTCGATGGAAGCTCCCTGGCTACCGAAATCCGAAAGCGGAACCAGATCACCTTCACTACACTTGCGACACCGGGGGAATGCGTTCTCCACGAAATCGCCTCCTTCCTTCTCACGAGGGATAGTATGCGCCCACCTGACCACACAATTCTGGCGAGGTTTGGCGAGAAGTAAAGCCGAGGGGGAGCCTCCGCCGCTGCATCCGCGTCCCCACAGCAGTCATACCTTGTCTCTGCCGTCGCTATGATACCACATTTCCTCACGGATGTCAGTAACTTCATGAAGTTTTATTCATAAAAGCAACGGTAGAATACATGTATTTCAGGGGGAATATCTCTTCTATTCCTCCTGGCAACTGCTTACATACCTAGCATAGCAGGTACACCAATTCCAGTCAAGCTTTCATGTACTTATATATATTGGTTTCCCTGCTTGCTTGCGGAAATTTCCCCAGATCGTGGAAATATGTTCATTCCAGAGTAGACCTGAGTTACACACCTGCTCTAAAGATCAATACAATCTTGTCGATTTTTAAAGGTGGGAGAAGATCCTTTCAAGGTCGATCGCTGTCGCTGTCAGTTACTCCGCGACGGTCTACGGGCAGGTCGAGTTTTCTGTCTATGGGGCGTTTGGCATGATTATTGCTATATCTACCAGTAGGAGAGTATTTCTGAATAAAAAGACAACGTCATTGTATGGGTCGTGGGGGGACACCTGGCTACCTGCGAGTTCATCAATTTGCTTTAGCGTGTTTCGGTTTAGAAGGAGTTACTGGTATGGGCAAGCAAGTTGTTAAAGTATGTAGTGCTGATCGTTCATCTGGCGAGTTTTCTCCTGGAGGCGGAAAAAAGGGCCATGGCAGAGAGCGCGCATCGTATGGGTTGAACGATCTGTATGCTGAGCCAGAGGGGGCGGATGCGTTTGAGGAGAAGGAGGATGAGTGGGAAGAGCAAATCGAGGAGAAACAGAAGGGCGCGGCTGATGATGCCGTTAAACAATATTTAAAAGAAATTGGTTCCTACCCGCTGTTAACCGCCGAGCAGGAACTATCCCTGGCCGAGCGCGTGGCACGCGGGGATAGTCTGGCGCGCAAGAAATTAATAGAGGCGAATCTGCGCCTGGTGGTGAGTATCGCCAAGCGCTACTCTAATCAGGGATTGCCGCTGCTCGATATGATTCAGGAAGGTAATATTGGCCTGATGCGCGCGGCGCAGAAGTTCGATTATAAACGCGGCTTCCGCTTCAGCACGTACGCGACATGGTGGATTCGCCAGGCGATCAGCCGGGCCATTGCCGAGCATTCGCGCACGATTCACATTCCGGTTCACGTGGTGGAACTTATCTATAAGATCAAACGCATAGCCCGGCGTATTTATCAGGAGCAGGGCATCGAGGCCCTGCCTGAGCAACTGGCCGCCGAGGTGGGGCTGACCAAAGAGCGGGTCGTGGAGTTGCTCAATGTTTCCGACCAACCTGTTTCTCTGGACGCGCCGATGGCCGACGATGAGCAGTATCACCTGGCTGACACGCTGGAGGATACCAGCATGGTCGCGCCAGCCGATCACGTCTCTCATCAGGTGTTGCGCGATAACCTTGAACAGGCGATGACGATCCTCAATCCCCGCGAGCGCACGATTATCGAGATGCGCTACGGCCTGCAGGATGGGCACTACCACACCCTGGACGAGGTGAGCGCGGAGTTTAAGCTGACCCGCGAGCGTATTCGCCAGATCGAGGTCAAAGCCCTGCGCAAGCTGCGCTACCCCGAACGATATTATGGTTTGCGCGAGTTCGTGCAGGCGTGAGAGGCAAGTTTCTCGCAATACATGTGAAAATGGGCAATGCCAGCGGCATTGCCCATTTTCACATGTATTGCGAGAAAAAAAGTTACGCCACCGAAGCGACGCCGCCAGCCTGCGCCTGGAGATACGCGTGGATGAACGGGTCCACATTGCCGTTGAGGTAGCCCTCGGTGTCGCTGCTCTCGAAGTTGGTGCGGTGATCCTTGACGATGTTGTAAGGATGGACCGTCACAGTGCGAATTTGTGTGCCGAAGTCGGCCTGCACAAACTCACCTTTCAGCTTCGCGTTCTCTTCCGCGCGCTTCTTTACTTCAAGCTCATAGAGACGCGCCTTGAGCAGCTTCAGCGCGACCTCGCGGTTCTGCATCTGCGAGCGCTCGTTCTGGCAGGTCACGACAAGCCCTGTGGGAATGTGGCGCATGCGCACCGCCGAGTCGGTCTTGTTGACATGCTGGCCGCCCGCGCCGGTTGCGCGATAGGTATCGATTTGCAGATCCTCGGGCCGAATGTTGATCTCGATTGTGTCCTCGATATCGGGCATGACCTCGACCTTGGCGAACGAGGTATGCCGCCGATGCGCGGCGTCGAAGGGCGAGAGACGGATCAAACGGTGCGTGCCGATCTCGGAGCGCAGATAGCCATAGGCGTAGCGCCCGGTAATCTCGACGGTGACGCTTTTCACCCCGGCCTCTTCACCTTCGTTATAGTCGTAGATCTCCGTATGGAACTTATGCTCCTCGGCCCAGCGCAGATACATGCGCAGCAGTATCTCGGCCCAGTCCGCGGCGTCCACGCCACCGCTACCCGCGTGGATGCTGATGATCGCGTTCTTCTCGTCGTGTTCGCCACTGAGCATCAGGGAGAATTGTAGTTTCTCAACTTCCCCTTCAATGCCCGCGAGCGATTGCGCGACCTCTTCCTGCATCTCTGCGTCCGGCTCCTCCTCTAGCAATCCGGTTAAGCCATGCAGGTCGTCCAGTTGCGCTGCGATCCCTTCCCAGGTCGTGACTTCTTCACGCAATGCACCCAGGCGCTGCATATGCGCTTGCGCCTTGCGGTTATCGGACCAGAAGTCTTCGGCCATGCTCTCGGCCTCTAGTGTGTCGATTTCTTGTTTCTTGCTAGCCAGGTCAAAGACGCACCATAGTTTTATGGATGCGCCCCTGCAGGCGTTCGATTTGGTTGGTTAATTCACTCATACGGAGCATTGTAGCACGTTTTTTGGGGGAAGACTACTTTTTTCTCTATGCTGAAGGGCTTGACATCTCTAGCAGATCCGCGTACTATTCTCATAAAGGCTATACCCATAATGAATATATTCACCATGAAAAGAGGAAACGATGAAAGCTTCTTCGTCTGATCCTGAAGCGCGTCTGCCGCTTACTCCGGCCACGTATCATATCTTGCTGGCCCTGGCCAATGGCGAACGGCATGGCTACAGCATCATGCAGGATATCGCGGCGCAGACGCAAGGCAAACTGCGCATTGGTCCAACCACGCTCTACCGTTCAATCAGGCATATGCTTGAGGATGGGCTGATCACCGAGTCCGATGAACGCCCCGACCCGGCGTTGGACGACGAACGTCGCCGCTACTATCGTCTGGCCGACCTGGGACGACGCGTTGCTGTGGCCGAAACCGAGCGCCTGGCGCAGGCATTGACCGTTGCGCGCGGTACGCTGCTGTTTGCGCCGGAGAGAGGAGCGTGAGCATGGATAAGACCTCTTCGCCGCGTATTGTTGCGCTCTCCACCTGGTTGTATAGCTGGCTGCTCAGGCTGGGACCGGGCGCGTTTCGCCGCGACTACGCTGCGCCCGCGCTACAAGATTTTCGTCGCTACTGCCTCGATACCCACCGCGCGCGTGGCACTTTCGGTGTGCTACTGCTCTGGCCATTACTCTTTGGAGAGGGAATCACTGGTATGCTTGCCGAGTACATCACCGAGCTTTTCGGCAGGAAACAACCCATGCTGCCGGCCGTACGCCGCTCAATGGTGGCCGCCTTCTGGGCCTTTGTGCTTTTTACTATCTGCTGCATCGCCCTGGGCCGCACCGCCGATCCAGGTGCTCCCTTCGATGCCGTCGGGCGCGTGCATCCGGAAATCAGTTTTGCCTATTCCATTGTTGTGTATGGTTTCGATATCGCGTTGTTAACGGTAGTGCTGGGTGGGTTGCCTTTCCTTTTCATTGCGCTCAAACGCGCCAGCGGCGGCGGAGTGCGCGGTATCCTGCGCCTGTTCGCCATCGGGCCGAAGCAACTCCTGCGGTTGCTGGGAGTTGCTCTGCTCATCACCATCTGTTTTCTGGGCTACATCCTGGCGACGGAATATGTCTTTGGCTCGTCCTCTGCCTCTCCCATGGCGACAAATGGCCAGCCACCATTGCTGCTGGCCCTGGCTTTCATTGCCCTGCTTCTCGGACTCGCATTTCTCGTCTTTGTGCTCATGGCGATCACGGCGCTCTTCTCCGTGGCCGTGTTGCGTACAGACTTCGGAACAGCCATGCTACGTTTCGCGCTCGCGCCTATCGCACTTCTCATCCTGGTCATGGCTGCATCAACACTGGCAGCTGCCTTCTGGACGCTGCGCATCTGGGCTGACGCGCCACAATTCGCCGCCAGCGGCGCCGGTCTGGGCAATGGGCAGACCGCGTGGGTGATCGCGATCATCGCTGCCATGGCCTTCTCGACGGTGGTAACGGCCAGTGCCTTCTGGCGCGGGCTGCAAGCCAGCAGGCTACACACCGTGTAAAATACTTTTCTCGTATTGATTTGCTCCGGTCTGTGAATGTAGCGCCAGGGTCGCCGCTACATTCACGAATATGGTTACCCAGGCTGGTATGGCTATCCCGGTGGCTACGGCTCCCCGCCCTTTGGTGGTCTCTTGCCCCTGCTTGGGATCTAATCTGGCCGCGTCGCAGAGAACGTGACTGATTATTTCGATAAAATTCATGCGATGAAATGCCAAAAGCTGGACACTGCCAGCTTTTGGCATTTCATACGTTATAAGGCAAATCTACGCTATAATCCTTCAATTGAGCATGATCCCTGTTAAGAGTATCTGGCCTGACTCTTTGGCGAAATTTTCTTTTTTAGGCAGAGATTCGATCAGCAGCACGCCCTGTTGGCCGCTTGCTAAATTGGCATAGGAGACGGTACCACTATAGCTGCTATCCGGGTGAACTGTCAGCGGAATGCCAGTCGCGTGGTCTACAGGAGTCATGGTGTGATCGAAAAGCGTGGCACTGGTCTGGCCGTCGATCAGGGCGTTCGCTCCGCCGAAATGGATGGGTGAGCTCTGGGACGTGGACAGCGGCTGATCGAGCGCTCCAGGTTGGGTGAGTAGCATGCCCCTGGTGCGTGCGTCAGTGACAAACCAGAGACCTGTGCTATCCGGCTGTATCAGTTGTTTGAGCGTGACCAGCAGAATGATGTGGGGACTCTGTTTGGTGAGTTCGACCACTGCCGTATCCCCTGTATGCGAGAGCAGTTGCGCCTTGGGATGCGGCGACCATTGCAGCAGATCTTTGCTCATCTGGAGCGCGGTATTCACAGGATCATTCCAGGGCACATTCTGCCCACCATCGGCGTTTTGTTGCAGCGCATCAGCTTCGGCCTGGCTGGTGACTGGATAGAAACCCGCGAAAGGGAGCTGCGCAAAACTGTCCTGCCGCCAGGCATATTCGTGATACACATTTTGCTGAAGTGGTTGCAGGAAAGGGGCAAGACCAGCAGAGATCCGGGTATCCAGGTTTTTTATCATCAGCGTGTGCTCGGGCGTCAGCTCGACGGTGCCCTGAATCAGTCCTTTCTGCGCGAAGAGCTGGGTAAGCTGTGGCTGATCGTGGCGCAGCACGCAGCCAAAGACATAGACATCCAGGCCGTTCTGCTCAGCCTGGTTGGTCACCTGGACCAGCGCCGCCGGTGCGCTTCCCGCCAGACCATTGACCAGTTGCACCGCAGCCATCTGCTGGCTCTGCGGTTGCAGGCCGACCGCCTGTGGATAATCTGCTGAACTCAGCAATGCTGAACAGGTTGTGGGCTGTGGAATTGGAGATAAGATAGACGTCAAAATGGTGTGGACTATCAGGAGTATGCTCAGGCCGCCCACTAAGCCTATAAGCAGGCTTATTCTCAGTGCGTGTCGCACCACAGGGCGCTGTTTGCGCTCCGGTGGCCTGATTTCGATCTCAAGAGTAGTTCTCTCTTTTGCCGGTCGTTTGCTTGTTAACAGGGTTGTCATCGTTTCCCCTCCTTGACGAACGATTTTCTCTTTTTATTCTACAGAGGGGTGAAAAATCAAAGATTGCCAACTATGCAAGCAGAGCTGCGGTCCATAGCTCTGCTTGCATAGTTGGCAATCTTTGATTATGCGGAGAAAATAATTCCCTGCCGAGTCAACAGAAAGATAATGATTGCCACGATCAACAGGAGCAGACCGAAGAGGATTAGCAGCAGCGCGGTAATTTTCCCTTTGCGGCTAGCCTCCAGAAGCTGGGCCACTACGGCGGACTGCCCTGCCTGGTACTGCTGCTGGTAGCCACCGACGTTGTAGCCGTACATGCCCGTACCTGCCTGCTGTGGATAGCCTGGATAGGCTTGCTGAGGCGGATATGTTTGTGAGTTCATACTGGTTGTCGCCTCATTGGCCAGGCGCTCGTTAGGCGTCATTGACCCCAGCACGAGCGGCCCCTGCTGTTCCGGTTGGCGAGGCTGGCTGCCGCGGTTGTGCGGCGGAACACCCTGAGTCGGGGCGTCCAGGATCGCGTGTGAGATCTCAGTCGGGTTATACGCGCCCGGATCGTATTCAATGGTTTCAGCTTCGGTTTGTGCCCCGCAGCGTGGGCAGACCGTATCGCCAGGAGCCAGTTGATAGCCACATTGACCACAGAAAACCATGTTCAGTTCCTTTCAGCGTCAAATCTCTCTACAGGCGGACCATGTTCTTCTATTGCTTATCACGAATTATAGAACGAACGGGAGGACTCTAAAAGGTCATATTTTTTTCATCCGAAGAGCTTTAAGAGCTGACGCTGCTCGTCTGCCAGGATCAGGCCAGGGTTGTGTTGATGAGGAAAAATTTCGGCCTGCTCCCACAGGTGAGTATTGACGCTTACGCGTAGCCCGACGCGGATGCCGCGTGTACGCAGGGTGCTGAGCAGTTCCTGCATATGAAAAAGATGGGCTGAGGTGATGACCCAGGGATTAACCAGCGCCCGCGCCTCGTTTTGCTCTATCTCTGGGCCTGCCAGAACCAGCGTGTAGTCCGGCGCGGGATCGGTGTGAATGTTGAGATAGCCTGCGCGCCGGGGATACCAGCGCACATCAACAGTTTTCCCCTTGAGCGTTGGGTTCGTGAAGATGCCCACAAACCCGGTCTGGCTGGTCGTAGGGATGAGCCGAATGCCAAAGATACAGGCCGCGATGTGTTCGCCAACATTGCTCAGATCCACTTCACATTTCAGCAAATTGGCAATATTGCTCTCAACAGTGTTCCTGGCACGCAAAAGCTCTGCCAGGCGGGGTAAATTAGACATTTAAAACATCCTCCTGCCGCCGCTGACTGAGATCATTTTTGCCCTGTAAAGCAGTTTCGATCATAAGATATATCCTATCATTGCTCTTGTAAGTATGTACGCAGGCGCGCGCACAGTGCCTCGACCTCGGGCAAGCCGCCGTGTGGTGCCTCAGGCCACTCGTCCACGTGCGTGCCCCAATACTGGTGGGGCGCGCCGGGATAACGCGCTGCAATGTGAATATGCAGGTGCGGAACTCCATCACCGATGACGAACTGATAAATATGTTCTGCGCCCTCGCTCTCCTTCAAAGCACGAGCCAGGCGTGCAGCCATCAGTCCCAATGCCTGTGCTTCCTCATCAGTCAGTTCGGCCAGACCGGGAATATGGCGTTTGTTCTCGATCATAAGATAGCCCAGATACGTGCCCTTTGGATTGCCTCCCTGATGTTGGAGATGGCAGACGGCCAGCAGCTTATCCTCGTAGATCAGGCCGCCTGGGATGGGCAGTTCGCCGCGATGCTTCTGGCAGATAAAGCAGTTCGCCGTTTCGTCGTTCGTCTCCATGAGTATGCTGTGCCCCTTTCTTGCAGTGATGCTCTCAGGCGCTATTATACACGATTTGTTGTAGTAGAGGTGAGGAAGATTGGTGCGGGCGAACGCCCGCACCAATCTTCCTCACCTCTACTACAACAAGATATTACCCTTGTAAAACTCTGTGTAACGTGCTATCCTCTCGTACATCCGATCTATCTCGGTTCATCTTAGCAGGGAGAACATTGCTATGGAGAGGGAGAACGCAAACAAGACCCCTCAGCGCGGAGTGCTGTTGCGGCGCGCGCACGAGCTGTTGGAGCACACGGGGCAGGCCGTGACTGAGGATCTGCTGCTGGAGCATCTTTTTGGCGTGACCAGCGCAGGTCAGAGCAGCTCGGTCTGGCTGACCCTGTTGCGCCAGGTCCTCCAAAGCTCCTCGCTATTTGAAGAGTGCGAGCCGCACACCTGGGCGCTGGTCGCCTGGCACTATACGCAACGCACTCTGGACGAGATCGAGTTTGTGATTGTGGATACCGAAACGACTGGCCTGCGTCCCGGCTCCCATCGCGTGATCGAGGTTGCGGGCGTGCGTATACGCGGCGGCGAGGTGCTAGGCTCCTATCAGAGCTTGCTCAATCCCGGCGTGCGCATTCCCACTTTTATTGCGCAGTTTACCGGCATTTCTCAGGAGATGGTTACCACTGCCCCTAAATCGCACGAGGTGCTACCTGAATTCTTGCGCTTTGTCGAGGGTGCGATTGTGGTCGGGCACAACGTGGGCTTTGACATTGGTTTTCTCTCTTACGAAGCACAACTGCTCGGCCAGAGCTTCCCGATCGATGGCCTGGACACCATTCCCCTGGCGCGTCGCTTCTTACCCGCTCTGAGACGCTTCAAGCTCGATAATGTCGCTGACCATCTCAAGATCCAGACCGCTAATCGGCACCGCGCCCTCGGTGACGCGAAGGTCACTGCCGCAGTCTTTCTCAAGCTGCTCGAACGAGCTGGCCAGCAGGGGATTGCGACGCTCGGTCAGTTGCGCCGCCGTTTGCAATTGCCCGTGACGTGGAGCGGCGATATCACCCAGGCCACGACAGCCAAACAGCTTGAACTTTTGCGCTCCGATGGCAAGGTCGCGGCGGCCAGCGTCACCACACGCCCAACCGGCACGCTCTTCCTCAACCCCGCCTGGCGGCGCGACTTCCCCACGCAGCCGGGAGTGTACCTGATGAAGGATGCCAATGGCCAGGTGATCTACGTGGGCAAGGCCAAATGTCTGAAAGACCGACTGGCCTCGTACTATAATCAACCATTGGGCTATACACGCAAGATGGACGGTCTGTTGCAGAACGTCAAAGAAATCGAGACTCGCGTGCTTGGCTCTGAACTGGAAGCCCTGCTGGTGGAGTCGCAGCTCATCAAGCAGTTGCAGCCAGCCTACAACGTGCAGTTGCGCAACTACGAACTTTACCCCTTTATCAAAATCGATATCCAGCACACGTTTCCACGCGTCTACGCCACGCGCGAGGTTGCCGCCGATGGTGCGCGCTACTTTGGTCCTTTCCGCAGCAAACGCCTGGTCGATCTGACCATCGAGCTGGTGCAGAAGGTTTTTCCCATACGCACCTGCACACGGGGGTTGCCGCCGCTGGCCAAACCCTCTGAACCATGTTTACGCCTGCATCTCAATCGCTGCTCCGCGCCCTGCCGTGGG
>WNFI01707792.1_pt1 | contig 17648 bp, 18 predicted proteins | sample 5400471 | NCBI WGS metagenome assembly WNFI01 (sample SAMN13153348, study PRJNA577476) | soil metagenome | isolation source: 100 cm saprolite on Douglas fir-dominated hillslope | place: USA:California | collected 2013-09-17 | reverse complement strand
AGAGATGCAGGCCCTGGACACCCTCTCCCAGGCAGTCCGGCTGGCCGAACCGGAGGGCTATATGCGAAGCTTTGTGGACGAAGGGCCTCCGATGGCTGTGCTACTCGCTCGGCTGCGGAAACAGCAACGCAAAGACGGACCAACTCCTTATCTAGACACGGTGCTTGCTGCCTTTGCTAAGCAGAGCAAGACACATAAACATCAGCCCAAGCGGGTAAGACAGCACACAAGGAGATCTCTCCCAGACGGGTAGTGGTAAACTTGGGAATGGTGACTTGGGTTACATGAAGGCCAGAGCCTTTTCTTTGAGGTAAAAAGAGGAGGAAAGTAGGGAAGACAAGCTTGTCTGCTAGTGCTGTGGAGTAACATACAAGCTTGTTGTATTCCCGCGAGAACTCTACTAATGTGACATACTGGCGATGAGAGAAGCAACTATGCACAATGAGAGAGCTGTTGTGATAAGAGAGAGAACAAATCCTGCTTTTGCCAATCCTTTGCTACCAGTTTGAGCTCGCCGCAAACTGACTGCTGAGAAAATAATTCCCAGGATGGCAGAGATTACTCCAGTGACAGAGATAGAGGGGATCCAGATAAGGATGATACCAAGAAAGCCAAAGACGAAACCAGTAATACCCATGCCGTTGGCCCCACCCTGTGACCCCAAGGGATAAGAAGCATTTGGAGTTCCCTGTCCCTGAGGCGGCCAGTATCCTAGTTGTGCTGATGCAGGAGGTCTGACCGTGGAAGGCAGAGGCCTTGCCTGAGTGTAGGATGGCGTTGTAGTCACGGTAACCCTTGGGGGAAGGGGCCGGACAGTTGGTGTGTCCTCTTTTGTCTGTGCTGAGGCTAGTGTCGCTGGTGGTGCGAAAACATTAGACCCTGGAGGCGATTTCGGCTGAGGTGCTGCAGTATTGGGTTGAGGAGGTGTGGAAGCCGACTGCTTTGTCTGGCTGACCTTTTTAAGGGTGGTAGCAAAGTCCTGCACAGTGGCGAAACGCTGATGAGGCTCCTTGGCTAGTGCACGCATGATTACCTGCTCAATGGCTTGTGGCAGCGTGGGTAGTTGCTCACGTAAGGGCGGAACGGGTTCGTAGGCATGCTGATATTGGATGTTAATGGCATTACCCTCGCTAAAGGGAGGCTTGCCACACAGCCACTCGTAGACCATAATCCCCAAGGCATACTGATCGCTGGCCTTTTCTGGTTTGCCTCTGCTTTGTTCAGGGGCCATATAGTAGATTGTTCCCTCTATGCCAGAGGATGCTGCTAGCGAGGTGCGCCCTGTCCGAGACAATTTGGCAATCCCAAAGTCGCTCAGACGAAGCTCTCCCTGCACGCCAATAAGGATATTGTCTGGTTTGATGTCACAGTGTATCACGTTCTTGCTATGGGCATACTCTAATGCCTCGGCGATCTCTTGTACATACCACACCACTGTTGGCAGAGGAACCTGTATCCCCTCTGGATGACGGCTGCGTAATGAGCCTCCAGCGGCATACTCGATGACGAGAAAGGGCATCTGGTCATGAAAATCAAAATCGAACAGGCGGATAATATGGGGATGGACTAGTGCTGCTGTCGTCTCGGCCTCATGTTGAAATTTCTTGGTGTCCACATCCAGGATATGTAGCAGTTTGATGGCAGCCTGCTGGGTAGCAATATGCACATGCTGGCCGAGGTAGACCTCAGCGAAGCCCCCACATCCCAGCAAGCTCACCAACCGATAATTGCCCAGTTGTTGTCCAATCAGGTCCCTCATCATGGCACGTTCTTTCTTCTCAAGATGATCTACTACCTATTGATACATCAATAGTGTAGCTGATCGAAGAGGATGAGTCAAGAAAGTACAACATTGTTCCAGGGCTTTTCAGTTTTCCCGGAGGTAAAAAGAGGAGGAAAATAGCTAAGACAAGCTTGTTTGCTAGTACTGGGGTGATAGCAGACACAAGCTTGTCATATTCTCGTGAGAGCTTTACAGATGCGCAAGCAAGGCCGAGAACAAAACCGGGATACTGAAGAGAGAACCCCAAACGCACAAAGAGATAGTGGCTGTGATAATAGAGAGGACAAGTCCCGCTATCGCTAATCCTTTGCCGCCAGTCTGAGCCCGCATGCCAACGGCCGAGAAAATAATTCCCAGAACTGCACCAATTAATCCGATGTAGGGGATCCAGACAAAGATGAGGCTGACAAGGCCGAGAACAAAACCGGTAATACCCATACCGTTGGCCCCACCTTGTGACCCCGACGGGTAAAGAGCATTTGGAGCTCCCTGTCCCTGAGGCGGCCAATATCCTTGTTGTCCTGAGGCTGGTGGGTAAGCGGCATTTGGAGCTCCCTGTCCCTGAGGCGGCCAATATCCTTGCCCCTGTTGCCCGGGTGCTGGCCCATATTGGGGTGGTTGATAGCCGTATTGTGATGGTTGATCTTGAGATGGTGGGTAGTAGTCGCTCACGTATTGATTCCTTCCTCAATAGGGGACGTTATAAAATTAAGGGCTTTTGAACGGCATTAATGTTTGATGAGTTTATTTATGTGCATGTTTACACATAGGCGATATCAAAAAATAGTAGGCACTCATCATGAGAATGCCGTCAGTATCTATGGATTACCTCCTATAGTATACCTGATTCGAATCGTAAAGACAAGCAGTACCAACTATCTTAATATCTCATGAGGATTTCGCTTCAATGCTATCCTGTCGTGAAGCACAATTGCTAGTCCTTTCTTACTAATACTTTACATAAGATTTTAGTTTGTATATCATATATTTAGCTAGTCGAAGTGATAAGGAGAAGATATGCTAGAGCCTTCCCCTCAAGGTACTACTGCGTTAGCAAGAGCTTTGCTCGAGGTCGTACCAGTGCTCATCCGACGTATTCATGCTGATGTACCACTCGAATGCGGTCCTGCCGAAAAAAATCCAGGATTACGAGAAGTCTCTGAGTTGCGTGCAACTCCTGGTCAGTTGGCTCTCTTGCGAGTCCTGATTGACCATGGGCGTTGTACCATGCAAGAACTGGCAGAACATCTTGCTGTGGCTCCATCAACGGCAACTGCTATGGTCAAACGCTTGTTGGCGCAGGGATATATAGATCGCAATCGCGATGAGATCGATTGGCGTGCGGTCTGGGTCAAGCCAACCGAACGTGGTCGTCAGGTCTTTGCCGTCTTTGATCAGGCGCGTCTCGCTTCGTTGTCTAACCGTTTAGAGCATCTGAGTCAAGAGGAGCGAGATACTATTATTGCTGCGGTACCAGTTCTCCGTCGTCTGATAGAGATAGATCAATAGCCGTGGCATCTCAACTAAATTGTATAGATTTCTCACATTGATTTATGTCCATTAGTTAGCATATCATATAGTTAGATAATCGAAGTAATAATCTGGTGAGTGGAGGATATCCTAAGGTTCTCTGGATTTTTCAAGCTAGTTAGAAAGGATAAGGATGCGATCTTCCCATTTCTCATCTGTTGACGACGTGCAGTCAAATGAGATTGCAGCAGAAACTGAAGCAAAGTACGGTGATGGTTACCAGTGGACAGCACTTTCAGTCACGACTGTTGGTGCTTTGCTGGCCTCCATTCAAGGGTCTGCCCTTCTGATCGCGTTACCGAATATCATGGCCGAACTGCATGCCTCATTCTTTTCGGTCATGTGGATACTCTTAGGCTACCTGCTTATCCTAACGGTTCTTACGCCCATTGTCGGGCGTTTGGCCGATATGTGGGGTCGCAAGCGGCTTTACAATAGTGGCTTTATCGTTTTTACTATTGGCTCACTGATCTCTGGGTTGGCGCAGCCGCAGTTTCACGGCACAGATCTCATCCTAGGACGCGTAGTTCAAGGCTTAGGTGCAGCGTTGCTTGTCACGAACAGTACGGTGATAGTGACCGATGCCTTTAGAAAGGGAGACGTAGGGCTTGGGTTAGGTGTCAACCAGATTGCAGGGGCGGCAGGTTTCTTAATTGGCCCGGTTGTTGGTGGGTTGCTCACTGAGTGGTCATGGCGTTGGGTATTCTTATTTAATGTTCCGATAGGGCTCTTTGGTGTGATTTGGGGGATATGGCGTCTACGTGAGCCTGTGCGTCCACTGGAGCATCAACACATTGACTGGTTTGGGTGTGTCACACTAGCACTTGGTCTGGCGGGCATTCTCTTGGCATTGAGTATGCTGGCTTTTCCTATGCTTCCTATTCCCGTTACCGTAGCTATTCTAGTGATTGGAATTGTGAGTCTTGTCCTATTCGTCGCTATCGAACCTTTTATTAAGGAACCAATTGTTCAGTTGCGCCTCTTCCGGAGCCGTCTCTTCGCGCTGGCAAATCTCAGCGGCTTGTTGAATGGTGTCGCTCGCGGTGCTGTCCTATTTTTGCTGATCTTCTTTCTACAAGGCCCTTATGGGAAAGATCCTCTTACGACAGGGCTAATGCTTGCACCCTTCGGACTGGCCTTTATGGCTATTGGCCCGGTGAGCGGGCGACTCTCAGACCATATCGGGTCACGGTTGCTTGCGCCAATTGGGTTGGTTATCTCTTCTATCGGGCTGTTGGGACTGACGACTATTGACCAGTCAACCCCGTTTTGGGAACTAACTCTCTTTATGGCTTTAATGGGCGGTGGTTCTGGCTTTTTCGTCTCTCCCAATACTAACGCCATTATGAGTTCCGTAGAGCCACATACACGGGGAGCTGCATCAGGCATTCTGAGCATGTTGAACAATACCGGGCAGATGCTCAGTATTGTGATCGTCTTCCCGCTGGCCTTGAGCCATATTCCATTTACAGCAATTCAGCAAGTGTTCATTAATGGTGGTGGTATGGGTAGGTTTTCGTCTGCTATCCCGCCTTTTCTGGCTGGTTTGCATCAAGCCTTCCTCGTGTCTTTTGGGTTGAGTATTGTTGCTGCAGTTGTGGCTGCTTTGCGCCCCTCTCACTAAATAACTGGCCCTTTCTAACGATAAATACGTCAGAAAGGGCTTTTAATGTGTGATACTTATTGAATGCCTTGTAGGTAGAAAAAGACCTGTTGCTTCAGGTTACTGAGGGTTAACATCCCCACAAATGAGGGGATCAAAACCCGTTTGAGTGTTCAACTCCGCTGGTGTCGCAGCTAGGTGAATATTCATATACCAATTGCTGGATATGGAAGTAAGGTTGTGTATGATAGTCCTCGAGGTACCATTGCCGTTATTATCTACGATTACAGGATTGAGTGGATAGACAACTGGTCCCTGAGATCTACAACTGCCTTGGTGGATATGGGCCTGATGCTTACTGTTCGGTGCCAGACCGCTCGCGATGATTGTTACCCTGAGCTGGTTGTTGTCAAGAGAGAGTGTAGCTACCCCATTTGCTGCCTGATTAGGGTTGTGGGTAGGTCCGAGAGTGAGATCGACAAACTGATTGGTATTGGTCGATGTATTGAAATTAATGATATCTCCACAGGCAATCGGTGTCTTCTGGATGTCTGGTGAGAGAGTCGGGCCATTGTGGACGTTGACAAACCATCCACTGGTTGGGATACCATTTTCCACTCGCTGGATCATCGTTGTTGAAGTACTTTTTCCCCCTCCGTCAGCCACAACAGGATTGAGTGGATAGAGAACTCCATTATCGCTCGTCTCACAGCTTCCCTTGTGAATATGGGCCGGATGGGTACTGTTCGGTGCTAGACCGGTGATAGTGATTGTTACGGTCAATGTCTCCTGCTTCGCATCCCATACTAAATCAGTTGTGCCGCTCGCAGAGTGCTTTAAGTTTGTTTGTGGCTGAATGTTTGTTTGCGATCGGAGAGACACGACAGCACTGGCAGATTGGGGATTGCCTAGTGTGCTGTAACCTAACACGATAAGCATGGCTACTAGGATAAGCGTGATTCCAATGGTTTTTTTTGATGTCAGGCCGCCTATATTTGTCATAGAAGGCCTCCTTTCGTTGTCAAGAATAGTGACATGAGTATGACTGATGAGCGCCAGTAATACAATGACAAGACCATGTCATCTTAGTGAGAAAACCCTGCCATCTAGCAGACAACTGGGTGCGTTGATGTGTGTTGATATCTGAGAAGGGGGTCAAGTGGAATTTTACCTAATCTCCCTTTGCATTTGGTAGAACCCTGCTAAGTGCTTGATAAAGAGCCTGAAGGTTATACTAAATTGTGGTAATATGTATATCAAACGCAGAAAGGAGAATGGAGTAGTACGATGAGCAAAAAAACCGCAGCTGTCATTGGTGTCGGAGTTATTGGCTTGAGCACAGCAATTTTAGCCTTAGAGAGAGGCTATAACGTTACTATTTATTCCGATAAGCCACCGATGGAAACAACTTCGCTCAAAGCAGCTGCATACTTCAAACCATATGCGGTCGCGCATAATGATCTAACCCAGCGAATGCTAGAAATAGCATGGGGATATTATGAACAACTTGTTTCTCAGTATGGAGATGCTTTGGGAGTGCGCAAGCATGTTCATTGGGAGGCTATGAGCCTCTTAGAAGATGATGAAGATACTTCTTATCTAGACGTGATGGAGGAGGTCACTTACGTAGAGCAATCTCATGTGCCAGGAGGGTATGCCTTTGGGCGACGATACCGAACATTCCTGATGGATACTCCAATCTTTCTTCCATGGCTTCTCCAACGTTTTACCGAAGCAGGTGGGACGCTCGTTCTGCTCGACAAGAAGTTTAACAATCTGGGGCAGTTGGCTGAGCTGGCAACAGACGTGGTCTTCAACTGCACTGGACTAGGTGCCAGAGAACTTTGTCATGATGAGGCAATGATTCCTATCAAAGGACAAATTGTAATTGTTGATCCCCAGCCCAGTATGGACTGGTCTATCCGTACCGATGATTTCTATATCGTTCCTCGTAAATATGATACTGTCCTAGGGGGAACAGCAGAATGGCATGTCAACGACGAGACGGTAGAACCGGAGACTGTCGATCGTATCATACAGGGAAACAAACCTATACTCCCGCATCTGAATTTAAACTCAGTAAGGAGAACGTATGCAGGTTTACGCCCATATCGCACTGATGGTATTCGGTTAGAATCGCAGGAGGTAAATGGGAAACAAATAGTTCATAATTATGGACACGGTGGAGCAGGATTAACACTTTGTTGGGGAAGCGCATATCGTGCCCTTCAACTGGTGTAATGCACGGTATTGTTATAGGCCTTGCAAGAGCACGTCTGACTCTTTCCTCCATAACCTTGCACATCTTTTTTTGCATATGGTACGATAAATTTTGGTCAGGCAAAAATAGCTTTTGAGACAGCTGGCTGGGTTGAGCATGTGCCGTACCATGGTGTGCGCCTCACACCGCTCGGTGAGAGGAAAGCTATGGAAGTAATTCGTCATCATCGCTTGCTTGAACTTTATCTGGCACGCCAGCTCGGCTATACGTGGGATAAGGTTCATGCTGAAGCCGACAAGTTAGAGCATGTCATCTCTGAGGAATTTGAGGATAAATTGGACTAGTTGCTGGGATATCCCACGATCGATCCTCATGGTGATCCAATTCCTAGCAAAGAGGGGATCATGATGACTCGCAGTGGCATGAAGCTTTCACAACTAAAAGATGGACAGTCTGCCCAAATCCTGCGCATCAGTGATCAGGATTCTGAGAAACTTTGTTATCTTGGGCAGCTCGGCTTATATCCAGATACGGAGATCCAATTGCTCAATCGAGCACCCTTTGGTGGTCCTTTGCATATCCTGGTAGGTAAACCTCCTCTGCAGGTTGCTCAAATGTTGGGAGCAGAACTGGCTGAACAAATCATTGTGACCCTGCCTCAAGTGGAAGAAACCACCTGAGAGAATTGACTTCTCAGCTATAGCTTTCAACTATGGCATTCTTTTTGAAACTGTGCTAAGATTTTCTCGATTTCTAGAGAATTACTTGTGTCAATTCCAGGCAAGGAGAGACGTTTTTGGCAACTCACGAGAAAAACTATGTCATCATAGGCAATGGCGTCGCAGGTACAACAGCGGCGGAGACATTGCGCAAGCATGACCCGAACTGTAGCATTCACCTCCTGACTAATGAACCCTATCCTCTTTACAATCGCGTTTCGCTTCCGCGCTTCTTGCAGGGCGTAATCGCCGAACAGAAGGTGATGATTCGCGATTTTGCATGGCATGAACAGCGCAATATTCATCTGGTTACAGAGACGCTGGTCGCCAGTGTCAATACAGATGAACGTGTGGTTATAACCACAGATGGCAAGCACTATCCTTATGATGCTTTGTTGATTGCCAGTGGTGGTTGGGCCAATCCTTTGCGTGTGCCTGGAGCGGCGGATACCAAGCACATCTACAATTTTGTGACGCTCGATGATACAAAGACGATCATTGCCAGGATGCTGGAATCGCGTACAGCTCTTGCCTACGGTGGCAGTTTTATCTCTTATGAGTTGTGTGATGGCTTTGCGATGCGTAAGCTCAATACGGTGTGGATGATGCGTGGTCCGTACTGGTGTTATTCATGGTGACGAAATTGCATCCGTCGTTCCTGCTAATGGAGTTCCAAGTTATGTCAAGACCAAGCAGGGACGCCAGATTCAGGTAGATGTGATCGGTGTCGGTTTGGGTATCACACTCAATACACAGGTGCTGAAGGGAACTCCTGTTGAGATTCGCAGTGGCGTTGTTGTGAACGAGTACCTGGAAACGAATGTGCCCGGTGTCTATGCTGCCGGAGATGTTGCAGAGTTCTTTGATCCAACGATCGATCGACACCATACAATGGGAACCTGGGATAACGCTCTGGCACATGGTAAAATTGCAGCTATTAATATGGCTGGTGGCCGTGAGCCATATGTCGATGTGCCCACTTATACCAGTCCTCTCTTCAATGTCAATATTGCTGTCGTTGGGACTGCTGAGTCGAATAATCCTGAGTTGGAGACCGTTGTGCACCGTGAGCCGGGTGAGAAAGGCAATGAGAACTATCGCAAACTCTTCTTCCGTCAAAATAGGCTTGTTGGTGTGCTGATGATTGGTAGTCCGAAAGGAAGAAAGAAGCTTGTTGATCTTGTAAAAAACCAGCAGCTGGCAGAAACGGCTGCTGAGCGTCAAGCTCTACTTACCTTAAAATAGACCACTTGCTTAGGAGATGTTTTGTGGCAATACATTGCTCTCATTGTGGCACGATAGTGCAGAGAGATAATGCTCGCTTTTGTTCTCATTGTGGGAGCTTTATGCGGTCTCGTTCGGGTGTAAAGGTTCCCTTTACGCCCGTTATAGGGCAGGAGCTGTTGCCTGAGTTCACGAAGGAAATCTCTTCCCCTGAAGAAGTGCAGGAGCCACCTTTGCAGAATGCTGGTGGTGACACTCCAACTCAGCAAGTTGCTGCTATCCCTTCTCTGCCAACATATGACCTATCTGAGAGTGATAATTGTGAAGATCCTCTATCTCTTAGGGAGGAAAGCGCTGTTCCTGTATCGGAGGAGCCAGATCATATTGGTGCATCTGAGAATATGCCTGCTGAATTTACTCAGAGCCCTCATGCTAGATCTAAGCAGCAAGACGTTAGGATACCTGCCGCATCCATCCAAGAAAACAATGTTGAAGAGGAGAAGGCTGAATCTGAGCAGCAAGACGGTGGAGCAATTCCCACCATCTCGGTACCATCTCACCAAGAATATATGTATCCATCGGATGGTACTTCTGTTCTGGGGGAAGTGCAAAGTGTGCCTCTGAGTGGACTTGTTAGCAAGCTACGTTCTAGACTCAGCCTCTGGCTTACAGTCTTCTTGGTGGCGCTAATCATCGTAGGAGTGATATACTGGCTGCTGATCTTGCAGTTGGCTCCCAATACTAATCCATGGCAAAGCTTTCGTGATACGAATCTTGGTTTTTCTGTCCTCTATCCCACTGATTGGCAGGTGCAGGTAGCCAACAAACCATCTATTGTACACTTCTATGATAGCACCCAAACTGACAAAGTAGATATTACTATCTCAGATGCTGCCACTAGCAATGTAGCACTGTTCTTGCAGCAGCAAGCGTCACAACTAGGTATGACTGATGTAACGAGCAAGCCGTCGCGCTCATTTGCTGGTTCGTCCTGGCCGCAGGTGCAGGGAAAACTGTTGCAGGAAGGAGTGAGTTATAACGTTGCTCTGTTAGCAACTATTCATGGCAATCATCTCTATTTACTCACACAAGTAGCTCCACAAAGCACGTATAATGATGAAGAGGCGCTTATTTTTTCGTCGATGCGTGCTGGGTTGCAATTTTTATAATGAGTGTTGGATAAGTCACCGACGATTTATCCAGCTGAATGCCAGATAAAGACGAAACCAAATAAAGCTATTCTCCTTGACCTTGATTCTCTCCCATCGTATAATCCAGAGGAACTGGACAAGGAATGCATATTTAGCAGCAGGCATGAGCGTAGGCTGCACTGCTTGCTGAGAGATGCCCTGACACGATTTTAGGGAATACAGTCTAGACATAGATATTTTTTGAAGAAAGGCAGTGTGTAGTAGCCAGTGTGCTGCACATACGAATGTAGCTATGGATGACATTCACTTTGAACGCCACTTTCGTACCCCATACTCAGAAGGGTACTATATTATGCAAGGGGATAGTTTGCAGAGCAATAGTCGCCTAGGCACAGTTGACATTCATTTTACTTCAACTACGGTCCATGGAACACTTATTCTAGAGCGAGAACTGGAGGAAGCTGATCTAACAAAATTGATTGAACAGATCGATGAAGATCTCGTGCTCTCCGCTGATATGCCTCGTGAGGACTTCCTGGTGAGCGTCTATGTTGGTAAGGATGTTGGTTTCTACAGTGACGAGTATTTTGCAGAAGAGACTAGCGGCGGCGTAGATTTAGATGATGAGGTGTAGATGATGAACCCACGCAGGCCGCTAGGGCACCAGCTCAGGCAATGAGACGGGTTTTTCATCTCATAACAGGCCGCGTCGCATCGCATATTTAATCAACTCGGCGCGGCTATGCATGTTCAACTTATCCATAATGTGTGTTCGGTGTGTATCTACTGTTTTTGGGCTGATAATCAGGCGTTCGGCGATCTGGTTGTTGGTGTAGCCTTCTGCAACTAACTTGAGGATCTCTCTTTCTCGTTCTGTCAGGCTGCTGTAGCTATCTCGTTCTTCTCCTGTCCGTACTCTTTGCAGATAGTCACCGACTACAACGGATTGGGCTGTTGGTGAGAGATAGAACTGACCGCTCTTGATCACATGCAGTGCTGCAATCAGGTCGGTATCGGCAGCCTCCTTGAGCATATAGCCTAATGCTCCTGCCTGTAGAGCCTGGAATACATACTCATCGTGTTCATGCATAGTGAGCATGAGAATTTTTACATCCGGCAGTAAGCGTTTAATTTGTCTGGTAGCCTCAATGCCATTCATATCAGGCATAGTAATATCCATCAGGATAATGTCTGGCTGAAACCTCAGTGCCTCCTGAATTGCCTGATGACCGTCTTGAGCTTCTCCAACTACTTCCATATCGGGTTGAGCATTGAGCATCATTTTCAGACCGGCGCGTAGAATAGTGTGATCGTCGGCTAGCAAAATGCGTATTTTCATATTTATCCTACAATTTCTGACAAAGTTTCTTGATCACTGGTTGCAATCGAACGCAGTGGTATACTGACATGAATCCTCGTCCCCTGCCCCGGTCGGGATGTGATAGTCAGGTTGCCATCTAGCAAGCTGGCTCTTTCATGCATACCTACCAGACCCCAACCATGCTCTTGTCCTGCTCCTGGCATTTTTTGTGCCTTTTCAGCATCGAAGCCGTGTCCATCATCGGAAATAGTGGCGTGGATCTCATGCTCATTTTCTTCTAAACGGACTGTTACTTTGTGCGCGTGTGCATGTCTTGCCACGTTGGTTAAGGCTTCCTGTACAATGCGGTAAAGGACCGTCTCCAGCTCTGCCGGTAAACGTTCTTTGAAGCCGCTGGCCTGGAAATCGACCTCGATAGAGAATTTCTGTTGATATTCTTTAATATACCAGCGCAAGGCGGGAAGGAGCCCCAAATCGTCGAGAGCACTGGGACGCAGATCAAGACTGAGATTGCGGATTGCTCGTAGGGTCTGGTGGGCCAACTGGCGCGTTTCTGCAATGCGATCTCGTGCTTGCTGCGAGGTAATCGATTCTTCCAGGATTGCCAGACTGATGAGCAGTGAGGTCAGTATCTGAGATGTTTCGTCATGCAGTTCACGTGCGACGCGTTTACGCTCTTCTTCTTGAGCATTGATGATCAGTGTTGCGCGTTGCCGGTTGGCTTCATCGATTGCTTCAAGCATCATATTAAAGGTACTGGCGAGTTGATCAGCCTGAGGGTCTGCCCCAGTCAGAGGGGCACGCAAGGAGCGTTCTCCTACTTGGACGCGATTCATGATCTTACCCAGGTCCATCAGTGGCCGGAAGGCAATTTGCAAGAGGACGAAATTCAGTGCTACACTGACCAACCAGCCCACAGTAACAAAGGCAACAAGAATGATAGTGGGTGCATACGAACCCGAGCGGAGCTGTGTGGCCAGCCATGTACCTACTGTGGCTCCGACGAAAATAATAGCGCTATTGGCAACCAGTACTCTATAGAAGATAGGAATACTGAGTAAGCGCTTGAGTAGCCCGTGATTTTGCATGACTTCCTGGTAGTTTGGCTCTGGGTTGGCCATTTTGACGTTCTCTCAACTTCCCCGACTCTATCTTAATTGTACCCAGGTATTTAGGCAAGCGTCAAATGGCCCATGATTTGCGAGGGGACAAGCATAGAATCAGGTATAGACTACGAAAAAATCAGGTAAGTACCTGATGTTTCCCCTTAGACGCTACGCTATCTTACGTTAAAGCGGCTGATGTGTATTATCAGGAACCCTGCTGGTTACGTTGAGGGGCTATCAGCAAAGTCATGTCTATGCTATAATCTGCAATCAGCCCAAACATTGGCAAGAATTTTTTGCGATCGGGAAATCGATCGCATAATGTTTCAATCAAGCTATAATCCTTGTCAGGAACTCCATAGCGAAAGCTAGGGGCTTGCAGGAACCCGAAAGGGTTGCTGTCGGCTCACCTGACCAGACTCAGCTCAGCAATGAGCTACGTTAGGAGCGAAATAGGTACGTTGAGATGCGTGGGCCAGTCCCAACCGCTACGGTAACAGGTTAAATAGATGTACAAGGGTTAAGTCAGTGCTTGTTACGCTAAACCGCTCCATAACCTTGTCGAGGCCCCCATTACCTGCGAAAGCAGTGGTTCCGCGGGGTCTATACCGGACGTGTTGCAGCACGAGCCATTGGCTCATTCAATCTCACGACCAAGGGGAAAACCGTCCAAGGGATTGGACACCAGTATTGCCGTGCCCTCCATCGTTCTGATGGCTACAGTTACCAGAGAGGAACAACACTTGTTCTTGCTCAATCAGAAGCAGAAACAGTTCCTGCATCCTTTCAGAATGTTGTTTAGGTATGGGTCGGCCCCTGTTGCCCAAGCCCCTAGATAGGAAGGCCTCTTTCCTCCCCATGTCTCAAGAACAGGGGGTTCCAGAGGCCAAGTTTGATGAGGAGGCGTAGTGAGTTCTACAAATAAAGGCCTGCTCGACGTGGCAACGCAGAAGCTCGTCGAGAGCCAACTCTGGCGTTCAATCTTTCGCCATGGCTATCCCGATACTCCCTTAAACCAGTCTCTGGTCATGATGGGAAACGTATTTCTGCATCTTCATCCCGTCAAAGTAAGCCGCCAAGCGATGAAGATTACCTATACCTGGTGTATGGGAGGTATCTCTTTCTTTCTTTTCTTACTGCTGACAATCACCGGTGTCTTTTTGATGTTCTACTATGTTCCCGACACGAACACTGCTTATCAGAATATTAATCAGTTAAGTAGTGCCGTTTCGTTTGGTCACCTAGTACGCAATATGCACCGTTGGGCAGCTCACCTGATGGTGGTTTCCGTGACGCTGCATATGATCCGCGTCTTCTATCATGGAGCCTATAAGCCGCCGAGAGAGTTCAACTGGGTGGTTGGCGTGCTGCTCTTCTTTGTAACCCTGTTTTTGAGCTTCACTGGCTATCTGCTCCCGTGGGACCAGATCGCTATCTGGGCTATTACCGTTGGTACCAATCTGGCTCCTTATGCTCCATTGCTCGGCAACCCTGTCTACAAGGTCCTGGTGGGTGGTGGCGCAGTTGCCCAGGCAACCTTGATCCGTTTCTATGTGGCGATCCCCTAAAGGGGATGGGCTTGTGAGTAGGGGGTGATTTCTGCCCGTCCGATTCACGGCTTCACCTGACCAGACCCAGCCAGGGTTGTTCCTAGAATGCTCATAGAGAGCGGGAAGCAACTATCGGGCTACGTTAGAGGCGAATAGATAGGTACCATAGGGTGCGAAGCCAGCCCGATGCTCTACGGTCAGTGGCTAAACAGGTTTACGAGGGTTAGTGCCAGTGCTGCTGACAAACAAACCGCTTGCTAACTTCGTCGAGGCTACCATTACCTGCGAAAGCAGAGGGGTTTGACCGTTCCGACAGAAAACGGTCCCCCGCCAAGGGGATCAAATTTGAACAGATCCTGCCTGTGGGCAGGTTCTTTCCTCCCATCCCCTAAAGGAGATGGGTCCCCAGAAGGACGTTTTATGGATCTGAAGATGCCAGGATATTTCTTGTGGCGGCTCCCCACAGCTTGTGTCACGGTTCATAGTTACGGGAATAAAACAGTCGGGATATCAGTCTGTTATGAATAGAGGGAAAAGCGGTTGCGAGAGCAAAGCAGACTCAAGCATTTTGAACAAGCCATCTTCCCGCATTTAGATGCTGCATACAACTTGGCACGCTGGCTGACGCGCAATGAACAGGATGCGGAAGACATTGTGCAAGAGGCTTGTCTGCGTGCCTTCAAATTCTTTGATAGTTTTCACAGTAGTGATGGTCGTCCCTGGCTGCTAACCATTGTACGTAATACGTATTATACATGGTTGCGGCACGAACAAGCGCATGAGCCCACAATGCCCTTTGACGAAGAACTCGATAGTATTGGTAGCGAGGCTTTCAACCCAGAAGCAATAGTCTTGCAAAGCATTGATAATCAATTACTCAAGCAGGCTCTGGAGAATCTACCTGTAGAGTTCCGTGAGGTGATGGTCCTGCGCGAACTGGAGGGCTTGCCTTATAAGGAAATTGCTCACGTCATCAATATTCCTCTAGGGACTGTGATGTCACGTCTGGCCCGAGCACGTAAGCGACTCCAACATGAGCTGACCAATCAAGTCGTAAACAAGGAGCTATAACTTGAACTGTAACGATGTACAACCCCTCCTTGATGGGTACATGGATGGTGAATTAGATGTGGTCAGAAATGTAGAAATCGAACAGCACCTGCAAACATGTTCGGTTTGTTCGCCTATCTACAAACAGCATCAGGCGTTGCAAGGCGTTATGCGTGCAGACTCCCTGTACTTTAACGCTCCTCCACATTTGCAGAAGCGCATTCACTCATCCCTGCACCAAGCAAACACTCGTAAGCCAATACTTCGTATCGTGCAGTGGCGTCCCCTTAGTGTTGCAGCAGCTCTGGTTGCTCTCGTCATCCTATCTTGGAGTCTTGTTCGTATTTTCTCTGTTCCCTCCCAAAACGATCTTTTGGCCCAGGATGCAGTTTCTAGCCATATACGCTCACTGATGGCAAACCACTTGGTAGACGTTGTCTCCTCCGATCAGCATACCGTCAAACCATGGTTCGATGGCAAACTGGATTTTTCCCCCATGTGTTTTCCTGGACTCAATCAGGTATGACCTATTGGGCCGTCTCCGATCTGAACCCCAGTGAGTTTCAGGAATTTGTACACCTAGTGCAACATCAGACATAGCTAGGATTAGCTCATCTTTTAGAAATCCCCCTTTTTTCGGGAATATTTCTTTGGTTGAAGCAGTATAGTGGGTGAAGGCACAAGAAAGAGACTATTCCTCCTGTGACTACTCAGGAGAAATTGTATCGATGTGTCCTTCATCCAGGAAAGCAGCCTCTCTGGAAAGAACAGAAATTGCATAAAGATAACATGTCAACATGTCAGGTTAGACGGAGGTACATATGTCAAAAGTAATACACATTGAGGGAAGCCGACCTGCAGCTGTCACAGCTCAGGGAAATGAACTCCTAAGGAGGAGTTGCTTTGCAACTGCTTGGGGTCTTCTCATCGTAGGCCTAGTCATGATTGTGATGTGTTTTTTGACTCCAGTAGGGGTCATTCTAACAATCATAGAGGTTATATTGGGAGCTGCCAACCTCGCTGCAGCAGCAATGATGTTTCAGGCATGTATGAGGAAGCACACACCATTTGGTGTGACCTTGCTTGCAGGCGATCTCGGCCTCGGGGGCACCTTTTTCTACCTCGGTACGTCAATGCCAGCCTTTCACCAAGGGATGGCTTCCTTGCAGGTTGCAGTTATTCAGTTGATTGCGGTCCTACTAGGCCTGTTCCTTAATGGCACTGCATTAGCTATAGCTGGGGCATCGGAGGGAGTTCGACGGTCTGGTAGAATCAATGGTGCAGCAGGCTTACGCGACGGCGTCATCTTGATCGTAGGGACCATCTTGCTTGCCATTTCACTTTCACAACTCGCAGGAAATGCGCTCAAGCCCACTCAGTGGAACTGGTTCAGCTACTTGTCTATCACTGTGCCTGGTATGGTGATACTCACTATCCGAGAATGCGTCAAACAAGTGACTGAGAATTGGACTGGGTTCAAACGTGTACTCGGCTTAGTAGGAACTGAAGTCCTACTCATTGCCGGTCTTACAGTCATGCTCTTTGGTAGCTATAGCAACCTTACGCTGGGTGCAAATGGCTATCTGGTTCATATCAAAGGAAACGCAGCTGGCCTCGCTTTATGGACAATAGCGGTACTCTTCCTAGTCCTGATACGCGGTCCCTTGAAGTTGGCCTTGATGCAACGAAGCCGACGGGTCAGTCGTGAAGTGATTAGTCAGTTCCTCTATGTGGCAGCAGTGATTGCATTCATTTATGGGGAGCGATCTATAGTGAGTGGTATGGCACCGAAAATCATTATTGGTAATGCCGCTCCTGAGGCTCTACTAATCTTGCTCGGTGGTCTGTTGCTAGTGGTCGTAGGTCGAGTCATCGGCCGAGGCCGAGTCGTTGTCCCATAGGAGAACGAGGGCGAGAAATGGGTGATCCGAAGAAACAGTCAGACATCCAGTTCTCGCCGCAAAGAGAAATGTCCTATCGGCCTCGGATGGCTCTTGCATGTCTGATAGGCCAGGAATGGCTGTGATTCTCGAAAAACACTGATTTGTAGCTTAGACTACAGATAGATACAAAGGCGACGATGTATAATAAAAGGGAAACCTCCGCTTCTGTTGTCTGTTTAAGGCATTGCGCTGTTTCGAACGAAAGGAGAACCAATGAGCAATCTGCCACGTGTTTCCCCACATTCCATTTCGCCGTCCGATGATGTTCCTATGGCAGGATCGACGATTCCCAGCTCCACGTCAGGTGCGTCGTGCAAGAAAAAAGATGTGGATTACGTCTTTTATGAACTGACGCGCAGCATTTGTCCACAATGCCGCTGTGTGATTGACGCGCAGATTCTCTTGCGTGAGAACAAGGTGTATATGCGCAAGCGCTGCCCTGAGCAC
>WNFI01640938.1_pt1 | contig 17648 bp, 19 predicted proteins | sample 5400471 | NCBI WGS metagenome assembly WNFI01 (sample SAMN13153348, study PRJNA577476) | soil metagenome | isolation source: 100 cm saprolite on Douglas fir-dominated hillslope | place: USA:California | collected 2013-09-17 | reverse complement strand
TCTGGCATTGGACTCTCAACTACGACGCTGCTCGCTTGGTTGCGCTTTATTCCACTTTCTCTCCCGTTCAAGCGCTTGAGCCAGGGGCACGGCAAGCTTTTCTGATAGATCTTGCTCGAATTGTTGACGAACAATTTGGAGGGTCGGTCGAGCGTCCGTTTATCACTGCGCTTTACACCGCGCGGAAGCCTTAGCGTAGCCTGCTGAACCAAGACAGAGACTTCGTCCCTAACACCACCGTTCGGCGTTCGGCGTTCGGCGTTCGGCGTTAGCCGTTAGCCGTTAGCCAATCACCTTTCACCTTTCACCTTTCACACCCCCTCCCCCCTTTCCCTACTCCCTTGGCTCATCCTTAGATCGCTCATTTAGGCGATGGTCAGGTCGACCGAACGCTATTAGATTTGTCGGCGGCAGTGAAATTACGACTACAATTTAATTCAATTCGCTTCCGGCTAAAACGCACTGAAGTGGAGGAGTTCGTCCGGACCGGGCGCGTGGAAGAGAGAATCATTATCGGCAGAGATGATGACGAAAAGTTTGGTTACGAGCTGGAGTCGACCGGTGCGGTTTCCTCGCCGAGAGCCACGATCACGCCGCGCGGCATCGTCGTCCAGGTTCCGTCAGATGAGGTAATGAAATGGGCCTCTACCGACCAAGTTGGCATCGAAGGCCGGCAACCGATCGATAGCGAAACGAGTCTGCTAATTCTAGTCGAAAAGGATTTCGCTTGTATCGATGGCTCCGAGGAACAAAACGTCGACACGTTCCCGAATCCGTTAGCGGGACTAAAGTGCTGAAGTCCTTTCGGACTGGTAGTGCAGATGCTCCCCTTTTATCTATCCCATCGATAAATCTCATCTCTATCTTCAATTGGAATCCCCGTAAGCTGTCGCGGATAGAAGGTTGTCCTCATTCATCTGTCACCAGATAAGATTTATCTGTGTGGTCGATAGAGTGTCGCTATGTGGTTTCCCCCTTACTCGAACGGCGCCTGCAACACTCCCTGCGAGCTGAACTGATTACCGCCAATGACAAGATGTCGTCTTAAAAACTTTTTTACTAGAACGTTCTTGCCGGAGGGCCGCCAGGGCGATCACCAGGTCGCCCGAGGGCCAAAGAAAGCGCGTTAGAGGAGCGAAACCGTGTCCAGTATCGAGCAGAAAAAATTGGCGCCAGAAACCTATCCTTCTTTTCTGTTACACCAGATGGGGAAACTGTTAGCGATCCGGGAAGTCAATGTCTTGCTGGCCCTCGTCCTGATCGGCGCCCTGATCAGTCTTTTCACGCCTTACTTCCTAACCACCAACAACATCATGGGCGTCTTTCGATCCTTTTCGATGACGGCCATCATGAGTATCGGCATGGTGTTAGTCATTATTACCGGTGGGATTGATTTGTCGGTTGGGTCGGCCATGGGATTGTCAGGGCTCGTTACCGCACTCTGCTTCAACGCGAATTTGCCCACAGCAGTCTGCGTGGTTGCCGGACTCGGAGTCGGGTTGGTGTTTGGCCTGGTCAATGGTCTTCTGATCACCGGCATTGGTCTGCCGCCTTTTATCGCCACGCTGGGTACGCTTAGCGTTGGCCGGGGATTGATGTATATGATCACCCACGGTGTTCCGGTTACGCCCGATGCGCCGGCTAGTTTCGCTTTTATTGGACAAGGCTATTTCGGCCCGGTTCCCGCTCCGGTTGTGATCATGCTGGTTTTAATGGTGATCTTTACCATCATCATGCAGCGGACTCGTTTTGGCCGGTATATCTACGCGACCGGCGGCAACGAATATGCCTCGCGCTTGAGCGGGGTCAGAGTCGATCGCGTCAAACTGGCGGTTTATATCATCTCGGCGACGATCGCCGCATTGGCAGGAATCATTTCATTTGCCCGACTTCTTTCTGCAGAACCCGCGTCAGGTTTTGGTGCGGAACTTGACGTGATCGCTGCGGCCGCCATCGGCGGAGCCAGCTTGTCGGGTGGCGTCGGCAGTGTAACCGGCGCGGTCATTGGGGCCGCGCTGGTGGGCATCATCGCGAACGGCGTAATCCTTCTCAATATCAATACCTATGCCCAGCAGGGAATTACCGGCTGCGTCATCATCGTCGCCGTTAGTTTGGATATTCTGAGAAGCCGCATCATGGGAGAACGGAAGTAAGGGAGCCAACCACCATTCAGATTGATTCACCATTGATTATCAAAATATGAAGAGCCTCTTGAATTGTACTTATGCCGTACTCGCCGGTCTATCGATTCTAACCACCGGAGCCGCCCTGGCTAAAGACAAGGCTGACATCACGGTGGCAGTTATCCCCAAAGTCGCCGTTCCTTTTTTTGACGATTGCAACAAGGGCGCGGCGGAAGCGGCCAAGGACCTCGGTGTGAAGTATCAATGGGTTGTCCCTGAAAATACTCAGGGCGCGACTCAAGTAAAAATCATTGAAGATCTGATGGCCCGGCATGTTGATGGGATTGCGATTTCAGTCAATGAACCGCGATCTGTCCAAGGTGTTATAAAACAGGCGATTGCGGCGGGTATCAAAGTGCTGACCTACGATAGCGACAGCGCGAACAGCGGACGCAGTATTTACATCGGTACGGTTAACGAGAAAGCCGGCGAAGTGATGGGGAAAGAAATGGCGGAAGCGATAAACGGCGAAGGTAAAATTGCGATTGTGACCGGCCAGTTAGGGGCATCAAACCTTAACGAGCGCATCGCCGGCGTAAAAAAGGCGCTCGAAGGTTATCCCAAAATCACCATTGTGGATACCGAAGGAACTGAAGATGACTTGGCCAAGGCGGTCTCGGTAACGGAGGCGATATTCCGAGCACATCCAGACCTCAAAGGTCTGTTCGGCGTCAGCCAGGTCGGTGGCCCGGCGGCAACCAAGGTTCTTTCTGAGCACGAATTTTCAGATCGTAAAGGTGTCCTCAAGATTTTTGCTTTCGATGATCTTCCCGACACAATCCGCGGCGTAAAGGATGGTTACATCAATGGCATCATGGTCCAGCGTCCGGTCACCATGGGCCGTCTGGCTGTGCAGCATCTCGTAACTCAGGTCCAAGGCCAGGAGACCGACGCTAAGGACATCGATACGGGTGTCACCGTCGTGACCTTGGCGAACATCGGTACCTACACCAAATAACGCTGAGGAGGAAGAAAGCGGACTCTGGGCAGTCGTCCTGGTGCCGCAGACACGGCTTCGAGCATGAAACCGTTTCTCGAAATGCAGAATATTTCCAAGCGCTTTCCGGGGGTGAAAGCCTTGGACGAGGTCGATCTCTCGCTGTCCCGCGGCGAAGTTCACGTGCTTGCCGGTGAAAACGGCGCCGGCAAGAGCACGTTGATGAAGGTGATTACGGGAATCTACCGGAGCGATCCGGGCGGCATTCTCCGAGTCGAGGGCAAAGAGGTGATTATCCGCGACCCGATCCATGCGCGATCGCTCGGCATCAACATCATCTATCAAGAATTAACCGTGGTGGATAACCTGAGTGTCGCCGAGAACATTTTTCTCGCTCGAGAGCCACTACGACCAACCGGCTTGATCGACGCCGGTAAAATGAGAGCCGATGCGGCAAAGCTTTTGGCTGAGCTCGACATGAAGGTGGACCCCTCGACCAGCGTCGGCAACCTGAGCGTTGGCCACAAACAAATGATCGAGATCGCTCGGGCGATTTCCTATCGCTCTAAAATTATCATCATGGACGAGCCGACTGCGTCCCTAAGCGATCATGAAGCCAAGTTGTTGTTGAACCTGGTTAAGCGACTCGCGGCACAGAACATTGGGATCGTTTATATTTCACACAAGCTTGACGAGATATTCCGGATCGCTGACCGGATCACGGTTCTGCGGGATGGCAGGACGGTTGATAGCAGGCCGATTGGTGAAATGACGCCCGATCTGCTGGTGCGTAAAATGGTCCAGCGTGATCTTACCGGCCTCTTTGGCGAGCATCATTCGCATGCGAAACCGGAGGTGATTTTATCGGTCAAAAATCTTCGGCAGAAAAGGTCTGCTTCGCGCTCGTTACCCGCTGCGGGCGTCGATTTCGAGATTCGCAAAGGCGAAATGGTTGGGTTTTTCGGACTGGTCGGTGCCGGTCGCACTGAAGTGATGGAGATGATCTTTGGCAGCCGGCCGTCATGGGGAGAGATCACGATTGCTGGAAAACCGGTGAAGATCGAAAAACCTTCCGATGCGATCCGCGCGGGGCTGGGTTTCGTCACCGAAGATCGTAAGAGTCAAGGGCTGGTCATCGGCATGACCGTCCGGGAAAACTTTAGTCTGACGCACCTGGGTGATTATTGCCATCTCGATTTTGTTGATCAGAAACGGGAACGAGCGAACTGCCTGGATTACATTCAAAAACTCGACATTAAAACTCCGACCATGGAACAGAAGGTGGTCAATCTGTCGGGCGGAAACCAACAAAAGGTGGCCATCGCCAAGTGGCTGGCGAGAAAACCTCGCATTCTGATTGTAGACGAGCCGACGCGCGGGATCGATATCGGCGCGAAATCTGAGGTCTACGCGCTGTTGAACGGTTTGGCCGAGGAGGGATTGGCCATTATCGTTGTCTCCTCCGACCTTCCCGAAGTTCTGGCGATCACGGATCGCATCATCGTTTTCAAAGAGAAGCGCATCGTCGGCAGTTTTCAGCGCGGCCAGGCGACGCAGGAAGATGTGATGCAGGCCGCAACGGCCTGACTCAACCATAAAACCAAGGAAAAAAAACTTGAGCAAACGTATCATGTTCACGGGGGGCAGCGGCAAAGCAGGAAAGCACGTGGTCCAATATCTAGTTGAGCGCGGTCACCAGGTTCTCAACCTGGATACAAAACCGTTGCCTAACCCCGAAGTCCGAACCTTGATCACGGACATCACGGATAGTGGCCAGGTCTTTAACGCGCTATCCAGTTATATCGGACTGCATGAGTTCGACCCCTCGTTACGGCCGCAACCGGTGGACGCGATCGTCCATTTCGCCGCGATTCCTCGCATCATGATTACCCCGGACAACGAAGTCTTCCGGATCAACACCATGGGGACTTACCATGTTATCGAAGCGGCCGTTAAGCTCGGGATCCGAAAGATTGTAATCGCTTCTTCTGAGACAACTTATGGTCTCGTCTTTGCTAATGAGCCGCGGAATCCGATTCATTTTCCGCTCGAAGAAGATTATCCGGTCGACCCCATGGATAGCTATGCCTTGTCGAAAGTGTGCAACGAGAAAACGGCCCAGGCTTTCGCTCTGAGGACAGGTTTCGATATTTATGCGCTCCGAATCGGCAACGTCATTGAACCGGACGAATATCGATTGTTTCCAAAGTGGTTTGCAGATCCGGGTTTTCGCCGTCGCATCGCTTGGAGCTATATTGATGCGCGTGACCTTGGGCAGATCGTTGATCGGGCTATTGAAAAGGACGGCCTCGGTTTTCAGATCTTTAATGCCGCCAATGACGAGACGTCGTCTAATCTTCCGACTCGCGAATTGATCGATCGTTTCTATCCGGGAGCACCCTTAAAGCGGGATATCGGTGAATTCGAAAGCCTGTTGTCGAATCGCAAGACGCGCGAGGTATTGGGATTCCGTCAGCAACATTCCTGGCGCGACTATGTTAAACCGGTCTGAGGTCGGCGATCGACCGACATTTTGTCTATGTTTGCCCCGGTTCTTGCGCTCTAGGCTGGATCAACCTATCTTCCGGACACCTCCGATTTATATCTTTTACACCTCTGTTCCAGGGGTGCAAAATCGGGTGCCGAATGGAACTCAGGCAATTACTTCACTTCGTGGCAGTTGCGGAGGAGGAGAGCTTCACGCGCGCTGCCCAGTGTTCTAACATCGTGCAATCGGCGCTGTCGACGTCGATCCGCCAGCTCGAAGAAGAGCTCGGAGCAAAACTCTTCGTCCGGAGCACACGCAAGGTCAGATTGACGGCGGCTGGCCGCGCATTCCTGGAAAAAGCGAATGTCGCTCTTGAGGCACTCAGACAAGGGAAGGAATTGATTGCCGATATCCGATCACTTCGCCGAGGGAAGCTTTCGTTAGGAACGGTCCAAAGCCTGCCTTCATTTATCGATTTGCCCGCGCTGCTGGAAAACTTCCATGACCAACACCCGGATATTGAAGTCCGCCTCTGCCAAGGAAGCGCCGGTCATTTGATCGAGAAAATTCGGTCCCGACAAATCGAACTCGTCATTTTGCCGGTTGAGGAAGCGCATCCGGATCTTTCGAGTCAGATTATCTGCTGCGATAGCCTGGTGCTGGCTTGCGCGATGGAACATCAACTGGCTGAGGCAGAGACGGTAACCTTGAAGAAATTATCCGGAGAGCCATTTATCGACTTTGAACCCACTTACGGAACTCGAGAACTCGTGGATCATGCTTTCGCTGACGCCGGTCTTGAGCGGAGAGTCGCTTTCGAAGTGAGCGATCTCAATACACTACTCGAGTTGGTTGCCCGCGGACTAGGCATTGCCCTCATTCCACAGGCCGTGGCTTTAGCCCGAAAGGACAGCATCGCGCACGTGCTATTAGCAGACGTGGAGATCTGTTGGGAATTGGCCGCCGCTTACAACGGGGACATCCCAGCCGACGATGTCTTGGATGCCGCTCCAGCGGCTTTTTTAAAGCTCTTAGTTGAACAGGGCGCGGGTCATCGCGGTGAAGAGGAGATACCAGAATTATCAAAGGTAGTAGTCGCCTCTTAAAAAGACTGGATCAGCGCGCCGTACCCAGCCGGCTCTAATTCCGGACCTCGACCACCCGCGCTATTTCGGAACCTTAAAAAAAGCATTGGCGACGAAGTGCGAACTGACGAGTAGGGTTGGCGACGAATGAAAGGCCGCCCTATTCCAGGCACTAACCTCGCCGCATCGGTACTCTGCCTCGGCACCGCTGAGTTTGGTTCCGCCGTCGACAATTCGTCGGCGGAAAAGATCATCGAAACCTATCTTGATGCTGGTGGCAATCTGTTGGACACCGCCGAGATTTACGCAGCGTGGCTCCCCAATGGTGAGCATCGCAGCGAGACGTTTCTCGGGAAGTGGCTGCGAACCCGCAAAAATCGGGATCAGCTGATCATTTCAACAAAAGGCGCGCATCCCCGGCTCGACAGCATGGACAAACCTCGGATGTCGAAGCCGGCGGTCGAAGCCGATCTTAATTCAAGTTTGCAACGCCTCGGGATTGATCACGTCGATATTTACTGGCTGCACCGCGATGATCCCAGTACTCCCGTCGAGGAGGTCATGCTGATGCTCGAAGATTTTCGAAAAGCCGGCAAGATCCGGTACAGCGGTTTGTCGAACTGGACACAACCTCGGGCAGAAGCGGCTAGACTGGCGGCGGAAAAACTGGGAGTCGAGTGTTTCATCGGGATCCAGAATCAATGGAGCTTGGCCAAAGCGGATGCTGCGAAGGGTGATAAGACCTGGGCTTATATCCGGAAAACCAGGAGCGCTTTAAACGAATCAAAACGCTGCAATCGTCGACTGGGCTAAGTGTTGGCGCGATCGTGCTAGGTTATCTGATTAACCACCCGTTCCCAACGTTTCCGATTGTTGGCCCAAAGACGAGCGCGGATCTCCTGGATTCTATTGAAGCTGCCAAAGCGACGCTGAATCTTGAGGACCTGGGATTCTTAACCGGCAACGCTACTAGGTTATAGGTTATAGGTTATAGGTTATAGGTTATAGGTTTTAGGTTTTAGGTTTTAGGTTACAAGTTGTAGGTTAGCAGTTTCTAGGTTGAGAGAGACCCACCTGAAGTTGCCATCCGGCAGTTCTAAAACTAGCAGGCGAATTAGGAACCGCTCCGTAGGAGCCGAATCTTTATAGGCCTCGCGAAAAAAAGGAGTCCAGCTCCGGTAGGAGCGATATCTATTGGAAGCATGGTTTGTCGGTAGCTGCGTGCTCTTAGATGCCGCTCCTAGCGGAGCTGATTGTGTTTATATTGCTCGTAGCTATAAAGATTCGGCTCCTACGGAGCGGTCCTCGAGTCCGCTGAATCAGGCTCGCCGTCTCACGATTTTCAACCGTAGAGGCAATTCGAAGTCAGCCGTTCCGAGAAGACGGGCCCTGCCTGTCCGCCGTAGTTTCGGGAATGCCGGACGAAGGAGGAAAAGTGGCGACAGAAAATGATGGCAGGGTTTACGCGCGGCAACTCGACCGAACAACGCCGATCTAGTGCCACTTTCAGGGCACATCTCTTGTCATATCCTAACCCAGGGTTAAAACCCTGGGCTGAGTCCTACTGCCCCTTCGGGGCAGAAACATGATCAGTACATTCGCCTTGATTATTGAACGCTGAGTCATAAATTGTCTGCTATTATGGCAGTTTCTCAAACTGAAAAAACCGGCACAGCCGACCGGGGAAGACCCCGGGAGTTTGATCCTGTCGTTGCGATTGCGGCTGCTGGCAAAGTGTTTTGGGATAAGGGTTATCACGCCACGTCGATCGATGATCTATGCGAGGCGACAGGCCTGTTGCGAGGCAGCCTGTATTCGGCATTCGGGGACAAAAAAGGGATGTTGCTGGCAGCCATCGATCAATACGGGGAGAAGAATTTGGCTCGGCTTGCCGAAAGTTTGAATCCACGTGAACCAACCCGGGAGGGCTTGCGGACAGCGCTCCTCTACTACACGCGAACTCCCACCGTGCTGGCCGGCAGACACGGCTGTCTGGTTACCAATACTGCGCTGGAAATGTTGCCCGACGATCCAGAAATCGAAGATCGAGTAGAACGAATCTTTCGACGAATGACCGCTCTGTTATCGGCTGCAGTTATCCGCGGCCAGGCTGTCGGGCTTTTCAATCCCAATCTGGATGAACGCACTGTCGGTAATTACTTGTTGTGCGTGATCCAGGGATTGCGTGTGTTCGGGAAAGTCAGGACCTACGGCGAGAAAGAATTAGCGGCAACCGTTGACCTGGTGATGGCCGCCCTGAGTTAAACTTTGCCTAAAATTTTGTGCCAATTTATTGAACAATCAGTCATCAAATCATGCACGCTCTGGCGAACAAATCGACTCGCCGTCTTGCTAAGCAACCGCGAATGCACGCGAATAGACGCGAAATAAAAACCGTCTTACGCACGGAAAGGTTGTCACAAAACCCTTCCGAGATTTGTCTGCTTTTCTAATCTACTCAAACCGCAACGGCATATGGATCTTCTAAATAAGAACGGACTATCGCGCGCATTGACGGGTGGGCAGGAGGAACAGTTTTTGCGCGACGGCTTCGTTAAGTTGGAGCGGGCGTTCTCGGACACTATCGCGGAGGAAGCGCGCACCATTCTTTGGCGCCAGACCGGCTGCGACCCTGCAAATCCCGCAACCTGGATCCATCCTGTGGTCCGCATTGGAGATTGTGCTCAAGAGCCGTTTCGGCAAGCAGCGAATACACCGATGTTGCATGCTGCTTTCGATCAATTGGTCGGGCCGGGACGCTGGGTCCCTCGAACCAGTTTAGGAGGATTTCCCATTCGTTTCCCGCACCAAGATGATCCCGGCGATACCGGTTGGCATGTGGATGCTAGTTTCCCGCCAGATCATCAGACCGCGTCGTACTTCGATTGGCGAATCAATCTGGAGTCCAGGGGCCGTGCATTACTGATGCTCTTTCTGTTTTCGGATGTCACTGAGCTGGACGCACCGACGCGCATTCGACTCGGATCGCATCTCCGGGTTGCCCGCTTACTGGCGTCCACCGGACCTGCGGGAATGTCATTCATGGAAATAGCGCAAGCGTCGGAAGCAATGACGAGCGATTTGCAGGAGATAATCGCGACCGGTACGGCCGGGACCGTGTACTTATGCCATCCGTTCTTAGCGCACGCCGCCCAGCGTCACCGCGGTAGCACCCCTCGCTTTATGACACAACCCCCGCTCTACCCGAAGACGCCCTTCAACCTAGCTCGGACCGACGAGGACTATTCGTTAGTGGAACGAGCAATTGTGATGGGACTGCGTTAACCGCTTGCACTTCCAACCAGTTAGTTGGGTATTATTGCTGTCCACTCAGGGCTGTTCATGAACCAGTGCATCTTTAGCGCAGAGCGCGCTTACCGCTATGTCTTGCGGCGCCAATGCTCGGATGCCGTCGCTGAAACTCCGCGGCGAATTGCCTGGATAGGCCTAAATCCAAGTACCGCGGACGAAGTTACTCTCGATCAAACCTTAGCCACGGTTTGCCGATATTCCAAAAAGTGGGGCTTCTCGGAAGTGATCATGTTGAACCTGTTTGCGTTTCGCGCTACCGATCCTCGCAACCTGAAGCGAGCGGAAGATCCAATTGGGCCTGACAATGATAGACACCTATTAACCGAAGTGAGCGCTGCCGAACGCGTGATTGCTTGCTGGGGTGATCACGGCAGGTTCAGCGGGCGCGACGAGGAAGTATCCGACCTTTTGCGGGCCGATGGCGTCGCGTTCGAATGTCTCCAAAGAAACAAGAGTGGCACCCCCCGGCATCCTCTCTACCTAAAAGCAGGTATCAAGACCAAGTCATACCACGAGCGGAGGGAGAAGAATGAATAGCCGCAAAAAGGCGCAAATAGCGCAAAAGGAAACCCGACTGAGCGGGCTACAGTTTGGAGCCTCCTGCCGCTAATTTTCTCCTGATTTCTTTTTTGCGATTTTTGCGCCTTTTTGCGGCTATTCTTTCTCTTCAAAGCTTCAGCTTCGCTAACCAATCGCGCATTACGTCAAGCCCAGCGGGCACATAGGACCTTCCGTAACCGATCCGAAACCGATCCGGTGGCAGGGACGTGACCTCTGATTGAAAGATGCTCGCCGGCAAAAGCAGTACGTTTGCTTCTTCAATCAAGCGTTGCGTAAACTTTTCTACGCCATCAGTTCCCTTGTACCGCGGGTACGCCACCATCCCGCCATCTGGATCGTTCCATTCAAATAAGTCAGGAAACTCGGCAAAAAATTTCTCTACGCACTTAAGGTTGGCCTCGATCAACGCCCGGTTCCGATCAAGTAGACGCGCGCCTGCCTTGAGCGCGATGACGGCAAGGGCTTCACTTGGTGAGGAATTACAGATGGAGAGATAGTGTTTGATCCGCTCCATCCGTTTCAGTAGGTCGCGGTCCCGGCTTGCGATCCAGCCGATACGTAAGCCTGGCAAACCGTAGACCTTGGATACCACGCTAAGGGAAAGACCACGCTCATACTCATCGACCGCGGCAGGCAGCGTAAGCGAAAGCGGACGTTCACTTAACCGATAGACCTCATCTGACAACAACCACAAGCCATGCTCCCGGCAAATTTCGACGAGCTGGTCGAACTCAGCTAACGAGAGCACTTTACCGGTTGGATTATTAGGGAAGTTAATCGCAATCAGTTTGGTGTTAGACCTGACTGCATCCCGGACTTCATTGAAATCGAGTTTCCATCCGTTGTCCGCATCCAAAGCGACACCCGTTACTTTACTGAGTGAAAGAGCGATCGTTTCGAGTGACTGGTAAGTGGGTGTAATAACGATCGCGTGATCATCCGGCTGAAGCAGAGCGTGCAAGGCCGTATAGATCGCCTCTCCGCCTCCAGCAAAAGCGAGAACATTGTCGCTAGAAACGGCGGTGTACGTCGAGGCGATAGCGTCGCGGAGGGCTTCGCTACCGGCAGGAGGAAGATATCCAAGCCACAACTGTTCGAACGCCTCGCGATCGCTCGGTTCGGCTAGCTTCAACAATTCCGCAAGCGAGATGCTTTCCGCATCCGATGCGGTCATGTGATATCGAGCGGCGAATTCCCAGTGGGCGAGGTAAGCTTCTAGACGAAAATCGGGTAGTACGGCCATACGGTCTCTTAACGACTCAACACAAACGCCATCATGGCATCAGCAAGCCTAATTTGCCAAGTGGCTCACCACAGAGACACAGAGGTCACTGAGGGTTGATAGGACAGGTGGTTTCGATTTTTTCTCTCTGTGCACTCTGTGTCTCTGTGGTGGTTACCGAAGGCGTCTTCGCCGCGAAACGTTTTAACACTTCGGCGGACTCTTTATCTTGAGGAAAGAAACACTCGATAGCGATCTCTGAGACAGTGACATCTCGGGGATACCCGAACACCATTGACGTGGTGATGAGATTTATATCTCCGTAAGCGGTCTCTAGCTCGAGTGGAATGGCCACGTCACGGCGCAGTTTGCGTTCCGGTTGATCCAATACCTGACAATAGCGATAGCCTTCGATTTCTTTGAGCAATTCTATCAGTTGGCGATCCGCCGTCATCTCAATACGCTGTTTGAGCTTAGCGATCGCGTTCGCGCGCCACTCCCCAAAATTCCGAATGCGCGATGCCAGGCCTAACGGATGCAGACCAACCCGCATAAGATTAACCGGAGGCTGAAGCAACGTGGAATCGACTTCGGTTAGCAAAAGTTCGATGGTCCGGTTCATCGCCAATGCCCGCCACTGGTGGTCGATGGCCACAGCCGGGTTCGGCTCATGGCCGCTCAAAATCTTTTGCACAATGTTACCAACCACACCGAGAGCGGGATCATCCAAACTTCTTTCCGAATACATTTTCGCGAAGCCAGCCGCAGTCAGCAGAACGTTCCGTTGTCGAAGCGGGATTTGCAGTTCTTCAGCTAAGCGCACAATCATCTCCCGGCTAGGATTCGCGCGTCCCGTCTCGACAAAGCATAGATGTCGTGCGGAGATTTCCGCACTGATAGCCAGCGCGAGCTGACTGAGTCCTCTGTGCTCGCGCCACCGGCGGAGAAGTTCACCGGCCGTTGCATCACTGGGCATAAGTCAACGCTAGGGGAATATTCCTCTTCAGGCAATTACCTCCCAGGTAATTAAAACGCCGTCAACGAGCGTGAACGCCGACAACGCCGTGAACGATTCCGATCTCGGCGTTGACGCTCGATGTCGGCGTTGACGGCGTTTCACGATTACCTCCCAGGTAATTGATACCGCTACTCCGTTCACAGAAACTAACGCCGAATCCGCGATCAATGATGATTCGCTGGGTTCGTAACTCAACGCATATCCTACAAATGGAGAATCTCTAATGTCCTACTTCAAGACTGCAGACGGTACCGATCTTTTTTACTCAGTATGGGGTAAAGGCCACCCACTTCTTCTGATCCATGGCGGAAATATCGGCTCCGACGTCTGGGAATTTCAGGTGCCGTATCTGGTTGACCATGGTTACAGTTGTATTGTCTACGATCAACGAGGTTTCGCGCGTTCGGATTGCTCGGCCGGCGGGTACGATTTCGACACCTTCGCAGATGATTTGGCGGCTCTGATCGATCATTTAGATCTGAAACGATTCTCTGTGGTCGCGTTCTCACATGGCGGCTGTTTGTTAGGGCGCTATCTTTCCCACCATGGCGGCGACAAAGTAGACAAGGTGGTTATCCTCTCGACGATTCTGCCCGCCCTGCTGAAGTCAAAAGACAACCCGGAAGGAATAGACAGAAGCGTAATCTTCGATTCGTTCTATGAAAGCATGCGAAAAGATCGGTCCACTATTTTTAGAGCTTCTTTGGACGAATTCTTTGCTCCGGCTACCGCTGACACTCCAGTTTCCGATAGCACCAAAGACTGGATAATGGGGGTCGCCTTACGCTCCTCTTTGATGCCGATGCTTGAAGTATACAAATCGAGCAACGAAGCCGATTTTCGGAAAGATCTGAAATTGTTTTCCATGCCTACCCTCATTATTCACGGGGAGGCAGATGTATTCGCACCAGCCGCAGCCACCGCCGAGCGTGTTCATCGGGCGATATCAGGGAGTAAATTGGAAATCTATCCCGGCGCCTCGCACGGCCTATTCTTCACCCACCAAGATCGCCTGAATCGCGACATTGCGGAGTTTTTCGGACAAGGAGCCTAAGGGCGAAACGGCGAATGGGCGATAGGGCGATAGGGCGAATGGGCGATAGGGCGGAATGGGCGGTAGGGCGAATGGGCGATAGGGCGAATGGGCGAATGGGCGACACGGCGACACGGCGATGCGGCGATGCGGCGAATGCCACGAAGTGGCTAAACAGAATAGCCCAGGGCTTCTGGGTATGACAAGAACGTGGAAGCGCCCTGCCTGCCAGCCGTAGTTCCGGGAATGTGGGACGAAGGAGGGAAAGGGCGCCCGAACAAGATTCCGAGCGTGCTCGTTGCGTCTGTGCCAATCCAGGATTTGAGGGCGATGTAACATGCGCGGCGCAGGAATAACCTTTCGGTCGCCCCTTTCCGCCTTCGTCCCGCATTCCCGAAACTACGGCGGACGGGCAGGGCGAATCTCTTTTAGAACCCGACCCAGGGCTAAAGCCAGGCCCTGGGCTATTCTGTTATGCCACTTCGTGACATTCGCCCCATCGCCCGTTCGCCGTTTCGCCCATTCGCCGTTTCGCCTCACCGCCGGCTAAGACATCGAAGTCCCAGCCTTTTACCGGACCACCCGATTCATCATGCCCAGGAGCCAGATGGGAGAGCATCTCATCGCTGAACTTCGTATCGGTCATCGGCATTGGCTCGATAAAACTGGAGCTTGCGGTTTTCCCGAATATGAGAATAATTTCCGTATATGGAACAAACGGCAGCTCTGACCACCGCCACCGATGCCCGGCTGGCTCAGCGGCTTCGTGAGCTCAGAATGGAACGCTCCTGGTCACTGGAAGAGTTGGCTACAAAAAGTGGTGTGAGCCGCGCGACGCTGTCGCGGATCGAAAACAACGAGGTCAGCCCAACTGCCGCCGTGCTCGGCAGACTCTGCGCAGCCTTTGAGCTGACCCTGTCCCGATTGTTAGCCCATGTCGAATCGGACCTCCCGGCCTTAGTGCCGCGAAAAGCACAGCCGGTTTGGATTGATCCCGAGACAGGCTTTCGCCGGCGCTCCATCTCCCCACCTTCGCCGGATTTTGAGTGCGAGCTGCTGCAATGCGAATTGCCGGCTGGTGTTCAAATTGACTATCCGTTACCGCCGCGTCAGGGACTAGAACATCACTTATATCTGGAATCCGGCACATTGGAGCTCAACATCGAAGGATCAATTCATCGGTTATCTCCAGGCGATTGCCTCCGCTACCGGTTACATGGCGCCAGCTCGTTCAGAGTGCCGCACCGAGGTTCGGCCCGATACTTGTTGGTCATTCGATGAAGACGACACCCAGGATCGAAATTGTCAGGCTCGATGAAGTTGGGCTTTTAACGCATTTGCACGGCATGGCCGAGGTTTTGCATGCGTGCGTTCATGATGGCGCGAATGTCGGCTTTATTCTGCCGTTCGACCTCAAACAGGCTCGGGCTTTTTGGGTCGAGAAGATCGCGCCTGGGCTAGCCAACGGCAAACGAATCGTACTGATCGCAAAGCTGGATGGCCAAGTGGCAGGCACGGTTCAACTCAGCATCGATACTCCGCCGAACCAACCGCATCGAGCGGATGTCTCCAAGCTTCTGGTACATCCGAAATACCGGAAATTAGGCATCGGCCGCGCGCTCATGCAGCAGATCGAGTCTTATGGGACAAACGTAGGACGGCGACTGTTGACCTTGGATACCGCTACCGACATCGCGGAGAATCTGTACCTATCCCTCGGATACGAACGCGCCGGCCATATCCCCGGCTATGCGCGAGAGCCGAACGAAGAGCGTTTTGTCGGCACCACGATAATGTTCAAGGTGTTGGGGTTGCCGGACTCGCCGGAAGCTCGTCCGGATAGCAAATAGCAGATAGCAGATAGCAAAATCTCTGCAAGGCGCCAGTAGGCCGAGAAAGCCCGATCTGCTATTTTCTATTTGCTATTTGCTATTCCGGACGAGCTTCCGGCGAGTCTGGCAACCCCATGTTCAAAGATCATTTCTCGCATACGGCAGCCAGCTACGCCGCTTATCGTCCCACCTATCCCTCCGAATTGGTGAGCTTTCTTGCGGATACTACCCGCCGGAACGAATGCGCCTGGGATTGCGGGTGCGGTTCAGGGCAACTGTCCACGTTGCTGGCCGAGAGATTTCAGCGGGTTTACGCCACCGACGCCAGCGCGAAGCAAATTGAAAACGCGGTCTCGCATCCTCAAGTTCACTATGCGTGCGCTCCGGCCGAATCTAGCGGACTCGGCGATAGTGTCGCTGACCTAATCGTAGCGGCGCAGGCAGCACATTGGTTTGATCTCCCGGCTTTTTATCGGGAAGTACGCCGAGTAGGACGTCCCGGAGCCGCCATTGCCTTGGTGAGTTACGGCATTTTGAAGGTGGACGAACAGTTGGATCCCGTTATCGCGCAATTCTATTGGGACGTGATCGGTGCCTATTGGCCGCCTGAACGCAAACATGTCGAGAATGGTTACCGCTCACTCGATTTTCCGTTCAACGAAATCAAGGCGCCGGACCTGGCAATCAGCGTTTCATGGACGCTTTCAGATTTTCTTGGGTATGTCGATACCTGGTCAGCAGTTGCGGCCATGGAACGGGCGATGGGCCGCGAACCGCGTGAACGATTCAACCAAGAGCTCAGCAAAGCTTGGGGGCCAGCCGAGCAAAGGCGGACGGTTCGTTGGCCTTTGTCGTTACGGGTTGGGTATGTTCGGTAGGGATGAGCTCCCGCTCATCCGGTGAGGAGGCAGGAGCAGCGCGCTCATAATCGTCCTCGTCCTCGATCGAGCGAGTTGTTAGCTTCTTTACCTCCGTCCCGCCCCCGATAAAATAAGCAGCCGTTCGTCCCGACAGCGCGGCACAACATCTCCGAGGACGAGGACGACGACGAGGACGATTACGATTATGAATGCGCCTCCTAGCTCCTAGACCGGATGAGCAGGAGCTCATCCCTACCGACCTACCTCCATGCCGAACGCCCTCAACATCCTGTCTATCCAATCCAGCGTAGTTTACGGACACGTCGGAAACAGCGCGGCTGTATTTCCTCTGCAACGGTTGGGGGTAGAGGTTTGGCCGATTAATACGGTTCATTTTTCGAACCACACGGGATATGGGAGCTGGCGTGGCGCGGTGCTGCCGACGCCGGTGATTGAAGATCTCGTTCGCGGGCTGGAAGAGAGAGGAGTGTTACCCTTATGCAACGGGGTACTGAGCGGCTATATGGGAGACGTTACTCTGGGACGAGTCATTCTCGATTTGGTGCAGCGTGTCCGGGCCGCGAATCCGTCAGCGGTCTACTGTTTGGATCCAGTGATGGGGGATACCGGGCGAGGTTTTTATGTCCGCCCCGGAATTAGCGAATTGATGAGAGACGAGGCGCTGCCCTTAGCGACAGTGATCACACCAAACCAGTTTGAACTCGAGTTCTTGGCAGGCCAGCCGATAACCGATCTCGACTCGACACTGGCCGCGGTCGATCAGCTCCGCCAACGCGGTCCGTCGATCGTTTTAGTGACCAGTTTGTTGCGAACTGAGAGTGATCCTAACACGATCGAGGTGTTGGCCGCCGAGAAAGAATCCGCTTATCTAATCAGTACCCCTCAGCTTCCTCTATCGGTCAACGGAGCGGGCGATGCTACTGCTGCGATCTTTTTCGCCCATTGGCTCATGGGTAAACCGCTTGCGGTCGCTCTCGAGAAAACCGTTAACTCCATTTTCGCGGTCCTTGAACTTACTGCGGAGAAAAACGCCAGAGAAATCCAACTGATCGCAGCGCAGGACCGGATTGCCAATCCGCCGCCGAGGTTCCAAGCG
>WNFI01638938.1_pt1 | contig 17648 bp, 12 predicted proteins | sample 5400471 | NCBI WGS metagenome assembly WNFI01 (sample SAMN13153348, study PRJNA577476) | soil metagenome | isolation source: 100 cm saprolite on Douglas fir-dominated hillslope | place: USA:California | collected 2013-09-17 | reverse complement strand
TGGCGCCACCGGCAGCTGGTAAACGCGCACCGTGTCCATGACCTGCACCAAGGTGTCGTAGGTGGTATTGGGGCTGGACAGAATGGTCGCGTCGCTCATTTCCGGATACTGCGATTTGATCCTGCGCATGAATTCCGACAGATTATCCAAATCATAGCCGCTTGCCGTATTGGCGAGGACCTTGAGCGGACCTGAGTTGCGGTCGTTGACCACGATGTCGTCGGGGCGAACGATGACTTCGAGCTTCAGGTCCTTGGGCAAGTCGAGCGGAGAGGCATTGCTGCTGTTGGGCAGGTTCATCTGAAGGATATTCGTCTTGGAAAACACCGCGGTGAAGATCAAGAAGAACACCAAGATCACCATCATGTCGATCATCGGCACGATGTTGAGATCATCACGCCCGTGGTGGTAGCGGGCGTGATTGCGTCGGACGAGGCGCGCGGACTTTGACTTCATTTGGAGCGGTCCTATGGAGCCGTGGTCTAGATGGTGCCGCGGGCGGCGGCCGGAGCTCGCGCCGTGGGCGCCGCCGGAGCCGTGGGCTCATGAGCCGGCCGATCGGATTGCCGCTCGGTGATGGAGTTCAAGAATTTGACCGACGCGATCTCCAGGCTGTCGATCAGCGACGTGGTCTTGGATTCGAGAAACATATGCGTCGTGAGCAGGGTGATGGCAACCGCCAAGCCCGATGCGGTGTTGTTCATCGCCACCGAGATGGCCGCCGCGAGCAAGCTGGCCTTCTCGGCAGGGTTCGCGGTCGCCACGGCGCTGAAGGCGCCGATCAGGCCGGTGATGGTGCCGAGCAACCCGATCAACAGGCCGACGTTGGCCAGCGACGACAGGTAGTGAGTGCGCTTCTCGATGCGCGGAATGACCTCGAGCAGACTCTCGTCCATGGCCTTTTCGATGTCGTCGCGCCGCCGTGCGCTCGCCACGCGTGCCACTCCGTAGTTGAGGATCGTGGCGATCGATGCCTTGGAGTTCTGCGTGAGGCCCACTACCTGCTTGAAATTACCGGCGCTCAAGGCGGGCACCAGGTCATCCCACAGACTGCGGTTGCGAAAGGTCTCGCGGGTCAGATACACGTATCGCTCGATGGCGATGGATACGCCGACCACGAATATCAAGGCGAGCGGATACAGGAACAACCCGCCGTCCTTGAAGAAATTGACCACCGAATTCATAAAATTCATCTGCGCGCTCCTAGATAATGCCCATCCGCTCCGAACCTGCGATTCAACCAGATTCCGTAAAATCGGCTATGACTTACTTCTCACCCTGCTGCCCCGGCTTGGGCGCCGCACCATTTTGGGACGCATCTGCCTGCACGGCGTTGTAATAAACGACCTCGCGCTTGAACACGTCCCGATCGACGGGTGCCAGAATTTCATCTACCAAGCTGTTCATGGGCTTGCCCGTCAGATCGCCGATATCCGACCGTTTCCAGGGGACGATATACATGACTTTCGGCTGCTCTCGGTCGCCCGTAACGGTGGCGGTGCCCAATTCCAGCCGATCGATTTTGGGGGCCGACTTCTGGCCCGATCCTCCACCCGGTGCCCCGGAGCGGCCGTCCGATGCACGTGCGGCCTGCGCGCGGCCTGTCGACGGCGCAGGGGCCGCGGAAGGGGTAGCGGACGGTGCTGGCGCCGTTGCGGGCGGGCTCGATGTGTCGGCCCGCGGGTCGCCGGCCTCGGATTGCGCCGTCGCCTGGGCGGGTTTTACCGACGATGCAGCCGGCGTCGCCGTGGGCGGTGCCGACTGCTGCTGCGCCAACGCCGGACCCGCGGCGAAAAATAGCGCCATCAAATTCACGGCCATGGCGTTGTTCATGCAGGCTCCTTCTTGGTCGCCGCCGGCGGCGCCGGTGTTCCGACGCGCTTGCGCAATTCCACCACCCAGCCGGCGACCTGTTTATTCTCGCCGGCAATCTCGATGTAACGCTCGAACTCGTCGAGCGCCTTTTGCGGCTGTGCAAGGTACAAATCGTACAGTACGCCCAGGTTCAGATGCGCCGGGGCGTAATTAGGTTCAGCGGCTATCGTACGCTGGTAGGTCGCTTCGGCTTCCGCAAATTTGCCCAGCCTGCGCTCGACGATGCCGAGTTCATTGCCGGCCACCGCATTGTTCGGCTTCAGTTCGAGGGCGGCCTTGAAGGCAGCCTCTGCCTCGGGCAATCGTGAGTCGCGCATGTACAGCAACCCCAGGTTCAATTGCGGTCCCGTCAATTGCGGATAGCCGACCACCAACTCTTTGAACTCCAGCTCCGCGTCCGTATTGCGCCCCGATTTCATGAACTGCAACGCCTGCGCATATTGCTGTGTCGCCCGCTCGGGGATCGGAGTTGCATCGACAGGGGTGGCGTTGCCTCCCGCGGCGCCGGGCGCGCCCGCGGTGGTCGGCGGCACCGCAGTCGCCGTCGCGGCCGAGCCTGCGGCGGCGGGCACAGCGCTGCCAGGCGCAGCCGCGCCAAGCGCGGCTGTGCCTGCAGACGCGCGCGCAGCGTTGTTTGCCGAGGCAGGCACAGCGGCGGCACCCTCCCCGGGCACAGTCGCGCGCGACCCCTTCAGCGGCGCGCTGTGACAGGCGGCGAGCAGTGCGAGCGCACCTACGCTAACGAATCGATTCGACCAGCTGCTCACCGATTTCCACCTTGCCGTAACGGCCTGGATTGAGTTGCGCCAGCGCGGCGAAGCTCTTTTGCACCCATTCATCGTAGGTGCCGTCCTTGGTTCGCGCTGCGTTGACCTCGTGCAATTTGATCGCCTTCTCCTCGAACGGGAAGGCCTGCTCCTCGAGCAACACGTCGTACTGCTCCAATTCGTCTTTGGATAGCTTCTTCGGCCGCTCCGAGCTCATCAAGTCCTTGCCCAACTGCCGATACAATTCGGCGCTCTCGAAGGTCGCCGCCGTGGTGACTTCGCCCACCTGGTAGTCGGCTGCTTGCTCGTAGGCCTTGAGCGCCGCCTCCATCGCCTTGCGTTTCTCGGCCAGCGATTTCTTGAGCGGCGCCACGAGCTTGATGCTCCGGAATTCCTCGCGGAGCGGGATCGCGAGAGTCAACGTCGCTTTCGCGGCCAAGGCCCGGCTGCGATCGGTGCGCGCCGCGCCTGCCGCACGATCGGCCGCGATGATGTCCTTGAGCCAGTAGTCGCGGGCGGCGGTGTCGCCCGCCTTTGCCGTAATCAAGCTCAAACGGTTGCGCGCTTCCATCGCGGCATTCAAAGGCTGCGGAAAGTGCTTCACGAAAGCCTCGAGCATGGCACGCGACTTCGCGGTGTTGCCCGCCTTGTCGTAAAGATCCGCCGCCTGCAGAGTGGCTTCGCGCTGCACCTCAGGCGATTCGCCGGGCGCCTGCGCAATCTGCTCGAACTCCACCGCCGCCTGACCGGGACGATTCGATTCCGTGTATGCCACCGCGAGATTGCGCGTGACATCGGCCTGCAGCGGGCTTTGCGGAAAATTGCGGCGGAAGCCCTCCAGCACGACGATGGCCCGATCCCATTGCTTGTCCTTGATGAGCAGCGCCGCCGCGTCGAAATCCGCGTTCGCGCGAACCTTCGAGGTCGGCGCCAACGCCGCCACGCGTAAAAAGTCATCCACCGCCGCCGCACTGTCGCCGGATTTGCTCTTCTGTTCACCCTGCTTGTAAATCGATGCCGCCAATCGCTCGACGATCACCGCGCGCTCAGGATCATTGGCCGGCATCAGGGTCTGTGCATGGCCGTAAGCCGTTTCAGCCTTGTCGAACACGCCCTGCTCGAAGTTCGAATTGCCGATCACCGTCCAGGCCACGCGCTGTTTGGTGGGGTCCGCCGGGGGCTGGCGCGCCAACAGCGCATCGGCCGCCGCGATTGCCCGCGGATAATCCTTGACCGTATAGAGATCGGTGGCGGCCCGTGTCAACACCGCTGCGCTTTCCGGGTGGGTGGGAAAGGTCTGCGCGAACTTCAGCGAGCTGTCGAGGCTCCGGCTGTGCACGGCCGCCTTCGCGTCGCCGCTCAGCGACTCTTCTTGCTTGCCGTAGGCGATGATTGCCGCATATCCTGCCGCCGCGGCTTTCTCGTGGTTGCCGTAGTGATAGGCGGTGCTTTCGTATTCCTTCGCGGCGTCGAGATATTGCTTGCTCTCGAACAAGGTGTCGGCGAGCAAGTAGTTGGTGACGGCCGAATCCGGATCATCCGGGAAGGACGTGAGATAGCTGTGATACCACTTCGCCGCTTCCTGATAGTCCGACACGTTCTTGCTGCGCTGCGCCTGCGCGTGATAGTACTGCGCCACGTCCTTGAGGTTGGTCTTGAGCACGGCCACGACTTTCGGCTCTTTCTTGGGTCCTTCTTGCCCTGCAACACGAGCTGCGGGAATCCGCCCTTCTGGTATGCCTCGATCGCCTGCATCTCCAGCAGCGGCGCCTTCTCGTTGTTGCGGTCCTGCGAAACGAAGGCGCGGTAACTGTCGGCCGCGTCCGTAAAGCGCTCCTTCTCCATGTAGAGATCGCCCAGGCGCGCGTACAGCAGGTACGAATAGGGCCGCGGCAGCCGGCCCGGCTGCGTGCGACGCCTCACGAAACCGTCGATCGTTTTCGGACCCTCGAGATAGGAGAAGGTGATGCTCATGACCCGGAAGGTGTCCTCCACCAACTCGCGATTCGGCCGGGTCAAGGTCTCGAGTTCGATCAATTCGGTCGGATCGCGCTTCGACACCAGCACTGAATCGAGCACGCCGGCGAAGGAATCCAAGCTGCGCTCGTTCTCGCCCTGCTTGAACAGCGACCACCCATGCTTGTAGAGACTCTGGTTGTAGAACGCGGACGAGGAGCCGATCTTGATGACGGCCTCGTACGCGCTCTGTGCCTTGGGGTATGCCTTGTTCGTGAACAGCAATTCGCCGCGCCGGAACTGCACTTCGTCGATGTAATGACTGCCGGGATAGGTCGCCACCAGCTGATCCAAGGACGCCAGCGCCTTGTCGGGCTGCGCATTGAGTTCGTAGGCCCGCGCCAGCTGGTAGAGCACCGCGTCGTTGCGCTCATATTTCGGATACGTTTTCAGCAGGGCGGAATACAAGTGGATGGCTTCGGTGGCGCGAAGACCCTCGTTGGTAATGAGCTCTCGCTCGATGCGCTCGGATTCGGAACTCTCGAGATTCAGATCGCCCAGACGGCGCAGGGCTTCGGCGCGCAACGCGGCATCGCCCGCGTTCAGGTCGAGAAAGCGCTTGTAGCTGTCCATGGTCTTGTTGGCGTCGACGTTTCGCGGCGGTTCGGTGTTGACGTCGACTTGCTGGGACTCGAGGTCCTTGATGGTCGGCGGGTTCTTGTTCGCCGCATGGCTTAGGCATGCGCAGAACGGCGCGAGGAGCACCGCGGCCAAAGCCGCCGCGCACACTTTGCTGCTGAATGCAGGGCGCGGGGTTTTCACGGCTTCGCCTTGGGCTTGTCGCTCGAGGCGCGGTCATAGATGGCCGCCAATTCATAGCGCGCCTGGATCTGGTAAGTCGAGATGCGCTGCTTCTGACCCTCGAGCTCGCGGATGGCGAGGGCCTGCAAGAATCGATTCTGCTCCAGAGATACATCGGCCAGGCGCTGCTGCAGCTGATCCAAGCGGGCGCGAATCGCCCCGATGCGACCGGCGTAAGCACCGGTATTGGTCGGCACGCCGGCCCGCGCCTGGCGGACCAGCACCGCCCGCTTCTGGGTTTCCTTGAGTTCGGCTTCGAGTTCCTTGACCGAGCGCCGTTCGTTCCACAGACGGGCTTTGAAACTCGCCGACAGCCGCCAGTACACGACTCCCTTCATCAGGCGCTGCTTGTCCCGCATTTCAGCGAGATCCGGGTCGTCCGGATGCGCCGCGAGGTACTCCTCGATGCGCTTCAATCGGGCCCACGTCCGCTGCTCGTCGGGCGTGCCCAAGGCCGCGACCTCGTTGGATTTCTCGATTTCGTTGAGCCGCGACTCGAAGTCCACGCGCTTTTGCGTCAGACCGTCGAGATCGGTCGCGGCCAGGACGGCATCAGCCTTGGGCACGCGCCGCTTGTACGCCTCTTGGCGGGTATCGAGCATGTCATCGTAGGCCGACACGTCCTCGCGCCAATTGTCCAAATTGCGGCTCATATAATTGAGTTCGCGATAATTCTTCAGACCTTCCTGAAATTCATTGCTCGCCAGCAGCTGGTACAGATACCGCGACTCGGGCGCATTGGGCAGAGTCGTGAGCTGCCAATACCACGTCAATGTGTCTTTCTTGTCGTCATCCAACAGGCGGTCGAGCAAGTGTCCGCTGCGAATCTGTTCGATCGAGTCGTCGATCCGCTTCATCTCTGCATCGAAGGACTCGATGGCAGAGTTGTAGTATTCAGCGGCCTGGCCCGTCGCCGACAATCGATTATAGGCGTAGGGCACCGTGAGAAAAGACTCCTGGACCGCCGAATCGAGCAGGTTGCGCTTGCGCAGAGCGAGCCACGGCACCAATGCGCGCTTGAACTCACCGACCCCGGCGTCCGCCCAGCCGACGCCGAGCAGCGCCTTGCTGGAGTAGGGACCTTCAAGACGTACCCGCTGCAGGATGGGTTTGGCGTCCGCCGCGCGCTCCGCCTGCAGCAGCGCGAAGCCCAGCGCGAGATTGGCCTTGTCCTTGAGCGACAGCAGCTCCTCGCTGCGCGTCTCGATGCGCCCCACCCGATCCAGGTACGGTATGGCGTCGGCGAGCCGGTCCCTGCGTACCAGGGCCACCCCCAAGTTGAATTGAGCGTAGGCGGTCCAGTCGGGCGCGCCGTGCCAGTTGCCGAGCGCCGCGATGGCGTCGTCATAGCGATTCTGCCGCATCATCAGCTGCGCGAGCAGCATGTAGCGCTCGGCGCTGATGCGCAGATCGATTTTGTCCGAAACCTGGCGTAGAGCGCGCTCGGATTCGCCCAGGTAGCCGCGTTGATACCAGACCTTGCCCAAGTAGAACCAGGCCTTGTTGCGCACCGCTTCGGAAGTATTTTGATTCAGCAGCGCCTCGAAGATTCTGCCGGCTTCGACGTGCTCGCCCAGAGACAGGTACAAGCCGCCCAAGAGCAGTTCCGCCTCGCCTTGAGTGTGCGGAATGCGGTTGAGCTGCCGCGCCGCGAGCAAGCGTGTAATCGAATCGAAATAGTCGTCTTGAAAGAAATAGAACAACACATCGCCGTAGTGCAAATCCTTCACGTCCTGCGGGGGCAGGCCGTTGGGATCCGGCTTGACGTTCTTCGCGTAGGCGTGCGTCAGCGGCAACGCCAGAAGCAACCCGCAGAAGATGAGCGGCCGAAGTCTGTTAATCACACGTCGCACGCATCATTCCCAGTCTTTGATCGCGAACTCTGGCTGATGCTTGGCCACACGGTCCGTGATCTTGAGTTCCAAATACTTGGCGCCGACGCCCTTGTCGAAGTTGATCGTGGCGCCGCGCTTGTAATCGCGCTCGGCCGGCCCCTTGCCGGTGAAAAACGCCACCAGCTCATGCTTCCCGACCTTGAGATTGCCCAAATAGATCTGCTGCACACCGCCCTTGAGCAAGGCGTCCGCTTCGCGCGCGGTATACAGGTAATTCTTCACTTCCTTGTTATCGATCTTGACGGTCACCGAATCCAAGGCGAAAAACGTGCCCACGTCCATGGACACGTACAAGGCGACCTGAGTGTTGGCGGGAAACAGCAATTCCTCTTCCAGCACGAACAGATCCTTGTTCAGTTCGATGACGTCCTTCTTCAGGCCTTGCACTTCTTGATCCAGCGTCCTGAAGTCGGCGGGCGGTGCGTCAGGCGCCATGGAGCCCGCGGCTGGAGCGACGTCCGGCGCGATCGCAGTGGGCGCGGCGGTAGGTGGCGCCGCAAGCGCGGCCCCAGCGGCCCAGACAAAGGCCAGCAGCGCTCCGCGAGCAATGATCGACATAATTCGATAATTGGGATTCATCAGATATTCGGCACGGAAACCCGGGCCTTTGGGCCGGGCAGGAAGTGCCGCTCCTTAGATTGAATTACCACTGCATTGCTCCTATATTACTGCGTGCCAGGTTTCGCGATTACGCGCTGGCACCATTGAAGCGGCGCACCTGTTGCCGGTGCGTGCGACGGCTCGGCGGCTTACGCTGCGGGAGCGCGTCGGGTAACAGAGCATGCAGTGCTCTGCGATCAGGGCATTGATCGCCACCAGGGAATCTCCTTCATTCATATTTGGAGGGGGGGATGTCAAAACGGACCTATCGTTTACTCGCGCAGCAGTTCGCGAATGTGATCAAGATAAGCGCGCTCGTCGCCGCGCTTGAAGCCGACATTGGAATACCGCACCACACCCGCGCGATCGACCAGGATCGTCATGGGCATTTTCTGCAGAAGGTAATCCCGGCCGATGTCGGAACCGGTGTCGAACATGATGGGATATGACACCTTCATGGCACCCGCGAACTCCCGCGCGCGGCCCAGATCCTCGTCGACCGACACACCGAGCACCACCAGACCGGCCCGGCTGTACGTGGTGTTGATTCTGTCGAGAGCCGGCATCTCCTGCCGCGAGTCGCCCGCCCATCGTGCCCAGAAATTCACCAATACCACCTGGCCGCGAAATTCGGACATGCGCAGATTCCTGCCATCCATGGCCTTCAACACGAAGTCAGGCGCGTCCTTGCCCACCAGCGTGGGCGCGGCCGCCCGCGAGGATGCGACCAGGGACGATACGCCCAACAAGGCGCTGAACATCAGGCTCAGGCCAAGCAATACTCTACGCATGCGGTGAAGGCCTCACCGCGGCATTCTCGATCTGATTGTCTTCGCGCCGCACCCGAAGCGCGGCAATAAATCATTCACGCTGGTAACCCCGCTGTCCTAGGAACACCCGTAGACCGGAAGCTTTGCGCCCTCACCTTTCAGCGAGTTTGCCCTGATCAGACCTTATGCAAAATCGCACAATGCGAGCCGTAGTGTCAACGCGGCAGCCTGCTGCTTTGCTAGATTTCTGTATGACTTGGCGCACATTCAAGGAAATTGATCGAGATGCAGCGCAAAGCAGATCCGTTGCATCATCGACCTATGTACATGCGCGCGGCGATCGGTCTTGCAAACATTACAAGCGATGAAACGCCCGGTATGTCTCTGGAATGAGACAAGAGGATTCCGACCCCGTGGTCGGAATCCTCAAACATCAAGCCCCGACCTTTCCGTTCACGATCGGGTTGAAAGCGATCAAGGGGTCCAGCGCCGTTCCCGTTCCCAGCGTGTTGTTCAAGTTTGGCGCCGGGTACAGATTCGGAAAACCCGGTACGGCGGTGCCGTTGAGCGAGAAGCCGGAGATCGCGTCGCCATGGAGGGCCATGTAATTCAGCACTACCATCTGCACCAAGTTCGGAACGTTGTTGCCGGCGGGACTGCTGGTCGTATTGATGGAGCCGTCGGCATTGAAGCTGCCGATCTGCAGACTCAGTTCCGGGTTGGTCTGCCGGGGAACCGGCTTGCCGGTGGGGCTGTAAACCAAGAAATAAGTCGCCGCGACGCTTTGATTGTCAGCGGTCCAGACGCCCTTGCCACGCCCGCCTACGGAGCTGTCGATCATGCCGTTGCTCGCGAGCGAACCATCGCTGAAGACATAGATCATGACCGGCTTGCCGACTCGCGCAGCATATTCCAAACAAGCACCGATGCAGTTGCCGAGGTTCAAATCGCGCGCCTCACCATCCATTCGGTTGCCCGAGTGATAGTCGAATCCACCCATTTCGATGGTGCCTGCGGCCGCGTTGCCGTCGATGACCAGTTTCATGACGGCGGCGGTCTTTTGGTAGTCGGAATTGCTCTGGAACTCCGCCGTAGTGAATATTCCACTCGGACCCACGACCTTGGGATCCTGGCTCGCGTCGACCGCGCTGGGACTGCTGTACGTATCGACGGTGTAAGCCGCCTTGGTGTAGTTGCAGCCTATAATCCCGGGGGTGGTGGGACCCGTACCCAGCGCCGCGGCATCGAGCTGGGCGTAGTTCACACCGGCCACCGGAGTGGCAGGAACGGGATAAGCCTTGACTTGCCCATACTTGGCGTCGCTGATGCGCTTCATCGACTCCAATACATTGGTCACATCGGAGGGATTCGGCAACAGCGTGCTGAGCTGACCGGTGCTGACCAAGCCTTGGGTGTCCGCGGGGCTGGATACCTTGGTGGGTTGCGCGGCCGCAATGACCATGGTCGGCGGCGCCATGGAACTGCCGCCCGACATTGAGCTCTCCGAGCCGATCAGATTGAGCAAGCCGCCGCGCGCGCCGTATTGATAGATGGCGTACATTGGATTGTGCGGATTGGTATTGGTGTCATTCTGCGACAGAGCGGGGATCACCGTGCCGTTGGTGCCGGCCATGGCCTTGGCACTCGCGCGTAGCTTCATGCCGCGCAAGTGCGCGCTGTCCGAATGGAAGCGCAATCCAAAGCTCGAGTCGATGAAATTACCCGCGAGGCTCGGACTCGGCACCATCGTGCCTGGCAACCCCAGCTTGCTGTAACCGGCGACGGACAGGAAGTCCAATTGTCCCTTGGGGCCGCCGACCAGCACATTTGAGCCGGCGATATTGCCGCCGCCGGCCAGATCGAAGCAGATGAACGGGATCTTTCCCGAGCCCAGGTTGATGCCGCACGGAGCCAACAAGGGAGAGATGTCCGAGGCGAGCGCGGCCCGCGCGACGCGCGGGTCAGCGAGCAACCCGAGCAGCGTAGGTCCGATCACCGTGGCGGTGCCGGTGATGAAGCTCTGGGCCAGGAACTCGCGTCGCGTGCGTGGCCGAGGATGATCTTGGTGGCGGAGCGGCTCGTGCAATCCCAGAGCCTTTGACTTCTTGCTCATATTAAAGACCTCTTCGATTCATCGTGCTTAATTAATCAACATGTCGGCGCTGCCGAAGGCAGTCGCGCAGGCAGCCGCGGCCACCGCGTACGTACCCTTGGCCTGAGTGCAGTCGTTCGTGCCACAGAGCTGGCCGATGAGTTTGCCGAGCTCGGTCGTGACCGTGCTTGCGGCGGGTTGACTATTCGGGGCGTTACCCAGCAATCGGGTCGCCAACGCGCTCGTTACGGAATTTGTCCCGGTCGAAGTGGTGAACTGATTGGGGCTAAGAGTCGTCCCGAACAACTGCGACTGCAGGGCCGGCGTATTCACCGCGACATTGCAGTACTGGATCGCCAGTTGCGCGACGCCTATCTGGTTCGAGGAGGAGAAGCCCTCCAGCGTCGGATTTGCCGGCAACTGCTGCTGCACAGCCATATAAGTAGCGTTGACGGTGGAGTTCGTCGTCGGCACACCCGTGAGTTGCGACAGGGTCGAATTGACCTGCGCGAAGGTGCGTACACCGATGTCGGCTACCACCGGACCCGGAGCGGGCGGCGGAGCCGTGGGTGTCAGCTCGACTACCACATTGGTATGACTGCCGAGTTGATCGAAGGTCAGGAAGAACTGGTCGGTCAGCGGTCCGCTCTGCAAGCCGATGACCGTGCCGATATTCGACAGCACTTCGCCCTGGGCCGTGTAGCCCGCCGCCGTCACCGTCGTGTTCATCGGTATGAAGGCCTGGCCCACCTGCGGAACGGTCCCGTTGATGCCGATGCGCATACCCTTGACTGGGATGTTGTTCGGCTTGACCGTCGGATCCAGCGAAATGAAGGTGGGCTGGTAGAACATGTAGCTGTAGCTGTCGTACTGGCTGGCCGTGAGCATGATGTAGGCCTGCGACACGCCCGTCACGTCCGCGACGTTGAACAGCATGTAGAAGCGCTGGCCCACGCCGGCGTTGAAGTTCTGCAGCACCTGCGCCCCCGACATCGCGCGGCTGTGGATGGCGACGAACTTGATCAGTCCCTGCCATGACCGATCGCCGGACACTTCGTTGCCGAGGACCAAGGCAAAGGTACTGTCCCAGTTGGAGATCGTGCCGCCCTTCTGCGGGTCCGGAACGTTGGCATTCACGCCGTTCACATAGATTTGGCGTCCGTTCACGGGATCATAGGTGAGCACCACATGCTGCAAGGAAGCCTGCAGCAGCATTGCCATATCCGGGGTCTTGAGCTGCGCCATGCCGTTCAAGTCCGAATTCGAGCTGCGCAGCATGAAATCATAGTCTTGGTTGGTTTGACCCAGCGTGAAGTTGCGCAAGGTGTCGCCGCCCGAATAGCTGACCATATAGGACTTGTCGACCGCCACCAGCGCGGGCGCGACCCAGGCTTCGACCGAGAACTCTCCGGTCGCCTGGATCAAGTTGTAGAGCTTCTTGCTCCCCGAGGTGCTGGCCTGCGCCCTACCCCCGGCGCCCACATTGATGCCCCAGCCGCCGGCCCAGAGCACATTGCCTGAGATCGTGAGGTCGGCCGCGGGATCGATGCCGCTGGTGTCGTAGGCCGTGTAGCCGGTGCCGGTCTGGAACTCATACTTCGCGATGGTATCCGCGTCGTACCGATTCGCGCCGCTGGCAATCGTGCCCTGGGTCAAGGTCAGGGCCTTGCTGACCACCAGGCTGGGATCGATGTTGGCAGGTTTCAGCTTCTGGGCGAACGCCTGGATCTGCGCCAGCATCTGAGCCGCGTCGAAGGCGCAATTGTCCCAGCAATTGTGATTGTCGGTCAGCAACCGCTGATAGAAGCGAGAGTTCGTGCCGCAGGCGCCGGGAGCGGTGCCGGTGGTTGACGGAATGCACCCGGTGAAATCGATTTTCGGTATCGCTGCCGGATAAGCAATCGCCAGTGTCGGGTCGGCAAAATACGGTGATTGCATCGTGGCCGCGCTCGCAGTCGAGGAATGGCAGCGCACGCAATACTTGCTGGTGATGTTGTTATAGATCGTGATCTGATAGTCGGTCGCGTCGGACGGGAAATTCAGGCTTTGCCCGACCGTTTGAATCGGAGGCGCGACCAACTGCACCTGAGTTGCGGACGCCGCGCCGGTGGCGCCGGCCCAGTTGCTGATCCAGGTCGTCAAGATCTGGCCGCAGGCCTTGGGGTCGGCGAGCCAGCAGTTGTGTCCGCCGCTCACCTTGGTGACGATGAGCGATGTCGAGGGTTGCGCCAGATTGACCACGGTGTTGGCCTGCGCATAGGCCAGGTTCACGTCGTCGCTGCGCGCAAAGTTCGGCATCTGCGCCGGGCTCGTGGCGTTGTGGCACTGGCCGCAACGATTCTGGACGCGCACGTTGGCCCAGAAATTGACCGCGAAGGCCTGGACGTCGGCGGTGGCCGGCGCAGGACCGGTGTAGGAGCTCGCCTGGCTCGTGGGAGCCGTGGCTCCGGTGGCCGTCGTGGGCGCACCGCCCCCACCGCAGGCGCTCAAGGTAAACGAGGCCGCAAGGGTGAGCAGAGCGGCTATGCGTGTAACGTTCATGCTCAATTCCCCATGCAGTAAGCGGCGGCCTCAGCAAACGGCTGCCGCAACTTGTATTGATGCGCTTGGAACGACGAGATCATCGAATTGATTTGGTTGAAGTCGTTGGTGCTGTTGGGTGCGCGCAAGCACACGTACTTGAACACCCGCGTGACCTGGCAGCTGGCAAATGCCGCGCTGCTCTCGAGTTCCTGGCCGAGAGATTTGGCGCCGTTGCCGCTGCCCGGAAGACTACCGCTCCATCCCAGGATCTCGTTCGGACCGGTGCGCCAGCGGTTGGTCCAGCCGTCGTCCGGGGTCGAGTAGCCTTGCGGAAAATTCGTCTTGTTGATGAAGTACTTGGGCTGGACCTGGCCGGCGGTGTACACGATCTGTCCCATGGTGCTGGCGGTCATGGGATCGATGTTGTTGAAGTTGTAGTAGGCGAAGGCCTGAGCCATCGGGTCCATGCCGCTGTGACAGCCGATGCAGTTGTTCAAGAACAAGGTGCTGACGCCGCCCGGGCTGCGCGTCACGTCCTGGCGGATGCGATCCGGCGGCCGAGTGATGTCCATGACGGTCTGCAGGTCGTTGCAGAGATGATTCATCATGGTGAAGCGGAACATGGCGCGGTTCGTGCCGTTGATGAAGAAGGCGCTGGCCGCGCCGCGGGTCGTCATGACGCCGGCGGTGGCCGCCGCCGGGATGCCCGACAGCGCCGACTGAGTGCTGGACACGAGGTGCGCCTTCAGGTCGACGTTATTAGTGTCCATGGTCTGATACATGTCGTTGTTCGTGGGCGAGTACGCGGGCACCCCGGAGGCCGAATCGGCGATGTACACGAGATCGGCGCTGAGCAAGGTATTGAACGGGACGTCGTCGCGCACCATGCCGACGACCGTGGCGGTATAATCGTTGAGCGGTACGAACACCGATTGATCGCGGTTGGTCCACGGTGCCGCCAGATTGCGGATGGTGTCGTTGTAGAACGCGGGGTCGTTGGTCGCGAGCAAGGCGGCGCTCACCGGATCAGTGGCCATCATATTGGTGAGCACGGTGGCCGCGGGCGGTACGCCGGCGATGCGACTGTACATTCGCGTCGCTTGATCAGCGTTGGGGCCGGCAGCGAACGCCGTTGCGCCGAGCAACAGCGCGCCGGCAAGAGCGCTTGCGCTCACACACCGCCGCACGAGGTGCGTACCGTTCATCTTTGGCGTTGCCATCCCATACTTCATATGCACATCCACTCGCGTGAGTTGTGATTTCGACGTGGCGCAAATATACCCAGCGAAAAAGAGCTCAAGTAATGTCTCATCCGAACGACGTCGGTGTTTCGCGACATATCCAGAACCTAGTGTCCGCCTATATCCTTCAGCCTAATTTGCAGAGGTCTGCTCTCGGATGGACAGAGAAACGGATGTGGCGAAGTTCTTCTGTGAGTGCGTTAACAGAATGCGCTGGAGACTCGAACGAAGATGCGATTCTGAGACCAATTAAGTTCAATGACCTCGCGCAAACAAGGCACACTTGATCGCTGAACCGATGATCGAACGCAGGTAACCGCAACATGAACACTTTGCACGCGCGTGAACTCCGTCACGGTCCCCTGAAACTGGCGGCGCTGGTGCTGCCGGCATTGTTCATGGTCGGCTGCGCGGGCGGCGTCAGCGGACATGCGCCGGGTCTTGCCGGCGCGCAGACGCAGGACCCCGGAACTCTGAATTTTCCGCTGGCCTATGTGAAGCGTCCTGCGCCCGCGTCGACTCCGAAAGCGGATATCGATGTGCGCGACCTGATTACGTCCACCACCGGCGGCGATCTCTATATCCGCGCGCAGGCCAGCCCCGGCTCCGTCGAGACCAACATCACGATGTCGATCACCAAAGGCATGGGCGACGTTCGGGATCTCGACGTGTCTCCCGACGGCAAGAAGCTGGTGTTCTCGCTGCGCCTTCCTCTGAACCCGAACAAGCCCAACACGGATGTCACTCAGCCCAACTGGAAGATCTACCAGTACGACGCCGTGCTGAAAACGGTGACCCAGCTCACCAACGACAACACGACTGCGGGCCATGACGTGGGCGCGCACTATCTGCCTGACGGGCGCATCGTGTTCGCCTCGACGCGCCAGTCGGCGACACAGGCCATTCTGATCGACGAAGGCCGACCGCAATACCCGGCGCAGACCGACGACCGCAAACAACCCATATTCCTGTTGCATGTCATGAACGCCGACGGCACCGGCATTCATCAAATCAGTTTCAACACCAATCACGATTTCGCGCCCTCGGTGCTCGCCAATGGCCAGATCGTCTTCTCGCGTTATGAATCCATCAATGGAGACCAGATCAGTCTGTATCGCGCCAATCCGGACGGCACCGGGCTCGAGCTCTACTACGGCGAGAACAGCCACGCCACCGGCGCCAACCTCGCCGGCACGAACAATAACGTGATTCAATTCTTGAACGCCCGGCAACGCGCCGACGGCAAGCTGATCGCCATCACGCGGCCGTTTCTGGGCACGCAGCAGGGCGGCGATATCGTGCAGATCGACGCGCAGAATTTCGTGGAAATCAATCAGCCGTCGACGCCGACCGGGTCGGCCGGAACGGCACAATCCAGTGCGACCACGCTCGGCACCACCACCGACGCGAACCTGCCTTCCCTGGGCGGGCGGTTTGCGTCCGCCTATCCGCTGTACGACGGTACCAATAGAATGCTCGTCAGCTGGGCACCTTGCTTGGTGCTGAATACGACCGTGACACCGGCCACGACCAGCGTTTGCACGACCAGCAACACCAGCGGCGCCAATGTGCAATTGGCCCCGCCGCAATACACCATCTGGATCTACGACGTCAGCAAGGGCACCTTGAGCCCCATCTTGGGCGCTGAGGTGAGCACCGTCATCGTCGAACCGGTCATCATGCAGGCGCGTACTCCGGTGCCGGCCTTCATTCCGGACTTCGTGCCTGCCCCCGGCAGCGCAGCCGCCAATCTGTCCCACAACAGCAACGGCGGACTGGGCCTGCTCGTCATTCGCAGCGTCTACGACTTCGACGGAACCGACATGGTGTCCGCCGAAACCAACGGCACAGTTCCCAATATCGCGGCCTTGGCGGATCCCAAGCAGGCCACCGCCGATCAGCGCCCGGCCCGCTTCGTGAGAATCGAAAAAGCCGTCGAGATTCCCGATAAGACCGTGCGCAAGATCAACGCCTCGGCGTTCGGTCCCGCGGGCATGGGCATGCGGGAGATTCTGGCCTACGCGCCGGTCGAGCCGGACGGTTCGGTGAAAGTCCAATTGCCGGCCAATGTGCCGTTCACGGTCGATATACTCGATAAGAACGCACGGCGCATCGGCGCGCGGCATGAGAGCTGGGTGCAATTGATGCCCGGCGAAACGAAAACCTGCAACGGCTGCCATGTCGTCGGGAACGTCAAGACCCCGTCTCATGGCCGTTCCGGACTCACTGCGTCGGTGAATGCCGGAGCGACAGCCGCGGGAGCTCCATTTCCGAATACCCTGTCGAGTCTCTCGGCAGCCAATCCCGGCGACTCCATGGCCGACACGCGGGCATGGAATACCTGTGCCAATGGGGTCACTCCCCCCGGCGCCACCACGCCCTGCTCGGAGCTGCCGACCATCGATGTGATCTACAGCGACGTGTGGACCGATCCGGTCACGGCCGGCCGGCCGGCCGATAAGGCGTTCTCCTATTTATATGCGAATCTCTCGACGCCCAGCCCGGCCAACGCCCATTGCGCGACGTGGGATCCGCTTTGCCGCAGCACCATTCACTATCCCGATGCCACGGCCGACGGCAATGTGTCGCACCAGATCCAGCCGCTATGGTATTTGCCGCGGCCGAGCACTGTACCGGGCGATCCCAACCCTGATCACAAGTGCGTGCTCTGCCACAACTCGCTGAATGCAGCCGGAAATGCCCAGCAGGTTCCCGCCGGTCAGCTGGTTTTGACCGACACCGCATCCTCCGTCGACCCCACCGTCACGACCTCTTATGAGGAACTCCTGTTTGCACATAACGAGCAGACGCTTAATATGGGCGTCTTGCAGGATCTGTTGGTGCCTGCGCCCGGTCCGCCGGACCCGGTGACGGGTAAGCCGACGACGATCATGGTGCCGGTGTCATTGGCGCCGCCCATGACGGCCGGCAGCGCGAGCGGCTCGGTGGTGAAATTTTTGAGGATGTTCGACGGGACCTATCAAGACCCTGTTCTTGACCACACGGGATTCTTAACAGCGGCGGAGTTGCGTTTGATCGCAGAATGGCTGGACATTGGCGCGCAGTAC
>WNFI01195073.1_pt1 | contig 17650 bp, 40 predicted proteins | sample 5400471 | NCBI WGS metagenome assembly WNFI01 (sample SAMN13153348, study PRJNA577476) | soil metagenome | isolation source: 100 cm saprolite on Douglas fir-dominated hillslope | place: USA:California | collected 2013-09-17 | reverse complement strand
CGCTCTGTTCTGTTGTTCCCTTGCCGTCTGGCTTCCCAAGCTCGTTTGCTTGTATTGAAATAAATGTTGCGTACAGTGTCCAATTGGCTCTACAGGCGGATCTATGGAAATAGAATGGATGCGTTATAAATAAAGGGAAGGGCAGCGGTCTGTTGTGTGGACAATGGGGACATGGTATGGTATACTTGAATTGAAAGGAATTGAGGTGAAGAAATGAAACCTGAAAGTTTTGAACTATTTTACAGATGGGCTAGAGACATGAAAGAGAGTCGTCCTACAAGTAAGTATTACCAGCAGTTGTGGGTAACAGTTCTTGATTGTGCTCCTAACTTAGAGAAGGTGCGTATCCTTTTAAAAGAGGACATGAAACGGTGTATAAAGGATAGTGAAACCTTTGCTTCTGATGTGAGTTATGTGAACGAATGTGCTCAATTCATCACTAATCACTGTGAAGCTATTTTGAAAATTAAGGAACTAGAATAATGTCAGAAGAAAGAACGGGAGATATTCGGATTAGGAGGGTCCCTGAGGATACTATTGTTTGGTTAGATGTAGAGGCGGCAAAGAATAGGACTTCCAGGGAGGAACTTTTGAGGCAGATTTTTATTTGGTTACAGAGTGAGGGAATACCATTGTTTCATAAAGATGAAGGAAAAGAGCAAGATGGAACTGAGTAAGGAAATGTCGTACACTATTTTAAGTGACTTACAGGGGGATAATCAGAAGTTACAGGAGATTTGTAACAGGATTATGGGACCAGGGATGTTAAGTGGACAGGTGGCAACGATAGACTACAGGGATTTAGAGATGTTGAAGTACACTATCAAAATGATGGAGCAAAAGGTGAGAGTATTGTCGGGGAGTGCGTACTAGATGGAAATAAAGTTGATTTGTTTTGTGTGTCAGTATGTTTCCCAGACATGGCAAAATCTGGGAGAATTTACAATCTTTGTAGAGCCAGGACCATATCAGGGGCATATGACACATAACCCATGTCCTCACTGTGGAAATCGTCAATGGATATTGCGAGTATATTTAAAGGCTGGTAAGAAAGATGAACCAAGAACTTAAGTACATCTTTGAAACGATCTTCATTGTAGCTATGCTCTTTATTGCGTATCGAGCGTTCTTGCTGGTGCAGAACCTTATCATCTATGTAGGGTATGTCCTCATTGTCACAGTGGGAATGAGTATCATTATCGTTGCTAGTCTTGTTCTCTATCATGGGCATCAGGCTTTTTTAAGTGGGGGGCAAGTGAAGAGGGTTAGCAGGAGAAAGAAGGTAGATTAAATGGTAATAATAGGAAGTTGGCATGTAGCATTATCGGCGATCATTGCGTATCAATATGAGGAAAGAGAACTTCATATGAACCCTCATATTGATGTACTGCTTGTAAGCAGGGATACCATTTCTGGTTTTGTTGAGATGGAAACTATCAATAGGATACTGCGCTACATGCAACAATCTGAGGAAAGAAGGTAGATTAGGGAGTATGGTTTTATTTATTGTGTTATGGGTATTCTGATTCTGTATGTGTTGGATAGTGACGATGAGGAAGAAGAATAGCATGGAAGTTTGGTTAGTTTTCTCGTTCACCTGTGTCGTGGTGTATGCTGGTCTCCTGTGTTTGTGGGATATGTTCATGGACTACCAGTACAATCAAATAATGCTTAAAGAGAAGTGGGATAGGTTCTATGAGTGGAAGAGAGAGGAAACAACAATAACATATGATGAATTAAGTAAAATGTATGATGGAATGTTTGAGAGGGAAGAACCATGATGGAAGATATAGCAGTAGCCGTATGGCTCAACAATCTGAGGAATGAATTGTTAGCTTTGGATGTGGAACAATTTCATCACTCGGATATCTATGAATTTAAAAGGCAGGAATTAAAGCAAAAATTATTGCCTCTTCATTTCCGTATTTCGCGTGATGGATTTGGAAGTCATTGTATTGTCCCTATGCTTTTTCCTGATAAGGGAGTATGAGTATTTTTAGGTTGAAAAACTGGTATGAAAAACGCTGTACTTTTAGAGTGCTTTATGGTATACTCTTTTTAGAGGTTAGATTTAATGCTAGTTTTATGGAGGTTTATCATGGCTACTGTTTCACGTCCCTATTATCTTAAGTATATTGAATGGAACCCTACTGGCGAGCATAAAATGGTTGGTTGGTCGTGCGTGCGTAAATTGGAAGATGGAAACGAGTCTGATTGGCATAACGTAGGTTTACACCTAAAACCTCAAGCTCAAAAACGCTTAACACAACTTAATAATGCTTTTGAACGTCGGTACAATCAACAGAAAGGAAACTAAAATGGAGACAATCACAATGAGCACAAATATAACAGTAGGAAGCATAGTTTATTTTACCGAGTCATTTGATCTTTTTGACAGACCTATAGCTAAGGCGGAACGCACTCCTTTAAAGATTATCCGTGTAGGAAATGACCGTACATCATGGGCATTTGAAGTAGAGTCAATTCATACTAGTAACAGATTTTTCATAGCTAATCCTGGTGAAATAGAGCTAGTACCTGACACGGTAGTAGAGATAGATGGAAAATATTACCCTCAGTATATGAGCAAAGAAGGTACATTTAAACCATACCAGGATGAAACAGGAGCCGATGTTTGGTATTATGAGGTGAAAGAGGAAACTAAAATGGAGACAATAGTTGAACAGGGAAACTACTACAGGGTTGTTGAGAGAGATGGAAAGCACTATCCTGAATGGGAAAGTGCTTTAACTAAGGGCGAATGGCTTCCTTTTAAGGAAGATGGAAAAGTTGTAGTACGTGACACGAAAGAGGAAGTTTACCAGTACTTACGAGAACAGGCACAAAAGAAGGAGTTTTAAGGATGAACGGTTACACCTATTCCATCCAGTCAAATTATCAGGGTAAACAGTACATTGTAGGTATTTCTGTAAAGTCTGAAACAAAGTGGGATGCTGATATTGTAGTTATGGCCCATGTAGTCAATCATAATACGAGTAACCGTTTAAATTCGGAGGACTCTTTGCATCAACCTCGTTTAGTAAGTATAAAGGAGCTTTAATCATGTATGAAGTTGGTACGCATGTTTGGGCGCATATAAAAGATCTTGCCTTGAATGAAGAAGGTACAGAAACATTTCAGTATGAAGAAGATGTTGAGTGTGTTATTCAGGAGTTGGGGCGTAATGGAAATGAATGTATGTTGCGCTTTGCTCATCCTAAAGATATTCCAGGAGGTGTAAGGATAGGTTGGAGAAAGTACGAGGATATTAAACCATTTGAACGGAGCTTTGACCCACGCGACAAGAACGGATATTGGAACTAGTATTCTTCCTCCAACTATGGTATAATTCTCTTAGGTTATTTTGACCTAAGAGAATTTCATTCAAAGAAAGGCTGGTTAACACATGGCAAACACACTAGAGCACAAAGTATTGTACACTCCTCATGGGGAAAAGCAGCAAAGGGAATTAAGCTTCGCCTCTGCAAAGAACGCAGTAGGTTTCGCAGTTCCTTATGTGAAAGATCGACTATGGACAAATGTTTCATTTATGCAGCTATCGGATGATGGACAATGGATACCGGATAGGGATAGTGAGAGTACGCTTATGGCAAAAACTGGTAGCGCAAAAAAAGAAACCTCTATGTCTGCCGTACCCTCTCTCATTCAGTTGGAGCAACTATTGAGCGTATTGGAAAAGCAAGCCATGAAGAGCAAGCTTACTCCTGAGCAATTAACAGAGCTTCTAAATGATGCGATGAATGCACTTGTTGCCGTAGGTATCACTAAAGAATTTGTCGTAGCAGCAGTTGACAAAGCATATCCCCGAACACTTGTTAACGATGCAACGGAAAAGGTAGCAGTAGTAACCCCTTTGCCACAAGCGGTACCTCCAACTTCTTCTATGCATGTAACAGTACCAACGAAACCCATAGAGGAAAAAGCGCTTCAGAAGGAGCAGGAAAAGCAAGGTTTCTTTGGGCGTAAAAACTAGACTTGACCCCCTAAAACTGAATATGGTATAATACTGGTAGGCTGGTAATCTGCAAAATAGATGATACCAGCCTCTTTTTTGTAAGGTTGCCAGTTCACCAAGAAACACCATGATACATAAGTATTGAAAAGAGTGAATAGGCATGGGTGATACTGCTGCTGCATTAGTCAATTTAAATGATACTCCTCATCCTGTAGTCGTTGTAGATAAGAACGGCAATGCTAACGGTTTAATAGCCGCTCCTCTAACAAACTTCAATGACCTTCCCAAAGTAATAACAATGGTAGACAAATCTGGTAATGCCGTTGTACCCACACATGTCAGTTCCTTAAATGTCCTCGATTATGGTATAGTCCCTACCAATACAGCAGCACAAAATAATGCCGGATTTGTTACCCTGCTTGCTGCTATCCCTGCATCAGGTGCTACGATTGTATTTGTTCCTGGTGACTATAACATCTCTGCTACCATTAGTTATACTTTGCTGGTAAATCAGCACATCATTATTGAAGGTTCAGGAGCACGCCTTATTTCCACTGTACCAGAACCAGGGGCAGAAAATGGTATCCTCAAGTTTGTAGCTGATAATGGTTCGACAGCAAAGCTTACCATTCATAACCTTGTTATCAGTCATACCAATAGTGGACTTGGTTTATTGAATGGTATTCATGTTATACCAGGAACAGGGCTTCTCTCACTAGCAAATATTGTGCTCGATAATGTACGCATTTCAGGCACAAGCGCAAGAGGTACACGGTTGTATGGAGTGCAATCAGGGTTAATTTTGAACTGTTCCATGTCTGGAAATAGGGATGCTGGTCTGTTTCTTAATGGATGCGTTGACATAAAGGTCATTGGTGGGGATTATTCCACCAATGTTACAGGCGCACTATCAGGTGACTATGGGATATCTTTAGCCAGTTCTGCTACCTATCCACCTTCAACGAACATTCTTATTAGTGGTGTGCAAGCAAATAACAATGGGCGTAAGGGTATAGATGTTCATCATGGACACCATATCCACATTGTTGGGAATGATTGTATCGGTAACGGCTATAGCGGTATTTATGCAGTAGCAGAGGATACTACAAAAGATGTAGGCGATATTATCATTGAAAATAACTACATAGATCAGACCGGAGGAAATGTTACCTTAGCACAACTTGGGATAGAGCTTGGTTCGTATGGCACTCCGACGGTTATCGCCCCTGGCTCATTTATCGTAAAGGGTAATGAAGTAAGGAATGTAGACATTGGCCTTACTAACTCATCTGCTATCTATATTCATTGTCCGACATCGGGACCAACAACAGAGCAATTAATTATCTCAGGAAATACGGTCAAACGTGGGGCAGGTTCAGCCGGAGCAATCATATGGGCAGCTGCTGGTATTGCTATTCCACAAGTTGTAATCGAAGGAAACACTATTCATGCTGTTTCTTGTACGAATGAAATCTATGTGCAAAATGCTACCTATGTCATTTGTGCTGGAAATCAAACACTTGTCGATGGTGGCACTCCAACTAACGGTATAAACATTGTAGCAGCTGCGAATGCAATCATTGCAAATAATCAATTGAATGGAGCCGCGCCTACAACTTCCATCGCTAGTTCATCAACACAGATGTTACGTGATAATCAGCTAAATGGCGTTATCATAAATAACACCAATTTTACGGTAGATCAATTTGGTCATTTGTTAGCTTTGCAAGTAGGGATACCAACACTTACTGCTGTAAATGCCAATGTTGCGAATGCAGTAGTAACAGGAAATGACGTAAGAGGAACCATCGTCTTTGATGTTATCACTGGTACTCTTGTATCGGCTACAGCTTTATTTACTGTCACCTTTGCTAATGCATATGGGATTGCTCCAAGTCCAGTTGTATGTAATGCGTCTAATCAAACGGCAAATGGTTTCTATGTAACATCCTCCATAGCTGGTTCTTTTACGGTGCGCAATGCAGCGAGTCTGATAGTAGCGGCAAGTTACAGAATAAATTATATTGCCATAGGATAAAACAATGTGTAATTGTACTCATGAATACAACGAGTTTGCTCCTCGTACCATTGGAGGACCATCAGGCGACTATTCAATGCTTGCTGATGTTGTCTCTTCTGAATGGGTTGAATTTCGTATTCTCTCCATTGCAGAGGGTGACGCCGGACCAGGGACCATTATTGTTACAGGTAAAGGAGTGCCAAAAGCATTAATGTGGGATGGATCAGTAACGTTGAATGATAATTCCTCTGCTGAGGGTACAATCTTTCGTATTGGTAGCACTATCTCAGTTCCTATTACTCCTACATGGGTACGTGTAGTTCACTCACAAAAGCGCGTGTTTATGCGTCTTGATATACCTGCAAATACATCATGCTATGTTACCTTCCAGTTTCGATCTAAAATACTTACCAGGATACCAGGACCAGCTATGACGGTACATCCTGCACAAGAACATATGGTACATCAGGCAAGGTCAAGAAGAATAGAAGAAGCTGTGTTAGGAAGGGAAGGGGAAATAAAAGAGTATGGAGAAAGACCAGCAAAAGGAGGAACCGTCCGAAGCCTCCAAACAGGAAGAGTCATCGAGCACGACTACAACACAAACAGGTGATGTCAAAGAAACTCAAGAACATATAGAGGAAGCAAAAGAAGAAGTAGTAAGCGCAAGTGAAACAGCACCTTCTAAAGAGATGCAAGCTTCTCTTGCTTCAATTGCAGATAGCCTAGGAAGAGTTGAGCAGAGTTTGGTAGGGTTAAGTGGCAAGGTTGACGCCGCTCTTCCGAAACCAGAAAAGAAAGAGCACAAGACACCTGATGTAAAAATTGAGAGTGCAGTTGAATTTAAGAAGGTGCGTAAACGTGGGGGTAGGGTAGTGACACGGCAAGTTGAGAAAAAGAAATGAAGACATATAAAGGGAGAACAGAGGCAGAACAAAGAGCAGTAAATAAGCTACGCAAAGATGCGTACATACGCAAGCAGGAATTAAAAGCACAAGGGATTGAAGTTGAGGATAGTGAAGATGAAATACTGCAAGTAGATACTGAGAGTATACAGCCTCCTACGCAACAGTCTTTTAGAGATAGGATGCTTGCACATTTCAAGAGTGACCCAAAGTCTGATGAAAAGCCTAAACCTCCTGTTGATAAAAAGAGACTTGAAAAGAGTGCGAGCTTAATTAGTGATGTTTTACCGCTTACCTTTGCTGGTCTGTTAGCTGTCTATTCTCAAAGGATTATCAAGGAACCATACAAAGTTTGTGCTCCTACTAAGCAAGAAGTAAGCACAATTCTGCTACCAATATTTAGTATCATTTCTAGGCATGTAGAAATAGATACGAAAGCAAGTCAAGATGTTATTGACGCTGGTACGTCTATCATAGCCGCTCTAACTGTAGGGACCAGGATAGCTATTAGCGTTATGGAGGTGAATAATTATGTCAGAGAACAAGCAAGAAGTGCAGAGCAATCAGGGAACGTTACCCCCTTCCGAGGAAGTAGTCAAACAGCGTCTAACGGAACTGTTCAATATCCTACAAGCAAAGATGGAACAGGAACCGATGGACGACAGCAACAGTATGATAGGAATGGGAATGGGAGTAATTCAAATGGCGATGATGCAAGCGGAACCAGCGAAGCTGAGCAAGTTCATGCACTTATGCAACGAGATCGTATCGGTCGCGCTAGACTTGGCCTTGCCCCCTTCCCAGTATGAGCAAAAAATGGAGCCGTTGTTACTCAAGTTCTTAGAGATACTATGAAGTTAGATATTAAAGCATCACAACGATGGTTAAGCATGGGCAAGACAGGAAGTGGCAAGACTGAGTTTGATAAATTCAGACTGAGACATATTGCTATGAAAATGCCTGTTGCAATCGTTGATGTGAAAGGCTTCTGGTTAGGTGAGAAACCAGTATGGGCAACATCAAAAGAAGCTGGTAGTATTGATAAGCCACATTTGGTAGATAAGTTTAATCCTAAATGGCGAGTCCAATTAATACAGCCTGATTTATATGATAAAGAATTGGAGAAGTTCTTACTTGATATCGTTAAGCAAAAGAATGTATACGTTGATGTTGATGAAAGTGAGGGATTATGCACTGCAACAGTTGTACCTCTTGGCTTGCGAAGAATATGGAAACAAGGAAGAGTGCTTAATGTTGGTGCCAACGTTGGAAGTCAATCCTATACAGGTATCCCTAAAATATTCAAGAGTCAAGCAGAAAAGAGAGTGCTCTTTCAAGTAGGGGAAGAGGATATAGAAGATGCTGCAAAGTTGGTGCATGTGAGTAAAGAAGAAGTAGCCAGCTTAGGGAAATATGAATATATTTATTATGATGCTGATACGATGGAGCATGGTGTATGGATGCCTCCATTAGATTTAGAGAAGGTAAAAGCAGCATGAATAAAAACATAAAACTAGATACAGTTACTTGTAATGGTGGATATATGGGTGAAAGTTTCGTACTTTCAAATGATTATGTCTATCCTTTTAGAGCAACAGTAGAAGCGTCAAGAAAAGTAAATGAATTTAGGATAGCTCATCCTGAAATAGACATAGATCATATTCTTGACAAAGCTATTGTCGCTGAATTAGAAAAAGAAGAGACTAGACTAAATGCCTCTCTTAAAAGGTAGCAGTAAAAAAGTGATATCTCACAACATACGATTTGAACGTATGGCTGGTAAGCCATTGAAACAAGCAGTAGCGATAGCTCTTAGAAAGGCTGGTAAGAATGCAAAGAGACATTGAAGTTAAGCCTCATTCAACTGATGATAAAATAGGGAAGATACCTGACCCTATTTTGTGTAGGGATGAGTGGTTACGCATAGTTCAACCTGTTGAAAGAGCAGGGAGACTTGACCATATACCAGCAAAGAAACCAGTATCTAAAAAGGAATACGATATGGCAAAGAAGCAAAACTATTGGTTATCACGGCGTACTTTTGCTATGCCTGATAACTATGAAAGGATTAAATGGAAAAGTAATGCAGAGCAGTAAGGTACATCTCATTTCTGATGAGGAACAAGATACGGTAGTACTACCAGCAGTAAAGCCACAAGAGCAACAAGTGGTAGCTAACATTTCTATGAACTTGAGTCCTGATGGAAGTACGGCTATTGTTCGCTTTAACTTGTTTGGAGCGATGGAAATAGCATTAATTATTCCAGAGGTAGTGATACGTGGTTTTATCACGCAATGGAAAGAGAGCTTGAAACAACAGCAATCTATTCAAAATGTTTTGAGAGATGTGAGAGGAAACAAGTTACATGGAGGAAATTGATTATAAAACATTGTTTGAAGGATTGCAGCATGAGAATGAAAAGCTGAGAGAGAACATTATGAAACTCAAATTCAGACCATCAATTCTTACTGCTGTATCCTGGTATGACATCATGAAACTTATGTCAGACCCTCGATACATCCTTGGCTTTGTCGTTGGTGTCATATGTGGAATTGCACTCCTTATGACACGTTCAAAGGAATAAGAAATGAGTCAGTTTAGAGAGTGGGTTATTTTAGGTACTTCTGTAATAGCCTACATTTTACTTGTGAAACTTGGTGCTTCTTACCTTCCTGATATGGGAGTGCTAGGAAGCTTGAAACGTGTACTTGCGTCAATTTAGTTAAAATACAATGCTCTTTTGTAGCTGGTAGCAAAAGGTACGAAAGGGTAATACAATGGCATGGGGCGATGAGGGAGTAACTAAGTTACTCTATAAACAGGACTCGGTAACAAACTGGGGGCCTATCAATGCACCAATTACGACACAATTAATTAAGTCTGGTATTCTCCGTAATCTCCGCCTCGTACAAGGGGGAGGTGCTCTTACATTCGCTGGTGCTACTTCTGCTAGTCCTATGGGACCTTACAACATTTACAGCGATCTTACTATTCTAGCCAACGCGCAACAGACCGTCTATAAAGCGAGTGGCATTGGAGCCTACTATATTGATGCTCTAAAGCGCGCGCTTGAATTTGACGATGGTCCTCCTAACTCAAGTCTTGCATCTACCATCAACGTAACCGATACGGATTATGTATTTGATGGACGTGCTACATCAGCACCAACCACAAATACACAATGGAACTGGTCACTGAAAATACCTATCACGCAGCAGATACGTTCTCTTGGTGGTGATATCGGCCTTATTCCAATGAGCACAGAAAATGCTCAATTGACCTTCTCCTTTACGCAGAACGCATTTAGTGTGTCAGGTAGCACGTATACCATTCAGTCAGCGGCTAATGATCTTTCGCAACCTTACTACGGTGCTAATGCTGTAACAATAGCTACTCCCTCTGTTGATCTTGTCAAAGAACTGTACGAGCCTGTAATTAACGAGGCGGATTTTCCCGACTTTTCTTTTGTCTCGCAATGGGTAGAAGAACGCCCACAAACTTTCGGTACAAACGGCTTTACCTGGAAACAGAACCAGGATGCTGGTGTCATTCTCCGTATCATCTTTGGACTGTGGACGAGTGCATCACCATTTGGTATTACTTCCGCTAACCTGAATAGTGCGAGTGCTCTTATTCTTTCCTACAATACCGATATTGTGAAGTTCAAAGAGTCTGCACTTGAAGCACTTGCAAGGCAACGAGAACAATTAGGCTTTGATCTTGACTATGGTATATTCTACTACGATTTACTTGGTAAAGATTTGACGCTTGCTGATGTGCTCAATAGCTACATTGTTCCTGCTATTCAATTGCAGATGAATACATCGAGTGCGGTAACGCTTAATACTACTGTTCCACCTAAAGTGCTTGTACAGCGGCTTATTCCAATTCGTGTACAATAAGGGGGTTACAATGGCGGGTGGATTAACGATTAATAACATGCTCCGTGGAGGGGCAAATAATGGAACGGCCGGTATTCCTACGACTACCTTCTATGCATCAAACATAGCAGGGACAACAGTTCCGAGAGTTGGTAGCGCACAAGGAGCAACAGGCGTTAGTAATGCTGGTGCAATGGCTGGTGTCAATCCTATGCATATTGCGATGATTATTGTCGTGATTATTGGCATAGGTTACTTGGCTCATCACCTTGCATTTGAGGAAAGCTTGAAGATATGAAACCAGTTGTAGGAATGTTGTTAATATTGGTCGGTTTAACAACGGGGTATCTTGTCTTAACAAACAAGCTACCAAATAGCGGTACAACTCCCACGGTTCCTCCCCTTCCAGGGGGTACTTTACCACCTCTACCAATTTCAGGACATGGAGGACCGCCAATGAACTATAGAGCAAGTAGGATGCATCTATGAGTACAGCGCAATGGACAGTAGCAGGATTGTTACTACTCTTGTTAGGTCTAGAAGTCTTACGAGTACCAGCATTAAAAGCTTGGTTCGTTGGGTTGTTTGCTCAATTCAATCTAGCTCTTAATAATGCTAGTCAAGGAGCGACAAAGAAATGACAGCAAACTTACACACCTTTTTCTACTATGGAGTTGGAGCACTGGCATTGATAGCACTAGCCGACGTGCTACCTAAAGCCGCTGTGATGTTCACTATTATCCTGGTAGTGGGCGTACTGCTTACGAACTGGAAAACATATGCTCCTTTACTTAATCCACAGAAAGGAAAGTAATTATGCAACTTATGCATGGTGTCTTCTTTGGTATAGGTATGCTTATCCTTGCTTACCTTGCCTTTAAAAATGCAGGGGGTGTAGCATCCATTTTTAATGCTGGTGCATCAGGGATAAGCAATGTAAGTAAAACGTTGCAAGGTAGGTAGTCATGGATAGAGAAACAATTGAGCGTAATTTTACGTATAGACGTTGGACACTAGAAGAGATTGAAAAGTTTCAACCACTACGCCTTATGGCGAAAGAGTATGCACTTCTCATCTTTGACCTTGTGCCTGAATGTCCCGAAAAAAAACAAGCCATTATTCATCTAGAAGAAACCATTTACTTTATCAATGCTGGTATTTCCAGATATGGAAAGTAGGTAGTCATGGCAAGTGGTAAAATGATGAGCAAGAAACCAGGTGGTAATAAGCTCATTTCTCGTTACATCAAAAAAGCATTAGAAGCTCCGGCGTATCTTAACCCTTCCTATACAAGCTTTAGTGAGGAAGAGGGACAAAGAGACTACAAGATAGCCGTCAACATTAATGAGATGAATTTTAGGGGTATGACGGTTACTGCTGTAGGCAACAAATTAACATCTCCAAATGTTAAGACAAAAAGAAATGCGTACTTCACTCAGCTTGTTATGCCATGGAATAATGTGTTGATGGTTACACCTACGGATAAGGAACGTTTGAACAATCCGGCACAACATAGTTTTATGCAGCAAAGACAAATGACCGTCCCTAATGCTTATGGTCAATTCTATGCATTTATGAAAGCTCTTTCTGCTGCATTTGGAACGTTGCAACAATGAGTACAATTTTTTGTAGAATATTCTACAACATAAAAGTTATCGAATGGCAACAGCCGTTTTATTTGATGGGGTAGGTACATTGATACCCCCTAAAATAAAACGCTCAAAAATGGCTTACATTGCGTTATCTCACATGTTGCCATTTTTAGAGGGAAATAAGTAGCCATGTTTTCATCATTCTTTTTTAGAGTACATGAATACATCGAAAAACTACCGAACACTTTGCTTACTGCAATTCTGTTAGGGTTAGCTTAGCTTTGTTAGTAATAGGTGTTGGGGGATATGAATACTACAAGAGTACACAAGCAGGGGCAACGGCAAGTCAACAAGCTGGTGTACCTCCAAATCCTGCAACACAAGGCATAGGGGGATTAAGCGCACTTGATACGTCGAGTCTTGCCAACATGATAGCAGGGTTAGTAAATACGCAAGGTCAAGTAGGTGCAACTGGACAACCTGGACCGGCTGGTACACCACCACCAACACCAGCGTTTACATGGCCTAGTGCCTTAAATGGTATGCAGATTTGGCAAGGTACACAGACACATAACTTTTGGTTTGGTCCCAAGGGACCCCAACAAGATCAAGTAGGACAAACATTGCTTTCTAGTCTGTTCCCGACTGGCACAATTTTCACGACGCAAGGGAGTAAGTTGTTTTACCAGTTACCAGGGAGTACTACACCAGTTGCGTCAAACATAACGCTAGTAAATCCGACACCACCTCCTGAGGTTCATCATGGAGGACCGCCATTACCGTCTACTCGTTTGACTTTAACATAAGGAAATTATGGCTACTTTTGCACCTACGTACTTAAAAGACATGATTGCATGGATAAATAATCCTAGCATTCCCATGTACATTAGACGGGACCATATAGCAGCATTAGAAGGTGGAGTAGATTTAACGTCACCTCCTGGTACACCAGTTTATGCGCTTGCTGATGGTCCTTTACTTGGTGCGGGAAACTTCGGTAAAATAGGTGGCTTTAGCTACAGCAAAAATGACGATTATGGAGTGGTAACGCAACGGGTAAATATCCCTGGGTATGGTCTGAATGATCTTTACTACCAACACATTATTATAGACCCTAGTATAAAATTCTGTAACAATCCTACAGGCTCCTGTAACAATCAATTCATCCATAAAGGGCAACAGATAGGAGTTACGGGAGGATTTGGGGAAAATGAGCTAGGGCTTAATGCACAATGGGGTGGCGTATGGGGTACTGGTCATCCTGCTCCCTGGTCGCTTGACCCTAGACCACAGATCAAGGCACTCATGACGAACTATGGAAGTACATCAGGGGTAGGAACGGGAGGAATAGGGGGCGCAGCAGGTCCTCCATCCGGTAGTGTTCTGAGTTTCAGTGTACCGACACCACCCGTAGCGGGTACTCCATTCTTTACAGGGATATTTCAGAAGATAGGATTAATCCTCGTTGCATTGACTTTAACTATCGTTGGTTTCTATTTACTTTTTAGTAAGCAGATAAATAGCTTTACAAAGAAGGCAGTAGAAACAGGAATAAAAGCAGCAGAGGTAGCAGCATAATGGCCCCAAATCCACCACCTAATATATATGCACCTGTTGAGGCTGTAGCTATGCAGTATGGAATACCCGCTAGTCTATGGGAAGATATAGCCTATACAGAAAGCGGCTATAATCCTAGTGCAGTAGGTGACAATGGTTCTTCCTTTGGTTTATTTCAGTTGCATATAGGTGGGCAACTTCCATCTCAGTATAATAGTAATCCTAGTGCTGTTTATGACCCTACGTTAAATGCTCAGATTGCTATGCCTGCCATTGCGAAAGCATGGAATAGCTTGAAAGGCTCCTTTAATGCTGGTAGTCAATCATGGTGGCAACAGTTTGCCGCTCAGAGTGGACATCCTGGGGGTTCTCCTGGTCAGACCGCTACGAACAATGAAGCGGCTAAATTGCTGGTGAACTTTAGTGGAAGTAGCAGTAGTGGAACGAACCTTAGTTCTTCTAATGCTGGCACTGGTTGTACTCCTCAAGATCCATGTTTAGGCTGTGGGCCGAAAGGGAGTGCAGCATATACAAGTTGTCTAGCAGCTAGTTATGCAAGTCAAGGAACGAGTGCCTTACCTGCTTGTGCTTCTTGTGGTACTACGGTAACGCAAGATTTAGGGACAGCAGTTCAAAACTCTTTGCTTGCTCCAATTGAGGCATTTCTACCAGGGGCATTAGTTCGCATAGGTATCTTTCTCTTTGCAGTAGTCCTATTAGTCGTAGGATTTTTAATGGTAAAACAATGACGCAATTCCTAGGCTATCTTGATATCGTAGCGGCTGGTAACACTACTTTTAAAACAAGCTCGGCAGGGATGCAAGGACTCATCATAGGAAATGAAAGTGGTTACTCTGCTACTATTGCACTTGATGGAACGGCTTTTAATAAAAGTCTCTATCCTGGGACCGTTGATTTCTTTCCTGTAGGGACTGGTTTCTCAGGGACCGTTAAAATTAAGACAGAAGGTAGGCTCAATAATGTAGCCTTGTGGCCTAGTTCTTATTTACAGTTTGACGCAGTAGGATATGCCGAGAAAGTAAATACAGGGGTTTACCCTCTCACATTACCGAGACTTACAAACATAGGGAATAATGTTCCGGTGAGTACATCAACAAACGCAGTTACAGCGGAAGGTGCAGCAATCAATACTGAGGTTATTGATATTGGTCCTGTCGGAAACCTCAAAGTTATTGATATTTTCAACGATCATTTTATATGGTCTGTTGTGCAAGCTGGTGTAGCGCATCAAATCTTAAAGGGAAATATTGCTGGTAACCCGTTGCAAATTGGTCAAGCTGGTGATGTATCCGAAGTACTAGGCAAATTCACCATAGATCAATTGTTGACGCTTACGCCTACTTTGTTGGCTACATTAAATGGGGGGGTAAGTGGTACGCTTCAAGTCTATCAGATTTGGGGTGGAACCATTCAATTATTCTTTCTCTCTTACACGAACTTTAAAGAGGGAGGAGCACAGCAACAAATCACCTTTGCAAATGCTGGTACAAAAGGAGCCATTGGTATTTGTACTGATGCGCCAGGGATAGAGTTTTTCAACGTAGTTACACGGCAAAATGTAGATCAATTCACAACTGCTTTAAATTCACAGAACGTTTCAAGTACTGATGTATGGCTGTTTTATCAGTGTGTGCATCCTATCACTAGCTTTAAAACGACAGCTAGTAACGCAAGTGCTCACACTGGTTTTCATGCTTTTTTATTGTATTAGGAAAAGGAGTTTACTATGTCTCATGATGGAGTTATCACAGCGGAAGTATTGAATGTTGGAGCATTGAATATCCTCCAACAACTCGGTACAGTTGTTACTCTTGTAACTGGCAATACTATTAGTCCTACCCCTGGTTGCGTGAGGGTAACAGCAGCAGCAGGTATTACAGGTGTTATCATTACAGCAGGGGTAAAGTCTGGTCAAACACTCATGGTTGTCCATGAAGGGGCTGCGGCTAATACTATCACTATGGCAGCAGCAGGTACAAGTAATGTAGCCGCTGGCGCTACATGTGTACTCTCTGGTTTAGCCGCTCATTTCTTTGTATGGGATAGTGTTACCGCTCTTTGGTATCAAGTTGGACCAGCGACAAACTAGGAGAATAAACTATGAGAAATCCTACGCCTCCTAGTATGGATATCCGTGTACTCAAAGGAACAAATGACTTTGGAGAGGTAAACTATACTCTTTCCAATAGGGATGCGAAAGCCGCTGAAAGTGTTGGTATTCCTGGTAACTTTACGGAGGAGCACTTAGAAGTAATGCAAGCACGCTGTCTTGCACAAGGCTACAATTTAGTGATTATGGAAAAAGGCAGTGTTCAATCACTGCCTCAACCAGAGCCACCAACAAAGGAGATTATCTGATGAAAATTTGGCATATGTTCCTGCTACTGCTGATGGTGCTTGGTGCATGGTTTCTGTATAAGAAATTTGCTGGTTAGTTATGAACATCTCACAAGATGCATTCAACAAGATCATAACAATAACATTATTCTTGTACTTTCTTGTGATGTATACTATTTCCTACATCACAGGAAAGCCACTAGACTTTTACAATGCGCTGGTCATGTTGGTTCCTACAATTAACCATGTAGTTGCTCAAATGACACAAGCGCAAGTAGTAACATCAAACATTCAAGCACAGAAGGATGTTGTTGTTGCACAAACAACAGCTACACCAAATGGTCATTAAAGGAGTAACTGTTTTATGGCTATGGGTTTAATCATAGCTCTTGTTTTGTTGTTCGTAATTGTAGCAGGATTGTTTTACTCACCTCCCGCTCCATATGGAATGGGCCTTAAGTTTGTTGCACTTGCATGTGCTATTCTGTTGTTTCTGGTAGCTATAGGAGCAATGCATTTATGAGTGAGATAGAACAAGCACGCATTGACGTACATCATGCAGCAGAACAAATAGCAGCAGTACAGTATGAGGTAGAACAAGCAGAAAAACTTCTCCATAAATGGATAGGTGAACGTGAGGCAATACGTAAACAATTTAGTGAGAAGTGTAACAAGCTTGCAGAATTGAGATCTAAGAATGAGCGTTGATTATCCTGGTGCAATTGACATGATAATTACTGACCCTGCATGGGTATTCACTGATGCATTGCTGAATATACCAAGCTATGATCTTACCATTGTGAACCATAAGACTGCTTGTGGTTCACAATGTACTGCTACAGATGTAGCGAACTTCTTTCACAATGATATCACTGGTCATAAGTCATGTCATTTTATCGTAGGGAGAGACGGTTCTGTTATTCAAGTGGTAAAACTAAAGGATGGAGCAGGGGCGAATTGTTGTCTGGAACCTAACCATAATTCTTACTGGGATAAGTTCATGACAAAATATGGGAACCTAAATTTGTGTACTATCTCAATAGAGCATGAGGACTGGACTACTGACAATTCACAAGTCATGACACCAGAACAGATCGACGCAAGTAACAAGCTTAATCTTTGGTTAGTGAGAAAGTATGGACTCTCTACTAGTAATATCCATAGTCACGCTAGTATGTTGCCTACTAGCCGGAGTAAATGCCCTGGTTCTACCTTTGATTTTACTCAACTCTTTGCCTACATCAACTCAGGAGGACTAGCTAAGTATTTGGAGCAATACTTATACGATACATGGAATAGTACAGCACATTTGTTTGGAGGTACGCCCCCTTCATATACGACAGGGATAGCTAGTCAATGG
>WNFI01075989.1_pt1 | contig 17652 bp, 17 predicted proteins | sample 5400471 | NCBI WGS metagenome assembly WNFI01 (sample SAMN13153348, study PRJNA577476) | soil metagenome | isolation source: 100 cm saprolite on Douglas fir-dominated hillslope | place: USA:California | collected 2013-09-17 | reverse complement strand
TCATGTCGAGACGCTTCACGCTCCAGGAGGCAGAAAGCCTTCTCCCCGAAATCGAAAAGAGCATCCGTGAAGCCATCGCGTCGAAATCCGAACTGGAACAGGCCGAGACCGGTCTTCAAGCCATCAACCAGCGCGTGATCATGCTGGGCGGCGTGCTGGTGGACCGCTCCGCCGTATATCAAAACCGTTTGCGCCGGGACCAGAGCGCCGAGCGCCTCAAGGCCGCCATCCAAAAAATTCAGGAGTCCGGCTGCCTGATTAAAGATCTGGACGTTGGGCTCGTCGATTTCCCCACTTTGTTCCGCGGCGACGAAGTCTACCTCTGCTGGAAGCTAGGTGAGACAGGCATCAGCTTTTGGCACGGCACGCAGGAAGGTTTTGCCGGGCGTAAGCCGATCGACGCGGAATTCCGCGAGCAACATCGCGGGGACGCGGCGAACTAGACCGCGCCCGCGTTCTTCCTGAGGCCAAAATGATAAACGGCCGCGCCTAGCGCAATCGTCGCGGCGGCGGTCAGCGAAGCTTTCGGCTGCCAGATCAATCCATAAACGATCATGCCCGCGCCCACCAGAATGTAGGCCGCCGGGATCAGCGGGAACGCGAAATTCACAGGTCCAAGCCTCTGCCATCCGCGCGTGCGGCGAAAAATAAATAAGCTCGCCACCGACATCACGGTGAAAAACGTCAGGCTGAAGCCAATGTAAATTACAAGCTGCGGGAAGGGCGTCAGCGTCATGAGCATCGCGCATATGCCTTGCGCCACGATGGCGGCGACCGGCGTGTGCCATTTGGGATTGACTATGGCGGCCGTCTTAAAAAATGCGCGGTTCTTCGCCATGGCATAGTAAACGCGCGGGCCGATCGTAACCATGGCATTCACGGTCGACGTGATCGATATCGCCATCAGCGCCGCGAATGCGCCCGCTACTTGCGGTCCGAAGAGATTCGAGGCGGCCAGCGACCCGATGGCGAGCACGCCTTTCATCTGCTCCAGCGGCGTCATGAACTGCACCGGGACCGTGACCGTCGAGGTGCGCACCGCGGTCTGAGAAAAGTGATCCCAGCTGCCCGACCCGGCGGCGAATCCAAAAATCACAAACGATGCGATCACCACCAGCTTGGTGCCGGTCAGCACGTTCTGCACTTTAGCCGTTCGTCCCACGCCAAAGCAGTTCAGGATCGTGAAAGCGCCAATCAGCGCTGAGGCGAGCAGTTGCGCGCCGCCGAACTTCAGTGAGAACGCCCCTGAACCGAGCGTAAATTGCGCGTTCGCCTGCTTGAATGCGGGAAAGAAAAAGCCGACGTAATCCGCAAATGCCAGCGCGGCCAGAGCGATAGGCGCGGAGAAGCCCGCGAAGAACGACACCCAGCCCGTCATGAATCCCCATGTAGGTCCGAAGGCGCGCGTGAGATATACGTACTCGCCGCCGGAGCTTGGAAAATTGATGCCAAGCTCGGAGTAACTCAGAGCGCCGCACAGCGCGAATACGGTGCCGACAAACCAGGCCAGCAGAATTAATCGCGCGCTACCGAGATCGCCCGCCATGAAGCCGGTGGTGGCGAAGATGCCGGTGCCCACCATGTTGGATATCACCAGCGCCGTGGCGCTGACAAAGCCGAGCTGGCGAAGGAGTCCAGCGTCGGGCTTAGTCGCGTGAGTCACGGTGGCCACGTGTGGTCTCTGTTGGCCATTGTGGCATAGCGCGGAGGGCCCAGCGTCCTAAACCCCTTCCATTTTGCGCAGAACCTGCCGCACCAGCTCGATCGGTAACCCGACCACGTTGGTATACGAGCCCTCGATGCGCTCGATGAATTTGGAAGCCAGCCCCTGAATTGCGTAGGCGCCGGCTTTATCCATAGGCTCGCCGGTCGCTATGTAGTCGACAATCTCTTCGCGCGTCAGCGGCTTGAACCACACGCGTGTCCTGGCGCACTCGATGACGATTTCATCGCCGCGCCGCAGGCAGATGCCGGTCAGAACCTGGTGTTCGCGGCCTGCCAGCAGGCTCAGCATGCGCGCGGCGTCAGCGCTGGCGGCCGGCTTTCCAAGAATTTCGCCGTCGATCACGACCACAGTATCGGCGCCCAGGGCAATCTCGCCGGGCGCGGCGCCTGTCGCCAGCACTTTATCGCATGCCACGCGCTTGACGTAATCTTCGGGACTCTCGCCGGGGAGTGCGCTCTCATCCACGTTCGCCGGCCGCGCTACGAACGGAATCCCGGCCTGCCGTAGAATTTCACTGCGGCGCGGGGATTGCGAAGCCAGCACGATCATGCTGCCGGTCAGTGGGACGCGCCGTTTGCGGGCTTCCGCTCACCCGCGGTGAGCGCTATCGGGAGATGATTCTGCTTTGGCGGCAGCGGGCAGGTGGCATATGCCGTGAACGCGCACGGCGGATTCTTCGTCTTGTTGAAATCCAGGACCAGCTTGCCGTCTTTCGGCATAGGCGTGTAAAGAAATCGCCCGGCAGCGTACGTTTCTTTACCGCTGGTGAGGTCCTTGAGGATGAAAAACAGATGGTCGCCTTCGATGAGAGGTTCGAGGCGGCACGTCTTGCCTTCGAGTTCAAACGTGGCGTAGCCAGGACTCGGATTTGACTCTGTATCGCCCAGAACATTCAGAATCGGAATCAGTTTCGATTGCGGGTAAGAGGTGAATTTGGCTGTCACGCGGAATGCCTCTTGGACTGGGAACCATTGCGAGCCCGGATAATTGCGTCGCACCGCGCTGTCGTTGTCCCACAGCCGGATGCCGAAGCGGTGGCCGCGCTGGATCACGACCATGCGCAGTCGCCCGGTGGTGATGCGATCGGGTGCGCCAGTCGAATCCGGCTTGAGATCCATTTCGCCACTTGCAGGCTTCCCGTTGATCATGAATGCCGCGCCGCTCCCCAAGGCGAGTCGCGTTTTTCCATCGTGAAACAGAAAGGCTCCGGCTCTTGAGGGCGCCGAGCCTGGCGGAAGCACGATGTCGTTCTCGGCGCTCTCACCGAGCGTATTGCTGCCTTCCTTAAGCCAGAAGAGCCCGGCGAGTGTGAGCCACCCGTTATCGTTCTTGAGATTCGCTTCGTAACCTTCGCGCCATTTCTGTATTTCAGCGCGATACCCGCTGCTTCCCACTTCGGCCGCCGCCAGGGAAAGCGCCACAAGCGACATTACAAGCCACCGGCAAATGTGACAGAGATTACGAATGCACATGGATGCCACGAACGGGCGAAATTCGCCGACCAGTCTAGCACAGGCCCCATGCTAGAATGATTCCTTCCGGCCAACATGGAACGCGCCAGCAAGGTTCTCGGGAAGTTGAACCTTCCCGCAGGGACTGTCACTCAAGAAGCTCTCGTGTGCTCGGCCTGGGCCGGCGCGGTCGGCAAGAAAATCGCCGCTCATTCCAGTGCCGCGAAGCTCGTGCGCGCGCACTTGGTCGTCGAGGTGGAGGACGCCATCTGGCAGCGTCAGCTCTTCGCGCTGCGCGGTCAGATCGTGCGCAAGATCGAGGAAAGCGTGGGCGCTGGTATGGTGGAGGACATTGAATTTCGCGTGGCGCCACGGCGGCTAGGTCCGCAGCGCGCTCAAAGCTCTTTGCCTAATGCCGACGACGCCAATGACATCGCCGATCCCATGCTGCGCAACATCTATAAAGCTTCGCGCAAGAGGGGACTGGCTTGAAGATCACCGTTGACGAAGTCCGTTACGTGGCCGATCTCGCCAATCTGAAGCTCACCGAAGATGAAGTGCGCAAGTTTCAGGCCGACCTGGATGACATTCTGGTTCACATGGACCGCCTGAAAGAGATCGACACCTCGCAAGTGGAGCCCATGTCGCAGGTGCTTTACGAAGCCGAAGAGACCGCGACTTTACGGCCGGACCGCGAGCGGCCGGGCCTGGGCAGCCAGGTGGCGCTCGCCAACGCGCCCCTCGCCGGCTCAGGATATTTCAAAGTTCCCGAAGTGATCAAGCGCTGACAACCCGATGGAAATTGCTTCGCTGACCATCGATCAAGTTCGTGACGGCTTGCGCGCGCGCAAGTTCTCGAGCGTGGAACTCACCACCGAGGCGCTGCGCTTCGCCGCCGCCGAAAATTCGAAAACCAACGCTTACCTCACGTTTTCGGAAGATCGAGCATTAGGGGCGGCGCGCCGCGTGGACGAAAAACTGGCGCGCGGCGAAGATCCGGGCCCGCTCGGCGGCGTGCCCGTCGCGGTGAAGGATGTGATCGTCACCAAGGGCGTGCGCACCACCTGCGGTTCGAAGCTGCTGTCCCATTACATTCCACCGTATGACGCCACCGCGGTCGAGCGTCTGGAAAACGCCGGCGGCATCATTCTGGGGAAAACCAATTGCGATGAATTTGCCATGGGCTCGTCGAATGAGAATTCGGCGTACGGGCCGGTGCGCAATCCGCACGCGCTCGATCGCGTGCCCGGCGGATCGAGCGGCGGTTCGGCGGCGGTGGTGGCGCAAGGCACCGCAGTTGTGGCGCTCGGCTCCGACACTGGCGGCTCGGTCCGCCAGCCGGCTTCGTTCTGCGGTGTCGTGGCCCGTTCGCCCGCAGCGTCCACGACGCTGCCCGCCTGCTCGGCGTGATCGCCGGCCGTGATCCGCTCGATTCCACTTCCGCCGAAGCCCCGGTTCCGGACTATCTCGCACATCTCACGGGCGACGTAAAAGGTCTGAAGCTTGGGTTGCCTCGCGAGTATCTAAAACACCTGACGAGCGAAACCGGCGCCCTGATCGCAAAGGGTGTCGACAAGCTGAAGACGCTGGGCTGCGAAGTGCAGGACATCAGCCTGCCGGCCACGGATTACGCCATCGCGAGCTACTACATCATCGCCACCGCGGAGGCCAGTTCGAATCTGGCGCGCTATGACGGCGTGCGCTACACGTTCCGCTCGCGGTCGAGCGAGACGCTAAGCGATATGTACCGCAACACCCGCGGCGAGGGTTTCGGCGCTGAGTGCAAGCGCCGTATCATGCTGGGAACCTATGTGCTCAGTTCCGGATATTACGACGCCTATTATCTGAAGGCGCAGAAGGTGCGGAATCTCATCGCACGTGATTTTTCCAATGCATTCGAGCAGGTTGACGCCATTGTGGCCCCTGTCTCGCCATTCCCCGCTTTCAAGATCGGTGAAAAAGTAGACGACCCGATGCCCATGTATCTCTCCGATATCTACACCATCACCGGAGATCTGCCGGGCATTCCCTGCATGAGCGTGCCCTGCGGAAAAACGGCCGAGGGTCTTCCGGTTGGAATGCAAATTCTTGCCAGGCATTTTGACGAACAGCGCATGTTCCGCCTGGCCGACGCTTTTGAACGAGCCGGTGGCGCCAATTGACGGCGCCGCGGGTGAATCTATCTCAAAGGAGGCAATATGCCATTTTCACTGCCACCACTTCCGTACGCTACTGACGCGCTGGAGCCTCATATCGACAAGATGACCATGGAGATTCATCACGGCAAGCATCACAACGCCTACGTGACGAATCTCAACAAGGCGCTCGAATCCGCGCCCAACCTGGCCGGCAAAACCGTCGAGGAATTACTGGCCAACAATTGCGCCATCGTGCCCGACAATATCAAGGCTGCCGTGCGCAACAACGGCGGCGGCCACATCAACCATTCCATGTTCTGGACCATCATGGGGCCGAAAGGCGGCGGTGCGCCCTCCGGCGCGCTCGCGGACGGCATCAAGAGCGCGTTCGGCGGCTTCGATCAGTTCAAGGAAAAAGTGAATGCCGCCGGCGCCACGCGCTTCGGCTCGGGCTGGGCGTGGCTGGTGAGAGACGCTTCGGGCAAACTCGACGTTATCTCAACGGCCAATCAGGACAGCCCGGTGATGGAAGGCAAATTCCCGGTGATGGGCGTCGATGTCTGGGAGCACGCCTATTATTTGAAGTATCAAAACCGCCGCCCCGATTATCTCGGCGCCTGGTGGAACGTGGTGAACTGGGCGGAAGTCGCCAAGCGATTCGCATCCAAGTAGAACGGGCCTCCTGGCATTTCTTCACATCGCGATGGCGGCGAATGGCCCTCTCCTGCCTAATTTTAGTTTGGGGAACAAGGCGCGCCGCCAATAAAGGCGGTTTAACCACGCATGGCCTGGCCGACATCGGCCATGCGTGGTTTTCGGCGTTCATCCGCGCCCGTCGTACTGACGCCTTCGCATGCTAGAGTCAACAATCAATATCGTGGATAGTCGCGCCCTTGATACTCCCCCCGAAACGAACGCAGGCGTTGCAGGTCGTCCCAGAGAATCGAACGCGCGCGGTCGCGTAGCGCGTTGTGATCCACGACTTTTTGAATGGCCGCAATGCTGTCGTCCAGTTCGTGGCGGTTGAACCGCCCGGTGCTCCAGGCTCTCTGGAACTCGTACAGCTCTTTTCTCGCGTTATCGATCCGCTTTCTTTCGCCGCGAGAGTACGCGTCGGAATCCGCATAGCGCAAATCGGATTGAACCCGATCAATCAGAGAGCCGCCGCCGCGGTTGTACGGTTCCTCACGGCGATACCCGCGATCATCCCGGTCGTACCGATCCTCATCGCGATAGCGGTCGCGGTCCTGCGCATTTACGGCCAGCGCCATCAGCAGCAGGCTGCCGCCGGCCATCGTTTTCATCACTGCCGCGGGAAGCGGCGTTACTCGTTATCGACCTTCAGAAAGCCATTGATCATCCGAGTTGGGGCGAACGCAACCATCCGGAGGCGGAGGCGAATGTCGCCGCTCTGCTTGCGGTCTGGCAGTCGACCGGCAGGCCCATTTATCACATCAGGCACGACTCAACAGAACCCGATTCTCATTACCGGCCCGGGCAGGCCGGGAACGACTTCAAGCCGGAAGTACGGCCGATGGCCGGCGAGACGATCATCGCAAAAACCACAAACAGCGCATTCATAGGGACCGGCTTCGAAGAAAAGCTGCGGGCAGCGAACCACTTCCTGATTGTGGTGACCGGTGTCATCACGAACAACTCCGTGGAAGCCACTGTGCGGATGGCTGGGAACTTGGGCTTTGAGACATACCTGGTCGAAGATGCCTGCTTCACCTTCGGACGCAGGGATTGGAGTGGGACATGGCGAACGGCAGCCGAGGTTCACGCCATGAGCCTGTCGAATCTGGACGGAGAATATTGCGCCGTCGTGCGAACGAAGCAAGTGCTCGATGCGGTGGCGGGTAGTTGAGTCGTTCCAGCCCGCGTCAGGCGAACATCGATTGCAAGTCGATGGGAAGCGGTTGCGTTGCGGCGGATTCCGGCCAACCAAGTTCGTGCTTCACCACATCGAAGAAGGCGCTGCGCGAAACATCCTGGCCTTGCAGGCGGCTCGCTAGAATGTCGGCGCCGGGCAGGCCTTCACTGAACGTCATGATGCCGTCAGAAAGCACGAGGTCGTAATTGCCCCAGCGGCTGCGGTAAATGCCCTTGCGATCCCAGCGCACGGCGGAGTGGAACGCCTCGACCAGCCCGAACATCGGAAACAAGCACGCGTAGAGTTTGGCGATGTCGCAGCAGGCGCTCGAAAAATCCATGATATTGGCGCCGTGCCAGGTGCTGCGCAGCGGCGCGGGAATTAAGCCGAACAGGTTCGAGATGCGCAGACGCGTAGCTCCCTTGAAGCGAGCGAAGCTGAGGAAGGGCGCGCCGCGCAGCGCGAGCAAAGCCTCCGGGAGAAATTCGGCCAGTTCGGGATGACGCAGCGTGACGGCGCTCCCGGCAAGCAGCTTTTCCACTTCGTTCGCGGAAGCACACGCGCCGTCCCACCAGGCCTCGGTGACATTCAGATACTGCGCGCGATGGCGCTCCAGCACTTCGGCAAGGCCGGTGCGCCGCAGATATTCCATATCCTGCTGCCGGATCCACGCGCGATGACGCTGGGCTTCCGTCGCCCAGTCGAAGGTGGCGCCGCCTACGTTGCGGCTGCTGGTGTGGCCTTCGAGGATGATGGCGCGGCCGGGCAGCGCGCCCAGCAGCAGGTCGAGAGCCGCGGGATCGGTGTACGTGCCGGGAGCGTAGCCGTGCCAGGTGACTTTGACGACGTAATCGTCAGCCTGGGGAAGCACGCCGGCGAGCACTGCGGCCAGCGCATCGCGATGGCGAACGCGAGCGATGACTCCGGTACGCGGCGGCGATCTGTTGACGGGTTCCCATCGCTCGCCCGACCAGATTGCGGGCGCGCAATCGGCGCTCTCCGATTTTCGCGACGGCGTACGCGCGGCTTCGCGCGACCGTTTTTCCTGCCAGAGGCGCGTCATGCGCTGCACGAGCCATGCGTTGAGCGAAGGGTGATCGCCCGGCGGCGCGGCCAGCGGCCAGGCAGCGGCGTCAGGGTGCACGCGCTGGAAATTTTCCAGGATGGTGCGTGCGTAAGCGAAGTGCTCGGTGCGCCATTGCATTTGCGGGACCAGCACCCAGTCGAGCGGCTCGCGCGCCGCGCGTTCAAGCGCTGTGCCGAGAAATTCCTGCGCGTGCCGCAAGAACGCCACATCCGCGCGGGCCAGGCTCAGCCGCTCCCACAGCAGTCGCATCAACCGGTAGGATTGCGACCGGCTGCCGCCGTCTCCATGACCACTGGCCACGAGCAGCAGGCCTACGCGCTGGGGCGGAACCTGCCGGCCGGCCACGGCGCGCGTAAACATATCGGCGAAACTTTCGACTACGAGCGGATGGCACGGATCCACATCGTCGTGAAAGACGTTCGTGCTGCCGTGACGCCGCCGGAATTCGGCGAGGGCGCGCCCGAACGCCTCGCGCTGCCACAGGTTCCAATCGAGCGAAGCGGGCAGAACGAAAATCTCGTTGGCGCCGGCTTCGTCATCCAGCACGCGATCGAGCCCGTGTTCACCGGTATCTTCGCCCGGATGCATCGCCATCGACGCCAGGCGAACGCGCGGCGTGAATCCCAAGATGCGCGCAGCCGGCTCTACAAGGGCTTCCGCCTGCGCCGCTGCGCGATTCCAGTCGAACTGATGCGGGAGAAGATCGCTCGCGAGTACAAATGCGGGCGGGGTCACGCGCTGCCGTTCACGCTGCGTGGAGCCGGCCGCCGACGCGGTCGTGTTTCACCATGGTGGCCAGCACGTCCACCATGGCGCGCACGGCCAGCAGCGCGGTGATATCAGAAATGTCGTAGGGCGGCGCAACTTCCACCGCTTCCATGGCGACGATTCCTTCCTTGGCGACGCCGTGCAAGATCGCCAGCGCCTCGCGCGGCAGAAAACCACCCGGCTCCGGCCAACCCGTGCCGGGCACGAAGCCCGCGTCGACCGAATCGATATCGAAGGAGAGATACACCGCGCTTGCGCCCTTCCACGCGACTTCGAGCGCGATTTCGATAGTCTTGGCGATGCCGATGCGCTCGATGTCGTGGATGGTCAGCACGGTCGAGCCGCGTTTGCGGCCCTGCGTGACGCCGGGGCGGGGCACCTGCCAGCCGCCGATCCCCACTTGAACGAGATTCGTGGGCGGGCAGTTCGGAATGTTCGTCGCGTGGAACCACGGGCAGGTGTGCATGATCTCGTCCATGTCTTTTTCCTGCGTATCGATATGCCGGTCGAGATGAATGATGCCCACTTTGCCTTCGACGCATTGCGCCACGCCGCGCACGCACGGATACCCGATGGAATGATCGCCTCCCATGATCATGGGCAGCGTGCCTTGCGAAAGGACATGCGCGACGGCTTTCGAAATCTGATCGTGGCTCTTGGTGATATTGGCCGGGCAGAAGACATCGCCCACGTCGCACATCTTGAGCGATTCACGCAGATCGACGCCCAGCTCGAAATTGTACGTGGTGTAGAGCGAAGAGATGCGACGGATACCTTGCGGGCCGAAGCGCGTGCCCGCCCGGTAGGTGGTCGCGATATCGAAGGGCACGCCCAGGAAGGCGACGTCATATTCGCCCACCTTGCGAACGTCTTCCAGGTACGGCGTTTTCAAGAACGTGTTGATGCCGGACCAGTGCGGCAATTCGCCGCGCTGGAAGCAGCTGATCTCGGATTTGTCCTGGATGGAATCGACGCATTCCAGGCCGAACTCTTTGCCGCGCCGGACCTCCTCTTTCCATTGCGTGGAGGGAAGCGCGGCCTCCTCCTGAAGCGCTTTCATGCCTTGCAGGCCGGTGAAATCCGGCAGAGCGCGCTTGTGCTCGCGGTGGTTGGGAGCGTGTCGATGGTAAAAAGCCATGTGGATTGAGCCACCCATTTTAGCCGAGTGTGCGCCGGGAAGCTAATGTGAAACCCCGTGTTTCCATGAGTTCTCCGGCAAAAAAGTTTTTATGCGGACGATTGAAAACGTTTATGCGCGAACCGTGATTTTTGGCGTTACGCGTAAGCTATACTACTGACAACCTTCGGGCCACGCCGCCCGATTGTGCACCTTTTCCGGCCAGGACCGCCGGAGTCAAGCCACCAGTCTGGATCATGCAAATCGGAATGCCACTCCCGGCCCATTTCCCAACGAGTCGACGCCGTCGCGACACCATTTTCACGCTCGCGTTGCTGCTCGTGGGGGCCAGCGCCGCGCCGGGAGTCGATGTGGGCCACGCCGCTGTTCGTCCAGGGACCCTGCCCGGCCATTGGATCACCGGCGGCCCGAAGTGCATGGAAGTGCCGGACTGGCAGGTTCACGAGTACAATCCGGATTTTTACATTCTGCGCGAATCCGGGTGCACGCACTTCGAGAAGCCGTTCCTTTACCTGTTTTTCGGAGCGGACAAAGCGCTGCTGGAGGACACCGGTTCAGGAAATAGCGACGCAGCGCGTGCCGTGAGCACGGTGATCGGGAAGTGGCTGCGGCGCAATCACCGGGAGTCGATCCCGCTGGTCGTGGCGCACTCGCACTCACACGACGATCACCGGGCGGGCGACGCGGGGTTCGCTGGACTGCCGGGCACGACGATGGTGCCGCTGACAGTCGCGGGGACGCAGCAGTTTTTCGGGATCAAGAACTGGCCGGAAGATATCGGCGCGATCGATCTGGGCGGCCGCGTGATCGATGTGATTCCGATTCCGGGTCACGACCAGCTGGGTGTGGCGTTCTACGACCGGCAGACGGGCCTTCTGCTCACCGGTGACAGCCTGTATCCGGGGCGGCTTTACGTTCCCGATTTCGCAGCATTCATGCGCAGCACCGAGCGGCTGGTGGCGTTCACCAATGGCAAAGCGATCACGCACATCCTGGGATGCCACATCGAGCAATCGCGCACGCCGTATGTGGACTATCCGATCGGCTCCATGTATCAGCCTCAAGAGCATTCGCTCGAGCTGGCGCGGGCACACCTGCTGGAGTTGAACGAAGCGCTGCGCGGCATGCAGGCCGAGCCAACAAGAATGGCTCTGCGGGATTTTACGATTTATCCCACCAACGACGCAGTCTGGAAGGTTCTCGAGGCGCTGGAGAAGAAGACGCAGGAAGAGCAGCACCGCTGCATGTGGGACCAGGCGGAATGCAGATGATGTCGAGACGCGCATGCGCTGGACTGCTCGCGTTGGCGGCACTCGCCGCGGCGCAATTGCCGCTGGCCGCGCAGAAGCCGGCGTTCACGGTGGGCTGGTCAGTCTACGTGGGTTGGAATCCGTATTACTACATGGCCAAGTCCGGCATCATGAAGAAGTGGGCGGACAAATACGGGATCGCGATTAAGGTGCAGCGCTTCGATTACGCGCCGTCGCTCGAAGCGTTCGTGGCCAAGAATATCGACGCCTGCGCCATGACCAACATGGAAGCTCTGGACATGCCCGCGGCCTCCGGTGTGGACACGACCGCAATTCTGGTGGGTGATTATTCGAACGGCAATGATGCCGTGCTCACGCGCAACGGCGTGACGTTGAAAAATCTGCCGGGCAAGAAACTGCTTTTAGTCGAAAAGACCGTCTCGCAGTACTTGTTCGAGCGGGCCATGGCTATGAACGGCCTGGAGTCGCAGATCAAGCGCGTGCGTCTGGTGAACACGTCGGACTCCGACATCGCGGCGGCGTTCATAAGCGACACCTCGCACGAAGCCGTGGTGACGTGGAAGCCGCTCGTTTCGCAGATCTCAAAACTGCCGGGCGTGACCAATATTTTTAATTCGTCGCAGATTCCCGGCGAGATTCTTGATCTCACCGTGGTGCGGACAGAAGTGCTGAACCGCAAGGACGGCTCCGGGCAGAAGCTGGCCAAAGCGCTGGCGGGCGCGTGGTACGAGACCATGTCGCTGATGTCGGCGAAGGGTCCCGCAACCGACAAAGTGCTCGCGGGGATTGCGGAAGGGTCGCAGGATTCGCTGGCATCGTACCAGGAACAGCTCAGCACCACGCACATGCTGTACACACCGCAGGCGGCGTTACAGCTTGCGACGTCGCCGGACATGAAGCAGAAGATGACGCTGGTGCAGCAGTTTTGCTTCAGCCACGGACTGCTGGGAGAGAACACGAAGTCGATCGACGACGTCGCCATCCGCTATCCCGATGGCGCGGTCAAGGGCAAGCCGGATCGTGTGCGTCTGCGCTTCGAAACGGCGTACATGCAACTCGCCAGCGAAGGAAAGCTGCAACGGCGGCACAAGGAGAATCCGGATGACCGGGTGGTGCCCACGCTGGCGCAGCTCGCCGCCGGAATTTATCAGGCCTCGATGAGCCCGGATGCCGATGAAGAGCCGGCCGCCGACGCCGCCAGCCAGTCCACGCTCCAGCGTTTCCGCAACGGCATGCTCTGGAAAGATACGGTAGCCAGTGCGCGTCGTTTCTTCTGGGGCCTGGCGCTGCTATTTCCTGCGGTGCTGCTGGGCCTGCACATGGGCGTTTTTCCGTACTTCGGCGTGTTTTTTCTGCGCTTCATTCTGTTTTTCGATAAGATCATCGCGCTCTCAGTGCTGCCGATTCTGTTTATCGCCTTCGGCATCGACGAGCTTTCGAAAGTGATGCTCATCGTGATCGGCGTAACGCCCACAATCATTCTGGACACGTTCAATCTCACGCGCAGTGTGCCGCCGGAGCAGCTCGTGAAGGGCTTCACGCTGGGCGCGAGCGATTTCGACGTTGCCTACCGCGTGGTGCTGAAGCAGCTTTGGCCGCGCGTGCTGAACAGCATCCGGCTAAACCTGAAGCCGCTCATGCTGTTCTTGTTCGCCGGCGAAATGATCGCCTCAACCGACGGCCTGGCGTATCGCATCGCTTTGCTCCGCCGTCACATGGGAATGAACATCATCATTCCTTACGTTCTCTGGGTTGCGTTGCTGCTGTTCCTGGTGGATCTCACCATGCGGCTCCTCAACAAGAAGCTACATCCATGGTTCCGGGAAGCCTGACCAAGGGCGCAGGCGCGCTCCTCGATGTTGAACCGGCGGCCGCCCCCCTAATCCGCCTGCAGAATATCCACGTTACGTACGCGCTCAAGAACGGCGCGCGGAAAAAAGTGCTGGACGGGATCGATCTCGCGATTCGCCCGGGTGAGTTTATCTCGGTAGTCGGACAGACGGGCTGCGGCAAATCGACGCTGCTGCGCCTGATTCTCGGCGCCGAGCTTCCCACCAGCGGACGCGTGCTGGTGGAGGGCCGCGAAATCACGCGCCCGGATCGCGACCGCGGCTACGTCCCGCAAAAGTATTCGCTGTTTCCCGACAAGACGGTGATCGAGAACATCACGTTCGGGCCGGAGGTCGAGCACTTCAATCTGCTCACGCGCCTCTCACCGCGCTTCTACCGCCGCCGCAAAGAGTTTCGCGCGGAAGCCGTGCGCCAGCTCCGCCGCATGGGGCTGCACGAATCCGACGCCTGCAAATACCCGGACCAGCTTTCGGGCGGCATGCAGCAGCGCGTGGCGATTGCGCAGGCCCTGGTCATGAAGCCCAAGATCCTGCTGATGGACGAAGCGTTCAGCGCGCTCGACCCCGGCACGCGCGCGGGTATGCAGAGGCTCATCCGGCAGGTGTGGCGGGAAACCGGCACGACGGTATTGTTTGTGACGCATAACATTGCCGAGGCCGTGCACTTGGCAACTCGTGTGATTGTGCTGGCTAAAGGGCAAGGCGACGGTGCTCAGGAGAACGGTTCCGGAATCGCGCTCGATCTGCCGGTACCCGACGCGGGCGACCGGCTCTCGCCGTCCCAATTTGACGAAGAATTCGCGCCGGTCATCGAGCGGATCGAGCAGGCAACCGGGCATTGCCTCTCGCAAGAGGAAGAAGGAACGGCCTAAGCTAGTCCGCCGCGCCCACTGCGGCCGCGAGCGCTTTTGCCAGCCCGCCGCGGCGCGCCACCTTCACGGCATCGAGCCCGAGCCACCCCGCCATCGAACGTAATTCGCGCGCCAGCGCTTCCGCAACCTGGCCGGGTTTGGCATGAGCTTCGAGATGTGCGGCGAGCACCAGCAGACGCCGCTCGCCGCGATCCGCCTTGAGATCGACCCGGGCCACCAGCCGCTCGCCCAGCAGGAACGGCAGGACGTAATAACCCCAGCGGCGCTTTTCTTGCGGGACGTAGATTTCCACGCGGTAATCGAAACCGAACAGGCGCGCGGCGCGATCGCGGTACCAGATCACTGGATCGAACGGCGACAGCAGGGCGGCGGCGTCGATGCGGCCGGGCGCTGCGGCGTCACGATGAAGATACGCCGGCTCGCGCCAGCCTTCTACGCGCACCTCGCGCAGCTCGCCGGCTGCTGCCAACTCCGCTAACAGCGGGCGCGCCTCGCGAATCGGCATGCGGTAATAGTCAGCGAGATCGCCTGCTGTCCCCACACCGTGTGCGCGCGCCGCCTGCCCCAGCAATTCACGCTGCGCGTCCTCGCGCCCTACTTCGCGCCGATGATGCTTCTCGGGAATAATGCGTTCCGCCAGATCGAAAGTGCGCGAGAAGTTGGGGCGCCGCTCCGCAACTGCCAACGCACCGCGCCCGAAGTGAGCCTCGAGTACGGCTCGCGGAATCGTTCCCACCCAGTCGTCGCCCCGGATGCGGCGCGGCAAGCCATCGGGATCCGCCAGGTCGTCCGCGGCCAGAGGGCCATGCGCGCGTACCTGCTCCAGGACCGAGTCCACATAAGCTGGAATCTGCGCCATGATTTTTTCAAAACCCCACGGGCGCACGCGGTGTGTTTCCATGCGGTGCCGCAGCAGAGGCCAGGTTTCGACGGGCAGGATCGACGCTTCGTGCGCCCACTGCTCGGTGAATTCGCTATGCCGATAGACGATTTCATCGAACTGTTTGCGCGGGTAAGGACCAAGCCGCGAGAAAGGCACCTGATAGTGCGCAGGCGCCAGGACATTGACGTAGTCGATTTGCAGCAGGCCGAGCCGGCGGATGGTGCGGCGCAAGTGATCTGTGGTCACGCGCCGGGGACGCGCACGATCGAAGCCCTGCGCCGCGAGGGCGATGCGGCGCGCCTCACTCAAGGAAAGATCAGAGCGCGGCATGCGGATAGAGCGAAGTCTCCTGGCGTGCGTTACGAATACTTGTGGCGCGTCGCCGTCCAGCGCGCTTCGCCGTACTCGTCGAGACCCACGCGGCCTTCCATCTTGTCGCCGTCCACCCTGCCGGAGAAATCGTACGTCAGCCGTTTGCCCTCGTACCGGTGAGAGCTGCGGAAATGGACGTCGTTCGCCGCCACCGACCCATGAAGGTCGCCGGAGAGCATTTCGCCGTGGTGCAGCCCCACCAGATCGCCGCCTTTCTGCTCTAGAAAAATCGTGTGCCGCGCCGAGCCCCGCTGGAACTGCAGCTGCGCTTCCCATTCGCCGGCTACGTTTACCGGCTCACCTGATGGCGCCGGTGGCGCTTCGATCTTCGGCGGCTTCGATAGCACGGCGTACAGGCGTTCCGCGGCAATGTTCTCGTCGCCCGGAATCATCATGTAGGGCATGATCGAAACCGTGCTCTCCATTCTCTGCGGACGTGCACCTCTCGCGCCTGCCAGCACGATACGCGGTTCGCTGTCGAGCAGGTATTTGCTGACCTCTTCCCCGGTAATCCCCAGTCGTGCGCCGTCCCAATGAATCACCAGATGCGGCGCATGGTTCGAAAGCCCTTCCGGCTGCTTCACCTCGGTGGTCACGCCGGCAACCTGGGTTACGCGTTTCGAAATGTGATCCAGCCAGCCCTCCCATTGCGCCCACTCGGCCTTGTGGTCGCGCTTCCCCCAGGCCTCGACGGCGGCCAGCATCCCCATGATTTCTTCTTTGCCGACTTTCAGCGATCTGCCGAACGCATGATGCGGCGCGCTGTTCAACCAGGCGGCCTGCAGCAGGCTCTTGTCGCCCAGCGCCAGCCCCGCGCATTGCGGGCCGCGAATGCATTTGCCGCCGCTATAGCCGACCACCGTTGCGCCGCGCGCGAGATGCACGCTGGGCATGGTGAGGACTTCGGCCGCTGCATCCACCATGAGCGGCACGCCCTTCTGGCGCGCTATCGAAGCCGCCACTTGTGTGCCCAGCGGACCCTCGTCGCCGCGGCCTGCCAGGATGTAGACCATGGCGGTCCGTTCGCTGAATGCGGCTTCGTATTCCGCCCGGTCGCGCGGCTCGATCACCTTGACGCCCAGCATGCGGACGGCATGATCGTACTCATTGCGGGAGTATTGCGGAATGATGACTTCGCTCTTCAACCCGTGCAGGTTGGGGAGCCGCTGCATCTTCTCGGGATCGCTGCCGGCGATGCAGGCCGCGGTGACGTGCGTGATAGCAGCAGCGCAGCCGGCGGTGACGATGCCCCATTCGGCCCCGGTCAGCTCCGCCAGGCGTTTGCCGACGCCCTCCATCAGTTCGTCGAGGTTCACGTAGTGGCGTGAGGCTTCGTCCATGGCGCGCTTCACATCGGGCAGCGTCTGCGAGCCGCTAATGATCGTGAAGGTGCCCTTGCAATTGACGACGGGACGGACGCCGATGGATTGATAAATGTTCTTGCCGATATCGAGCGTGGCTGCCGCCGCCGGCGCCGAGCCTCCGCGTAGGGCTCCCAACGCCGCCAGCGCGCCTCCGTTGCGGAAAAGGTCGCGCCGGTTCAGGCCGGTAATTTTGTTTAACAATCGATTGCGCATAGTTCGTTACTATCATAAGTCCAATGCCCCACTCCGATTTTGACCTCGCTCTCGCCGCCCACCAGGAAATGGTGGACCACGGTTTCAACCCCGACTTTCCGCCGGAGGTTGAGCGGCAGGTGGCCGCGCTGGCCGCTGCCGCGAAACCGCTCGCGAACGGAGACATGCGCGATCTCCGCAGCCTGCTGTGGTCTTCGATCGATAACGACACTTCGCGCGATCTGGATCAGATCGAGGTGGCCGAGCGCACGGCAAACGGGATTCGCATCATGGTCGGAGTGGCCGACGTGGATGGCGATGTTCCGCTCGGTTCACCCGTCGACCAGCACGCCGCATCGGAGACGACGTCGGTGTACACCGGCATTCGCACATTTTCCATGCTGCCTGAAAAGCTCTCGACCGACCTGACTTCGCTCAATGAAAGCGTGGACCGGCCGGCGATGATCGTCGACATGGTGGTTGCAGTGGATGGGTCTATTTCCGCGAACAGCATTTATCGCGCCCAGGTGCACAACCGCGCGCAATTGGCGTACAACGGCGTGGGCCCATGGCTCGAAGGTAAGGGTCCGGCGCCGGCGAAAGTTACGGCATCGGCGGATCTCGCGGCGCAACTGAAGCTGCAGGACGAAGCCGCGCAAGCGCTGCG
>WNFI01690389.1_pt1 | contig 17654 bp, 14 predicted proteins | sample 5400471 | NCBI WGS metagenome assembly WNFI01 (sample SAMN13153348, study PRJNA577476) | soil metagenome | isolation source: 100 cm saprolite on Douglas fir-dominated hillslope | place: USA:California | collected 2013-09-17 | reverse complement strand
CATCGAGGCAATCGGGCGATGTGTACCGCGTCTCTCACGCGGCGCAGACATTGGTAGAGGAACTTCGATGACCGATCATTCCGAAAGCAGGCAACTGCTGCCGTACAAGGCCAGGCAGAAGATCCGGTTCATCACCGCGGCATCGCTGTTCGATGGGCACGACGCTTCGATCAATGTCATGCGGCGGATTTTGCAGTCCAGTGGGGCCGAGGTCATTCACCTGGGGCACAATCGGTCAGTCGGCGAGATCGTCAATGCGGCGCTGCAGGAGGACGTGCAGGGCATCGCGATCACCAGCTACCAGGGTGGGCACGTCGAGTACTTCAAGTACATGCTCGACCTGTTGCAACAGCGCGGCGGCGAGTCGATCAAGGTGTTCGGCGGAGGAGGGGGGGTCATCGTCCCGCGCGAGATTCGCGAACTTCATGAATATGGCGTCGCCCGCATCTACTCGCCCGAGGACGGGGCAGTGCTCGGGCTGCAGGGCATGATCAACGACCTGATCCAGAAGTCGGACTTCGATCTCACCGGCGACGCGCCGCAAGGCGCAGAAGTCCTCCCGGCTCTACGCTCGGGCAATTTCCGTCAGCTCGCTCGCGTCATCACCGCACTGGAAAACGGCACTTACGACGAAGAGACCAGGAAATCGCTGAACGAGGCCGCTGCAGCACTAACGGTGACGGCCCTCGGCATAACCGGCACCGGCGGAGCCGGCAAGAGTTCTCTGGCGGACGAACTGGTGCTGCGGGTGCGCTTGGACCAGGAGGACCGGCTCAAGATCGCCGTGATCTCGATCGATCCGTCGCGCAGACGGGGCGGTGGAGCGCTGCTCGGCGACCGCATCCGGATGAACGCGATTGAACACGAACATATCTTCATGCGCTCGTTGGCGACGCGGGACACCGGCACGGAGATTTCGGCGGCGCTGCCCGAAGTGATTTCGGCGTGCAAGATCGCCGGCTTCGACCTGATCATTGTCGAAACTTCCGGGATCGGGCAGGGCAACGCGGCGATCGTGCCGCTCGTCGATGTATCGCTGTACGTGATGACACCGGAATTCGGCGCCGCCAGCCAGCTCGAGAAGATCGACATGCTGGATTTCGCCGATTTCGTCGCGATCAACAAGTTCGACCGGAAGGGCGCAGAGGACGCACTGCGGGACGTGCGCAAGCAATATCAGCGCAATCGGCAGCTGTTTTTGGCGCACCCGCAGGACCTGCCGGTCTTCGGCACCCAGGCGAGCCGGTTCAACGATGATGGCGTGACCGCGCTGTACCAGGCCATTTCCGGCTCCCTGCAGGCCAAGGGCTTGAAGCTCGGGGCCGGCCGGCTGCCCAGAGTGGCCGTGCAGGCCTCCTCCAAGCTAAGGGCTACCGTTCCGGCCGATCGGGTCCGGTACCTGGCCGAAATTGCCGAGGCGGTCCGCAGCTACCACCGGCTGGTGGCGCAGCAGGCGAGGATCGCCCGCGAGCGCCAGTCGCTGATGACCGCGAAGAGCCTCTTCGAGCAGTCCGGCAAGCCAACCTTGCACTTCGACGAGCTGGTCGCCTGCAAGGCGGGTGAGCTCGTGCCAGCGGCCTCAAAGCTGCTGGAACAGTGGCCGACCACCCGGTCCTTGTATGCCGCCAACGAGTACGTGGTGAGAATCCGGGACAAGGAGATCTGCACGCAGCTTGTCACCGAGACGCTCTCTGGCAGCCGGATTCGCAAGGTGGCGCTGCCGAACTTCGACGACCAGGGCGAGATCCTGCGCTTCCTGATGAAAGAAAACGTACCGGGATCCTTTCCCTTTACCGCCGGTGTGTTCGCCTTCAAGCGCGAGAACGAGGACCCAACCCGGATGTTCGCCGGCGAGGGGGACGCCTTCCGGACCAATCGTCGCTTCAAGAAGGTCTCCGAGGGCATGCCGGCGCAGCGGCTGTCGACGGCCTTCGACTCGGTCACGCTGTATGGATGCGATCCGGATCGGCGGCCGGACATCTACGGCAAGGTCGGTAATTCCGGCGTGTCTATCGCCACGCTCGATGACATGAAGGTTCTGTACGACGGCTTCGACCTGTGCAGTTCCGATACCTCCATCTCGATGACCATCAACGGACCAGCGCCGATGATTCTCGCCATGTTCTTCAACACGGCGATCGAGCAGCAGGTGGACAAGTTCAAATCTGACAACCACCGGGAACCGACCGAGGACGAACTGGGCAAGATCAGGGAGTGGACCTTGTCGACGGTGCGCGGCACCGTCCAGGCCGACATCCTGAAGGAGGACCAGGGCCAGAACACCTGCATTTTCTCCACCGAGTTCGCGCTCAAGATGATGGGGGACATCCAGGAGTATTTCGTCCACCACGGTGTACGGAATTTCTACTCGGTTTCGATTTCTGGCTACCACATCGCCGAGGCGGGAGCCAACCCGATCAGCCAGCTCGCCTTCACGCTGTCCAACGGCTTCACATACGTGGAGAGCTATCTGGCGCGCGGGATGCACATCGACGATTTCGCGCCGAATCTGAGCTTTTTCTTCAGCAACGGGATGGACCCGGAGTACACGGTGCTCGGCCGCGTCGCGCGCCGGATCTGGGCGGTCGCGATGAAGAACCGCTACGGTGCTAACGAGCGCAGCCAGAAGCTCAAGTACCACATCCAGACCTCGGGCCGCAGCCTGCACGCCCAGGAGATCGCATTCAACGACATCCGCACTACGCTGCAGGCGCTGATCGCCATCTACGACAACTGCAACAGCCTCCACACCAACGCCTACGACGAAGCCATCACGACGCCGACCGAGGAATCGGTACGGCGCGCAATGGCGATCCAGCTGATCATCAACCGGGAGTGGGGTCTGGCGAAGAACGAGAACCCGAACCAGGGCGCTTTCATCATCGACGACCTTACCGACCTGGTGGAGGAGGCCGTTCTGAAGGAGTTCGACGCGATCAGCAGCCGTGGCGGGGTCTTGGGTGCGATGGAAACCGGCTACCAGCGCGGCAAGATCCAGGAGGAGAGCCTGCTGTATGAGCGCCGCAAGCACGACGGCTCGCATCCGATCATCGGGGTGAACACCTTCCGCGATCCTCGGGGCAGTTCAGCGGAGCAAGACATCGAACTGGCTCGCTCTTCCGAGGAAGAAAAGCGGAGCCAGTTGGCGCGCCTGAGCGATTTCCACGCACGCAATGCTTCGCAATGTCCTGCCTGGCTGGCGAAGCTGCGGCAGGTGGCGATCGATAGCGGAAACGTGTTCGAAGTCCTGATTGAAGCCGTCCGCCATTGCTCGCTGGGGCAGATCAGTAACACGCTGTACGAGGTCGGCGGGCGCTATCGGCGCAGCATGTAGACGCCCTGCTGGATCTGCCGGAACATCGGCTCGAAGAGGCCCAGCCTGCGGCGACGAAAGAGGAGGGCAAATCGTGGTGGAGCAGGACCACCTCGGGCTGACCCGGCACGTCGAGAGCGACGCGCCGGCCGCGAGACACCGCCGGCCGAATGCCGGCGCCTTTGTCGCGGCGGCGCGGCAGATCAGCATCAGCGCGGGTCGTCCAGCCTCACCAGCAGTTTGCCGTCGTTCTCGCCGCGATAGAGCCGGGCGATCGATCCGGGCGCCTGTTCGATGCCGTCGAGAATCTCCTCCCGGTAGCGCAGGCGGCCGTCGCGCACCCAGTCGGCAAGACGGGCCACGGCCTCCTCATAGCGATGCTCGTAGTCCCAGATCAGGAAGCCCTGCATGCGCGCGGCCTTGTTCAGCAGGTGGCGTTCCACCCGCGGACCGCTCGGCCAGTCGTCCCAGCTCGACACCGATGCTGTGCCGCACACGACGATGCGAGCACCGCGGTTGATACGCCGGATCACCGCGTCGCTGATCGACCCTGCCGTGTTGTCGTGGTAGATGTCGACCCCCGCTGGGGTAGCGGCGGACAGCGCGTCCTCGAAGCCAGCCGCTTTGTAGTCGACGGCGAAGTCGTAGCCGAACTCGTCCCGGCAAAGCTGCCGCTTCCGGGCCCCGCCCGCGATGCCGACGGTGCTGCATCCGGCAATCTTCGCGATCTGGCCGACCGCCGATCCAACTGCGCCCGCGGCCGTGGACACGACGACGGTGTCCCCCGGCCGAGGCCGGCCGACGGCTGTCAACGCGAAGTAGGCGGTGACGCCGTTTATGCCCAGGATGCCCAGCGACAGGGACCGGGGAAGATCGGCCTCCCGCACCTTGCGTCGGATCGGGCGGCCGTCGGTGATGGCATATTCCTGCCAGCCGAGCATTCCCATGACGACGTCGCCTTCGGCGTATCCCGGGTGTCTCGAGGCCACCACCGTGCCGCAGGCGAAGGAACGCATTGGCGCGCCGATGGCCACGGGCTCGGAGTAGTTCGCCACGGCGTTCACCCAGCCGCGCATCGCCGGATCGATCGAAAGGAATTCGTTGCGAACCAGCAATTCGCCGGGCTGCAGCTGCGGCAGCGGCACGGAGACAATGCTGAAATGGTCCGCCTGCGGGATCCCAACGGGACGCGACGCCAACTGGACCTGGCGGTTGTGGGTCGGCAGCATGATCGCTAAGGCGGCGGCGTGCGGTTGCGACGCGCGGTCTCTAGTAGGACTTGGGAAGGCCGAGCACCTTTTCGGCGATAAAGCACAATATCAGTTGTGGCGAGACCGGGGCGATGCGAGGCAGCATGGCCTCGCGGAAGTAGCGCTCGACGTGGTACTCCTTAGCGTACCCGAAGCCACCGTGCGTGAGGACGGCGGTCTCGCAGGCTTTGAACCCGGATTCGGCACAGAAGAACTTGGCGGCATTTGCCTCGGCGCCGCACGCGAGGCCCTGGTCGTAGAGCCAGGCCGCACGCTGGTAGAGCAGGGTGCCAGCCTCGAGTTCGACCCAGCGCTCGGCCAGGGGATGCTGGATGCCCTGATTCTGGCCGATCGGCCGATCGAAGACAATGCGTTCCCCGGCGTACTTGGCCGCGCGGCGCAGCGCCGCCCGGCCCAGACCCGTCGCCTCGGCGGCGAGCAGAACCCGCTCCGGGTTCAGGCCGTGCAGGATGTACTGGAAACCCTGGCCTTCCTCGCCGATGCGGTCCTGCAATGGGATTTCGAGGTTGTCGATGAAGAGCTGGTTCGAATCGACTGCTTTGCGGCCAAGCTTCTCGATCTCGCGCACCTCGATGTGGCTGCGGTCGAGATCCGTATAGAACAGGCTCAGCCCGTGCCCGGGCGACTTGACTTCTTCCAGAGGTGTGGTGCGGGCGAGCAGAATGATCTTGTGTGCCACCTGCGCGGTCGAGATCCACACCTTCTGGCCATTGACCACGTACCGGTCGCCCTTGCGCACCGCGGTCGTCTTGAGCTTGAGCGTATTCAGACCCGTGTTGGGCTCGGTGACGCCGAAGCAGGCCTTATTCTCGCCGCTGATGATCGGCGGCAGCCATCGCTTCCTCTGCTCGTTACTGCCGTGCACAACCACCGGGTGCAGCCCGAATACATTCATGTGAATGGCGGAGGCTCCGGAGAGCCCCGCCCCGGATGCAGATACCGTCTCCATCATCAGTGCCGCCTCGCTGATGCCCAGGCCGGCGCCACCGCAATCGGTCGGCATCGCGATGCCCAGCCAGCCCGCGCCCGCCATGGCGCGGTAGAAGTCCTCCGGGAAGCCGCCCTCGCGGTCCTTGCGCAGCCAGTACTCGTCCGTGAAGTCGGAGCAGACGGACTCGACCGCCTCGCGGATGGCGATCTGTTCCTCGGTCAGCGCGAAATTCATAGGGTTCCCCTGGATGTTCTGAATCTGGTTGCGTTGTTAGATAGTCTTCATGCATATGATATGGAGCGCAACTCCACGGTCGCCTACTCCAACATCTGCGCCTGCAGCCTGCGGCGCCGCTCCGCGTCGAGGCCGCAGGTCTCTTCGAGGTAGCGATCGACCCCGCCGAATGCGCGCCCGATCTCGAGCAGGGCAGCGTCCAGGTAGTCCTCGCGCACTTCGGCCATGACCCTCAATGCCGCGTGACATTTCGTGGTGATCCCGTTCATCTCCCGACCCAGCATCGCCTGCAGCAGCCCAGCGGCGGACATTCGGTGCCCGCTCAGCAGGTAGTCTTCGACCACCTCGCCGCGTCCGGCGCCGAGGGCGAAGAGCACCATCGCGCAAACGAATCCCGTCCGGTCCTTGCCGGCGGAGCAGTGCACCAGTGTCGTGGGCGAGCGCGGCGCGCCGAGCCGCTCGAACAGCGCCGACAGCTGCCCGGCAAAAAGCCCGGGCATGCGCGTGTAGGCGTGCAGCATCCAGGCGCGCGCGTCCGCCGGATCGAAGTCGGGGTCGGACAGACGTGAACGCCAGTCGAACACCGGCGCCGCCACCCGCACTCGGGCCTCTGGACTATTCCAGAATTCCGGCTGTGTGCCCGCCGGCCAGAGATTGACTTCGCGCTCCTGCTCGTCGCGGGTGCGCAGGTCGAAGACCAGCTCGATGCCCAGCGCCGCCAGGGCCGAACGGTCAGCCTGGCTCAGATGGGTCAGCGCGCCGGAGCGGAAAAGGCGCCCCCGCCGCATCTTGCGGCCATCGGCCATCCGGGGTACGAAGAGCTCACGGAAGTTCGGCGCACCCTCGAGTTGGGGTCTCGCGTTCACGGATTCAGACCGGGTCCCAGGTGAATATGTCGCCGGAGCGGAGCAGCGGATAGAAGTCATTGCGCAACATCGGGAACACGCGCTCGATAACCGTCTCCGGCGTCCAACCGTCGGCCGTGTGTGCGGTGCGAATGGGTCGGGGCTGGGAGAACAAGTAGATCTCGTTGTTGCGCACGCCGAACACCTGGCCCGAGATGTCCGCCGCCTGGTCGCTCGCCAAAGCAGTGATGAACGGGGCGATTTTCTCCGGCACGAGCTTCTTCAGCCCTTCGACGCGCTTCTTCTCGGCCTCGGTTTCGGCCGGGATCGAATCGATCATGCGGGTCCAGGCCCAAGGGGCGACGGCATTGGAACGGACGTGGAACCGCTGCATGTCCATGGCGATCGCTTTGGACAGTGCGACCACGCCCAGCTTGGCGGCGCAGTAGTTGGCCTGTCCGAAGTTGCCGATGAGGCCGGAGCTCGACGTGAGGTGAACGTAGCTTCCGCTGCCCTGCGCTTTGAAGTGCAGCGCCGCCGCCCGGCTGACGTAAAAGACGCCGCGCAGGTTGACGTCGAGAACCGAATCGAACTCGACTTGACTCATCCGGTGGAAGATCGCGTCGCGCAGGATTCCGGCGTTGTTGACCACGATATCGATGCGGCCGTACGTGTCCAGCGCGGTCTGCACCATCGCGTGCGCCTGGTCCCAGTCGGACACTGAGTGGACATCGGCCTGCGCCTGACCTCCCTGCGCCTTGATCGCCGCGACCACTTCGCGTGCAGGAGCCAGGTCAGTGCCTTCGCCGCTGGGCGAGGTGCCGACGTCGTTGACCACGACGCGCGCACCGGCGGCGGCCAAGCCGAGCGCGATCGCGCGCCCGACCCCACGCCCCGCGCCCGTCACCAGCGCGACTTTGCCTGCGAGCAGATCCGATCCGGGTTTTGTGTTCATCGTCGCCATGGGCCCTTCGAAGCGGGTTTGCTTGACGATACTACGACGATACCGTATCGTATGCAAGCAGACTATTAATGCGTGGAGCGATCATGACAGACCGGTCCAAAGAGGCCTTCGGAATCCTGTCGGCGGGCGGCTATCTGCCCCGGCTGCGGTTGGATCGGGCTGCCGTGGCCGCGGGGCATCGGTGGATGTGGCTTCGACCACACTTCCGTTCGCCGATCGCCTGAATTCCTCGGTCGTCGGCGCGGCACTGGGGCTTGCGCCGGAGGCCGCGGCCACTGATGCGGCAGGCAGCTTGCGAGCCGGCTCTTCGGCGTTGCTGCGTGTGTTGCAGGATCGATCGCAGTCGTCGGAGCTCGTTATTGCCAGCGAGCGTCGCGTGCCCACGCCCGCCAGCGCCGCTGAATTGACCTACGGGGACGGGGCGGCTGCGATGCTGGTCGGTTGGGGCAACCCGCTCGCGGTTGCACTGTCGACAGCGACCGAAACCTGGGATTTCGTGGACCACTACCGCGAATCGGGGCACGGCGGCGAGGGCGGCTGGGAAGAGCGCTGGGTACGCGACGAAGGCTTCCTCAAACTCGTTCCGCCCGTGGTGCACCGCGCGCTCGCCGCCGCAGGCATCGATGCGGACGCGGTGGACCGGTTTGTGATGCCCTCGGCGCTGCAGCGTGTCGACCAAGCGGTGGCGAAGAAAGCCGGGATCCGGCCGGAGGCAGTGACGGACTCCCTCTTCGAACAATGCGGGAATACCGGCGCCGCGCATGCGCTGCTGATGCTCGCCCGGGAATTGGCGGACGCGCCGGCCGGGCGCAGGATCGTGCTCGTGCAGTTTGGCAACGGTTGCGATGTCCTGGTGCTGGAGACGACCGGACTGCGCGCGCCCGCCGTCTCCTCTTCGTGGTTGGCGGCAGGCCGGGTCGAGAGCAGTTACCTCAAGTATCTTTCGTTCACCGGGCAGATCAAGCTTGAATGGGGTATGCGCGCCGAGATGGACAATAAGAGCGCGCTGTCGGCTGCTTGGCGTGGCCATGAGACCGTGAACGCGTTCATGGCCGGCAAGTGCTCCCGCTGCGGTACCGTGCAGTTCCCGAGTTCCCGCGTCTGCGTCAATCCGGGTTGCGCGGCAGTCGACGCCCAGGCGCCGCATCGGTTGAGTGGGGAATCCGCACGCATCCTCTCCTACACCAGCGACTGGCTTTCCTACAAGCCCTGCCCGCCGTTCCTGTTCGGCCACGTGCGCTTCGAGAGCGGAGCGCGCGTGCTTATGGAGTTCGCTGACTGCGAGGAAGGGGAACTCGCCGTTGGGGCGTGCCTACGCATGGTGTTCCGGATCAAGGACACCGATCCCCTGCGCGGCTTCCGACGCTACTTCTGGAAGGCAACCGTGCTGCGTGACCAGAAGGAGGTATGACATGGCCAACGGAATCCGCGACCGTGTAGCGATCGTCGGCATGGGCTGCTCCCGCTTCGGCGAACGCTGGTCCGAGAGCGCCGAAGATCTGATGCTCGAGGCCTTCCAGGAGGCAAGCGCCGACGCTGGCGTGGAGCGTCACCAGATCGAGGCGGCCTGGCTCGGGGTGTGCCTGGAGGAAAACAATGTCGGCAAGACAGCCGGTCCGCTCGTCCAGGGCCTGCGCCTGCACGACATTCCGGCCACGCGGGTGGAGAACGCCTGCGCGACGGGCACCGAGGCCCTGCGAGGAGCGGTTTACGCGGTGGCGTCCGGCGCCTGCGATTTCGCCCTCGCCTTGGGAGTCGAAAAGCTCAAGGACACAGGCTACGGCGGACTGCCCCATCGTACCCGCGGCACGATGACCGACCTGTGGCAGCCCAACGGCTCGGCGCCGGGCGCGTTCGCCCAGCTGGCAAGCGCCTACCGCAGCAAGTACGCCTTGCCGGCCGAGGAGCTCAAGCGCGCCATGGCACACGTTTCGGTGAAGAGCCACGAGAACGGGTCGCGCAATCCCAAGGCCCACCTGCGCTCGCGCATCTCGATCGAGGACGTCCTGAAAGCGCCGATCATCGCCTCGCCGCTGGGTCTGTATGACTGCAGTGGGGTGAGCGACGGCGCGGCCTGTGCGATCGTCACGACGCCCGAGATCGCCCGCGGCCTGGGCAAGAAGGACGTGATCACGGTCAAGGCACTGCAACTGTCCGTTTCCAGCGGGGAGGAGGCGCAGTTCAACACCTGGGATGGTGCCTCGATCCGCACTGCCCAGGTTGCCTCGTCGCGCGCCTACCAGGAGGCGGGGATCCGCAACCCGTCCGAGGCACTCGATCTGATCGAGGTCCACGACTGCTTTTCGATCACTGAACTGGTGCTTATGGAGGACCTCGGCCTGAGCCTGCCTGGGCGCGCGCCCCATGACATCCTCGAGGGACGCTACGACCGCGATGGCGCGATCCCGTGTCAGATCGACGGCGGCCTGAAGTGCTTCGGTCATCCGATCGGCGCCTCCGGCTTGCGAATGGTTTACGAGATCTACCTGCAGCTGCAAGGGCGCGCCGGAGAGCGGCAGCTCGCGAAGGCAGACCTGGGTCTGAGCCAGAACCTCGGAGGCCACCCGCACCAGAACGTCTGCGCCATCGCCATCATCGGGCGGCACGCATGACCTGCGTCAATGCACTGCGCGGCGCCGCCGCTGCGCACCGGGAATGACCCGCCGGGGCACGCTCGACGAGCTGGTCGCGATGCTGCGGCCGGGCATGAACGTGTTTGTGCCCGGAACCTCGGGCGAGTCCCTGGGATTTTTCGCGGCGCTGCGGCGGCGCCCGGGGATGGCGGCCGGCGTGCGCTTCATATGCGTGCAGTTTCCCGGCATGAACGAAAGCGACTTCACCGCGCTGCACCCCCAGGCATTGCAGCGGGCCTACTTCGCACAGCCGCATCTGCGTGCGCCGATGCGGGAGGGGCGGGTCGATTTGATGCCGCTCGACTACCCAGGAATCTGGCGCGACCTGCAAACCCTGCGTATCGATCTTGCCATCGCGCACGTGGGCGCGCCGGACGAAGGCGGCCGCATGAGCCTTGGCATTTGCTACGACTTCCTGCCCGCCGTGTGGGGCAGGGCGGGCATGCGCGCGGCGCACGTCAATCCGGCGCTGCCGCGCACCGCCGGCAGCTTCTCGCTCGCGGCCGACGCATGCGACCTGTTGTGTGTCGAGGAGGCCCCGCTTGTTACCCGGCGAAGCGGCGAGCCCGGCGCAGAGCTGACCGAGATCGGGCACCGGGTGGCAAGTTTGGTGCGCGACGGCGACACACTGCAACTGGGCATCGGCAAGATGCAGAGCGCAGTGGTGCGCGCCCTGCGTTCGCACCGTCGCCTGCGACTGCACTCGGGCATGGTGACCGAGGAGATTGTGAATCTGCTCGACGTCGGCGCAATCCGAGGCCCAGGGTCGGTCGTCGCGGGCGTAGCGCTGGGCGACGACAGCTTTTACAGGCGGCTGAGCGAGGATGCCAGCTTTACCTTCCGCAGCGTGGATGAAACGCACGACGTCGACCGCATCGCGGGCATCCCCGGATTCGTTGCGGTCAACGCGGCGCTCGAAGTCGACCTGTTCGGCCAGGTCAACAGCGACTGCCTCGATGGCCAGCTGCGGGCCGGTGTCGGCGGCATGCCGCCGTTCGTTGCCGGCGCCAGGCGCTCGCCCGGGGGGCGTGCGATCTTCTGCCTGAACGCGACCGCAGCCAGGGGCACGGCCAGCCGCATCGTGCCAAAGCTCGGCGCCGGCAGCGCGGTCGGCGTTCCGCGCCATGCCGTCGACGCGATCGTCACGGAATATGGCGTGGCCGAACTCGCCCCGCTTCCGGTGCACCGGCGCGCGGAACGGCTGATCGAACTGGCCGCACCCACTTTCCGCGCCGATCTGGCGCGGGAGTGGGCGACGCTGATGGCCCGCCTGTAATGCAGAGTCGGCGCCGGGGACGGTGCCTCTGCCCGGCCCATCGCCCTGGGGTATTGCAGGCTAGCATATATAATGCTAGCATACCGAATAGATACCCGGCTGTTCCGGGATCGACGTGCATCCAGGGCGCAAAGGTCAAATGGCTGGCAAGTACTTCGAACAGCTGGAAGCGGGGCAGGTTTTCGAACATGAGATTCGAAAAACGGTCACCGAGTCCGAGAACGTCTGGTTTTGCGGCGCGACCTTCAATGCCGCCCAGATTCATGTGGATGCGGAATATTGCCGCCAGACCGAATTCGGCCGCCCCCTCTTCAACAGCATATTCACCCTCGGGCTCGTGATCGGATTGTCGGTGCAGGACACGACCCTCGGGACGACCGTGGCGAACCTGGGCATGGCCGAGGTGCGGTTCCCCCAACCCGTGTTCGCGGGCGACACTCTGCGCGCAGTCACCACGGTCGTTGAGAAGCGTCCCAGTGAATCGCGCCCCGGGCAGGGGGTAGTCACCTTCCGCCACCAGGGCTTCAACCAGCGAGGCGAAGAGGTTTGCGTCTGCTTGCGCCAGGCGCTGATGCTGAGGACGCCGCAACCATGACGCTGCGTTCCCTGCTGTTTGTTCCAGCCGACAGCGAGCGCAAGTTGCTGAAGTCGGCCGACGTTGCTGCCGACGCGCTCATCCTCGACCTGGAAGACGCGGTGTCGGCCGATGGCGCGGAAGACGTGATCCGGCTGGGAGACTATCTGGACGTGCTCGAGGTTCGGGCCGGCCTGCAACCCCGGTCGATCCAGATCATCGTGGTCGCCACCGAAACCCCGCAGGGAGCGCTGAACCTGTCGAGCTACGGCCAGCGCCCGCCCCGACTCGTCGGAATCACCTGGGGCGCCGAGGACCTCGCCGCGGCGCTGGGGGCGATCGACAACCGCGAAGAGGACGGTTCGCTGTCGCCGGCTTACGTGTACGCCCGCTCCGGGGCGCTGCTGGCGGCCGCGGCGGCACAGGTGCAACCGATCGACACGTTGTACCCGGATTTCCGCAATCTCGAAGCGCTCGAGCGCGATTGCCGTCTGGCCCGCCGCCGGGGCTTCCTGGGCCGGATCGCGATCCATCCCGACCAGATCGAAAGCATCAACCGGTGCTTTGCACCGGGCGCGGACGACATTGTGTTCGCGCAGCAGATCGTCGAAGCCTTCGTCAAGCGCCCGGGGACAGGGGTCGTCGCAATCGACGGAAAGATGTACGACCGCCCGCATCTGATGCAGGCGATGAAGACTCTCTTGCAGGCAGGCGAGCCGATTCCCGCGGGCCTGTCGCAAGAAGGGGGTGCGCAGCGCAGTGGTGTGAGGAATTTTTAGAGGTAGTAAAGGCGATTTTCGCCGAGTTCCGAGACTCGGCGAAACCGAAGCGTCAGGCATGACAAGGAGGAGACCTACATGAATGCCGGCCAAAACCGGGGATTCGTTTTGCACGTGCTGTCAGTTGCCGTCGGCGCCGCGATCGCGGCGCCGGCGACGGCCATCGACTTTGAGGTCGGCGATGGCTGGAAGGGAAGCTGGACTTCCTCGTTCTCCGTGGGATCGAGCTTCCGAGCGCGTGACCGAGACCCCCGGCTTTACGGCAAGGCCGACGGAGCCCTGGTTGGACTTACCAACGGCAGCGGCAACAACACCATCGACGAAGGCGAACTGAACTACGGCAAGGGCGACGTGTTTTCCACGCCGATCAAGTTGATCTCCGAGGTGGAAATCAAGAAGAACAACCTGGGCTTTCTGCTTCGCGGGAAGGCCTGGGACGATTACACGCTGACGCATGGCGACGTGACCTTCGGCAATCAGAACAACGGCTACAACGGCTACAACTTCGCCACGAACAGGCTGGGTTCGCCGCGGCCGCTTTCGGACAGCGGCTTCGAGCCGCTGAACCGCTACAAGGGCGTCTATTTGCTCGACGCTTACGCGTACGACACGTTCGACATTCGCAACCAGCCGTTGCAGGTGCGGGTCGGCAATCAGGTCGTGAACTGGGGCGAGAGCCTGTTCATTCAAGGCATCAATCAGATCAACCCGATCGACGTGCCATCGTTCCACAGGCCCGGCGCTCAGCTCAAGGAGGTTTTCCTGCCCGTTCCCATCGTGTTCGCCAACCAGAGCCTGGGCGAGTACGGCGGCTTCGATCTGTTCTACCAGGCGAAGTGGGTCGACACCCCCGTGGACATGGGCTGCGGCAACTACTGGGCGGTCGCCGCCGGCAACATCGGCTACAGCCCCGGACCTTGCAACAACGCCGTGACGCTCGTCGGGTCGAATCCGTTCGGTGTCAACGCCAACGCCTACGTCAAAACGATCGACGGGCGCAAGCCCAAGAGTGCCGGCGAGTTGGGCGCAGCCTACCGCTTCACATCGCAAGCCCTCGATACCGAATTCGGCTTGTATGGAATGCAGATCCACTCGCGCACCCCGGTCGTCTCGGTCCAGTTTGGCCAAGGCGGCACGGCCAGCCCATTCGCCGCGGAGTGGGACTATCCCGAGGACATCCGCGTATTCGGAATCAGCGCGTCGACCAATATTCTTGGCTGGTCCGTGGGCTCGGAACTCAGCCGCCGCAATAACGTTCCTGCTCAGATCGACGGCAACGACCTTCTGCTCGCGGGCCTCGGCGCCGGCGGCGCTCTGCCGTTCGCGGCAGGCCTATCGATTCCCTTCGGGCCGGTGGGGCCGCTGGCGGTTGCTGCGCATCGGGGGCCGACCGGGTACCTGCCGGGATACACGCGCACCCATGTGACGCAGTTTCAGCTCAACACCATCTTCGGGCCCGGCCCTAGCCCCTTGTTCGGCGGCGCGCCGTGCACGGCTCTGAACATCTCGGCGGAGGGATGCCAGAACGACGGTTACACCACGCCCTTCGCCTGGGGCTATCGCCTCAAGCTGGATCTCACTTACAACGATGTGTTCAGGGGCGTGAGCCTCACGCCCAACCTCTTCTGGTCGCAGGACGTAAGCGGCTGGTCGGTCGACAACCAGTTCGCGCAGGCCAGGTACGCGCTCGGCCTGGGGCTGAAGTTCACTTACGCCCGGAACTACACCCTGGACCTGAACTACACCACCTACAACCACAACGCCAATTACGACCCGCTGCGTGACCGCGACTTCATTTCGTTCAACCTCGCTATCGCGTTTTGACAGAAAACAGACCAGGGAGATTCCGATCATGAAATTCGTCCACGCACTGACGATCACCGCCGCGACCCTGCTCACTGCCATGAGCGTGACCCCCGCCATGGCAGAAATGTCGCCGGCCGACGTCGATCGGTTGGGCAAGGATCTGACGCCCAGCGGCGCCGAACGGGCTGGGAACAAGGACGGCACCATTCCGGCGTGGGAGGGCGGCCTGACCCAGCCGCCGGCCGGTTGGAAGCCCGAAATGGGTTACGTCGACCCCTTCAAGGATGAAAAGCCCGTGGCGGTGATCAACCAGCAAAACGCCGATCAGTACAAGGACAAGCTCTCGCCCGGCCTGATGGGCATGATCAAGAAATACCCCGATTTTCATCTCAACGTGTATCCGACGCACCGCACCTTCGCCAACCCAGCGTCGGTCTACGACGCGACCAAGGCGCAGGCCGGCAAGGTGAAGCTCGAGGGCTTGAGCATCAAGAACTACGACGTGCCGGGCGTTCCGTTCCCGGTGCCGGCGAACGGCGTCGAGGAGATGTACAACCATACGACGCGCTTCTTCGGATCGTACAAGGCGTGCCGCGACTGGCTGCCGACCCGCGGCAACGGCGACAACTACCGCGTGGGTTTCTGCGAGGACATGGTGCAGGGACAGAACATGGAGCCGCGCCAGAAGAACAACGTGTTCTCCTTCTTCGGTTTCTACGACGCTCCGGCGACCCTGGTCGGCACGATCTACCTGGTGCACGATCCGGTCGACTACACGAGCGGCGAGCGCCAGGCCTGGATCTACAACGCCGGACAACGCCGGGTGCGCCGCGCGCCGGACCTGGCGTACGACAACATCAACGACGGCACGGAAGGCATGCGCACGACCGACAACTACTGGGGCTTCCAGGGTGCCATGGACCGTTACGAATTCAAACTGGTCGGCAAGCGCGAGATGTACATCCCGTACAACGCCTACAAGACGCAGGATCCGACCCTGAAGTACAAGGACATGATGGACAAGGGTTGGATCAAACCCGACCTGCTGCGCTATGAACTGCACCGCGTCTGGGTCGTCGACGCGACCCTGAAGCCGGGCATGTCGCACGTCGTTGCGAGGAAGACATTCTTCGTCGATGAGGACAGCCACTCCATTGCCTTGGAGGACTCCTACGACGGCCGTGGCAACCTGTGGCGTGCCCATGCGTATCCGCTGGTGCAGGCGTACGACGCAAACGTCATGTTCCAGGCGCCGTTCATTACGTCCGACCTGACCAACGGCAATGTGCTCGTGGAGGCTCTGACCAACGAGCGCAAGGCGCCAGCGTATGTCTGGGCCCAGAAAGCGAAGCTGGCGGATTTCCAGGTCGACGCGATCCGCCGGCGCGGAACCCGCTAGGTCTGCCCTGCGCCGCCGGGCCCTCAGGAGCACTGGCGCGGCCCATGAATACGGCTTCGGCCGCTAAGGCCCGGTGCGCAGCAGAGCCGAGAAGAACGCGCTTGCAGTCACGCTAGGAACCTGCAGGGAGCCTCATCATGATGATTCGCCGAACGGCCGCAGGACTTGCACTTTGGGCCGCGTTTTCGCTCCAGGGCTTCGCCGCGGAGCAGCCGCCCGCCCGTCCGCTGAAGGTGAGGCCCGAGCGAACCGCCATTTTTGATCTGGCGGCCACCGATGGCACCCTGATCGCGGTCTGCGAGCGCGGGGTCATCCTGACGTCGAAGGACGAAGGCCGAAGCTGGACGGTGATCCAGACGCCGACCACCCGATCGCTGACCTCGGTCGTCTTCGTGTCCGCGAAAACGGCGATTGCGGCGGGACACGGGGGAACTCTGATGCGCAGCGATGACGCGGGTTCCACCTGGCATCTCATCGAATTGCCCGAGATCAACCATGACTCGATCCTTGGGCTGCTCGCGCGCAAGGACGGCGCGGTCATTGCCTACGGCGCGTTCGGCATGTATCTGGAATCTGCTGACGCTGGCGTCACCTGGAGGAAGCTTACGGTCATCAAGGAAGGGTTCGACCGGCATATTTCCCAGGTCATAGAGTTCGGCGAGAAGCTGTTCCTCGTGGGCGAATCCGGGACGATGGCGATATCTGCCGACAGCGGATCCACATGGAACGAGATCAAGTCGCCGTACCAGGCATCCTTCTTCGGCGCGCTGGCGCTGGCAGACAACTCGCTGCTGGCGTACGGCATGCGCGGCCACGTCTTCCGGTCCACTGATGGCGGGATGAAGTGGGAGCAGGTGCCGCTGGCGACGACGAGCGCTCTGAACGGCGGCTTCGCCGACGATCACGGCGGTGTGGTGTTGGTCGGCAACGCCGGCCTGCTCGCGGTGAGCCGCGACTATGGCAAGTCTTTCGTCCTGAGCAAGGCGCCCGAAGGACTGCCGTTGTCGCGTGCCCGGTTCCTGAAGGACGGTTCGATTCTGTACGTGGGCTACATGTCCAACGGCGTGCGGGCTGCGGGCGACCGCTAGCCAGAGCAGTCGGCGTGTCAAACACTCCACGAAAGCAGCAAATGGCAGCGGTCGCGCCTTACGAAACCGAAAAAGCCCACGCCGGTCACCTACCGCATCCGGACGTGCATGGGGAATTCCGCCCGGAGGAATTCAAGGGTTGGGTCGGGCGCGTGGCCTACACCATCTTTCACTGGCGCCTGGTATTCCTCGCCATCGGCTTGACGATCACTCTTGCGCTTGGACTGTCCGCGATGCAGCTTCGCGTCACGGCGGGGTTCACGAAGATGATTCCCCTGCATCACGAGTACATGCGCACCTTCCAGGACTATCAGGCCGATTTCGGCGGCGCGGACAAGGTCCTGATCGCGGTCAAAGTCCGCCAGGGAGACATCTTCCAGAAGGACGTCATGCAGACCGTGCGCCAGATCACGGACGAGGCGTTCTACATCAAAGGGGTCGAACGCAGCTCGCTCACGTCCCTGTTCACCCCGAACGTACGCTTCAACGAGGTCGTCGAGGAGGGATTCAACAGCGGCAACCTCGTGCCCGCGGACTTCTC
>WNFI01191187.1_pt1 | contig 17658 bp, 16 predicted proteins | sample 5400471 | NCBI WGS metagenome assembly WNFI01 (sample SAMN13153348, study PRJNA577476) | soil metagenome | isolation source: 100 cm saprolite on Douglas fir-dominated hillslope | place: USA:California | collected 2013-09-17 | reverse complement strand
GAATAGCACTGTAATTGTTACTGATGCATTCAGAAAAGGGCAAGTAGGACTCGGTTTGGGCATCAACCAGATCGCAGGTGCTGCGGGCTTCCTCATCGGGCCAATTGTCGGAGGCTTACTCACTGAGTTATCCTGGCGCTGGGTCTTTTTATTCAATGTCCCTCTTGGCGTCTTTGGTGCTCTGTGGGGGATTTGGCGCTTGCGTGAACCAGTGCGGCCGCAAGAGCGCCAACATGTTGACTGGTTGGGGAGTATTACCCTCACCATCGGACTTGCAGGCGTGCTATTGGCCTTGAGTATGCTGGCCTTTCCCATTCTGCCCATGCCTGTGACGTATACTATTCTTGGCCTTGGTATCCTGGGACTTGTTTTGTTTGGCATCATCGAGCCTCGTATCAAGGAACCGCTTATCCAGTTGCGTCTTTTCCGTAGCCGCCTTTTCACTTTGGCAAACTTAAGCGGTTTGCTTAATGGTATTGCTCGCGGTGCCGTATTGTTTTTGCTCATCTTCTTTCTTCAAGGCCCCTACGGTAAAGATCCACTGACAGCAGGCTTGCTACTCGCACCCTTTGGTGCCGCATTTATGCTAATTGGTCCCTTGAGTGGAAGGCTCTCCGACCACGTGGGATCGCGCTTACTTGCGCCTATTGGATTAGCTATCTCATCAATTGCCTTGTTTGGCTTGACGACTATCAACCAGTTTACCCCCTATTGGGTGCTAGCACTCTACATGGCCTTGATGGGTGGTGGTTCGGGCTTTTTTGTCTCTCCCAATACAAACGCAAATTCAGCAGGTGTTTATCACTGGTGGTGGTATGGGGCATTTTGCATCAGCCATCCCGCCTTTCCTGTCGGGCTTACATGTTGCATTCTTTTTCTCTTTCATATTGAGTATCATCGCGGCGGTCGTGGCGGCCTTGCGTCCTGCGCACTAGCACCAGCTGTGGCTTTCCTCGTATGGGTGGGGTGTGGGTTTTGTAGCATCAAGCTGCGAAACCCACACCCAACGACTCTTGCCCTTTCCTCCTTCTATGAAGCTTCCTCTCTATTTTGTCCATGTATACTGCTATAAAAGAAAAAGCTGATTCTCCATTCGCGTGCAGAAAACTTGCATAACAGGTATACTATGGAACATACCAATCAATACCAAGAGGAGATAGTAGGTACAATCATGTCAAAACAAGATGCCCCCTCCATTCCGGAATTTACACGGAGCGATACTCGCATTAGCGAGTTACTGGATATCATGCATGAGATAGCCGACCTGGCTGCCCTGGGGAGCCTGGCAGAGTGGGACCAGAACACTGCTATGCCCGATGGTGCAGCAGAGGTTCGTGGATACCAGATGGCGACCTTACAAGGAGTCTTACACGAGCGCTGGACCTCTCCACGTTTGGGAAAATTACTGGGCGAGTTGAGTGAGCAGGTACAGCAAGCTGCCTATTCTGACGCCGATCGTGGCCTGCTGCGCCAGGCGCGTCGTGATTATGATCGCGCAACAAAGTTGCCGCGTAAACTGGTCGAAGAGATAGCACGTGTGCAGGCGGCCAGTTTTACCGCATGGCGACGCGCCAGGGAAAATAATGATTTCGCTAGTTTTGCGCCTTTGCTCAGTCGCACAGTAGCTATTCAACGCGAAGTAGCAGATAGGTTAGGCTTTGTTGAGACGCGCTATGATGCGCTTCTTGATGAATATGAGCCAGGCATGACCGCTCGCAAGCTTGAAGCCCTATTTACCCCCATACGTGAGACCAGTAGATCCTTGCTCCAAAGGATTGAGGCGAGTGGAAATACTGTGGATGTCTCCTGTCTGGAAGGTAACTTTACAGAAGCCCAACAAATGGCCCTGGGTGAGCGCATCCTCCAGAATATGGGTTACGACTTTTCTCGTGGTCAGATAGCCGTTTCCCCTCATCCTTTCACTACCAGCTTTGGTAGTCCCTTTGATGTACGCCTTACAACTCGTATCAACAAACGCCATATTCAGGAATCGTTGATGGCAGATATTCACGAGGGTGGACATGCTCTTTATGAACAGGGCTGTTCTCCAACGCTGGCGCGCACTCCGGTCGCAGGAGGCGCTTCGATGGGAGCGCACGAGTCACAATCTCGCTTGTGGGAGAACTCCATCGGTCGTTCTATGCCATATTGGCAAGGCCAATTTTCTGTCTTACGGGAGCTATTCGCTGAACAATTTGCCAATATAGACGCTGCTACCTTTGCCCGGGCCTTGAATAAAGTCCAACCCAGTCTGATTCGCATCGAAGCGGATGAGGTCACATATAATCTGCATATTATGGTGCGTTTTGAACTGGAGAAAGCTCTTATCAACGGCGATGTGGCAATTGAAACCCTCCCCTCGCTTTGGAACGCCAAATATCGTGAATATCTCGGTATAGTGCCACCAAATGATACACAGGGCGTGCTACAGGATATCCACTGGACTAGCGGTTTTGGCTATTTCCCAAGCTATACGCTGGGTAATCTCTATGCTGCGCAGATCTTCTCCACACTGCAGAAGGTATTCCCAGATTTTGATGCTCGCCTGGCCGCTGGCGATACACGTTTTGTCCTGAAATGGTTGCAACAGCATATGTACTCCCTCGGTGCCATCTATCAGCCCGAAGACCTGATCAAGCGCGTTACTAACGAAGCGCCAGACCCATCCTACTTCGCACGATATCTAACTGCAAAGTTCGAAAAAATCTATAGCCTGGCGTAAGCTACCTAGGGACTATCCAAAAACACATGAGAAGAGCGTCCGCAGGGACCGCTCTTCTCATGTGTTTTTGTTTTTTTACTCCCTCCCTTGTTTAAATTTCAATAGCATAGTATACTAGATTTTAGTTTACTAAAACTTTTTATTCGAGAGAGTAAATTATGCATAAAAGTATTCAAGAACTTGCTCCGCGCATCAGCGATTGCCTAAAACTTATCTTTACTATGCAAGATCGCGGACAGAAGGTAACTACTTCGGCGGTCAGTGAGCAGTTAGGCGTGAGTGATGCGACCGTGACCATGTTGTTCAAGGATTTTGCGGAAGCTGGCTGGGTAGAACATGTTCCTTTCTAACGATATGTGTCGACTATGGGCTGACAAAGAACGTTTTTGGTGCGTTTCTTTTCTTTGCAGCGGCAGGCTCAATCTGATTCGAGTGTAGTCCTCCCCATGACGAGGCTCATACAGAGAGCAGCGCATCACGCTCTTCTTGTGTAACTCAGAAATGCGAAGTAAGTGGAAGTGACAAGTTATCTGATGCAAACTGACTTTTCCAAGAAATCCTTCTATACTCCCCTCGTGACTATCACTCAGTGGGCTTAACACCCTTTTGCGGAGGATGTAAACTAAGATTACAGCTTCCAGAAAGAGGGCATGATGCCGAAAGCACAAAGGAGCTTCACACATGAGTTCAAAGTCGAAGCTGTGCCGCTCGCGTAGTCCAGCAGTAAACTGTTGGCTCAAATGGCACGCGACTTGGGGATAGCCGACAGGAGGCTGTGCTAGTGGCGTAAGCCAGCCGCCATGCAATGCGAACAGACCTTTCCCGGCAGTGGTCGCCAGACCGCGCAAGAAGAAGAAAGAGGAGAGGAGATGAAGCGTGTCCCTTCCGATCAGCACGACGGGGAGAACGCCTTCGGGCGCCCCTGTGCGAGGCTGCGCCAGCGCATGAGCCTGACCCAACGAGCATTGGGTCGGCTCCTTGGCATCAGCGAGCAGGCTATTCAGCATTGGGAGCGCGGCGTACACGCTCCCACCCCAGAGCATCTCGAGCGCTTGCTCGCCCTCTGTCTGAAGCGCCACGTCTTTACGCCCGGCCGCGAGCAGGAGGAAGCGCACCAGCTGTGGCTGTCCGCCGGGCAGCAGGCGGGCTTCGCTGCCTTCTGGATGCGGGCGCAACTGGCGGCACCCTCCGCTCCCCTTGCTCTCGTGGTGCTGAAACGGCAAGCAGCCCAGACTGCAGAGCCGAAGGCCAACCAGGAGCCTGCGCCCCCTTCGTCGCACTTTGATTGGGGGGATGCCCTCGATGTGCACGATTTTTACGGGAGAGAGGCCGAGCGCCTCCTGCTTGAGCAGTGGGTGCTCGAGGAGCGCTGCCCGGTGGTGTGCTCTCGCCTCAGCCTCTGCCGACCTTGCCAACCAGCGTTGACCGACGCATCGACCTCCTGCTGGAGTGCTTCCAGACGCAGCCCTGTCTGCTCGTGCTGGACAACCTGGAAACGCTGCTGCAAGAGCACGATCCCGAGGGCCGCTATCGTGCGGGCTACGAAGACTACGCCGCGCTGCTGCGCCGGGTGGCGGATACGCCGCACCAGAGTTGCCTGCTGCTCACCAGCCGGGAGAGTCCGGCCGAGTTTGAGCCACTGGAGAGCAACCGAACTTCCGTGCGCGCCTTGCGCCTGGCGGGGCTGGAGTCAGAGGCTTGCGAGCAGCTCTTCGAGGAACGGGATGTCGTTGGTATCACGCAAGACCGGGTGCGCCTCGCTCAGCTGTATGCGGGCAACCCGCTGGCCTTGAAAATCGTCGCTGAGGCCATCTCCGAACTCTTCGGGGGCGAGATCAGCTCCTTCTTGGAGCAGGACACGGTGATCTTTAGCACCATCCGTGACCTGCTTGCCGAGCAATATGCTCGGCTCTCTGCCCTGGAGCAAGCGCTGCTGACCTGGCTGGCGGTCGTGCGCGAACCGCTAGGTGTTGTCGAGCTGCATGTGCAGCTGGTACCTCCGGTGGCAGCTGGGCAGGTGAGGAGCGGGTGAGTGAGCAGGTCCAGCACGCCGTGTGGGAGCACCTGATCAGCTATGCCCTCGAGCAGGCAGGAGCCAGGGAATATGTGCGGCAGGCGCAAGAGCGGCTGATTGTGGCCCCGGTCCTCTTGCGCCTGCAGGCCAGCTACCGACAGACAGAGGCGCTTGAGGAGCAGCTGCTGCGCTTGCTGAGCCAGCTGCGTGAGTGGGACCAGGAGGCTCAGGGCTATGGGCCAGCCAACCTCATCATGCTCTTGCGAGGACTGCGCGGGCATCTGCGCAGGATCGATCTCTCCCAGCTGGTCATCCGGGGAGCGTATTTGCAACGTGTCGAGATGCAAGACGCGACGCTTGCCGGGGCTCGCCTCCGCGACACGATCTTTACCGAGGCCTTCGATGCCATCACAGCGGTGGCCATCAGCAGCAGCGGGCAGGACTGGGCCTCGGGCAGCAAGCGGGGAGAAGTACGGGTGTGGCGCGAGGGAGGCCAGATCCTGCACCTGGTCTGGCAGGCCCACACTGACAATACGTATGCCCTCGCCTTCAGCCCGGACGAGCGCACGCTCGCCAGCGGGAGCTTTGATGGCAGCGTCAAACTGTGGGACGTCGCCAGTGGTGCCCCGCTCTGGTCGGGCTGGCATACCAAGGGCATCAGCTGTCTGGCCTTTGCTCCTGATGGAAGCCTGCTCGCCAGTGGGGGACATGATGCGACCATCCGGCTCTGGGACCGACAGAGTGGCACGCCCCTGCAAACGCTGCCGCATCCCGGTCCGGTCTTCTCGCTGGCCTGGAGCCCGGATGGGCGCCTCCTGACCAGTGGCGACTTCGCGGGAACGATGCGGATGTGGGAGATGCAGAAGACCCAACCAGCTCTCTGCGTGCAGACGCTCTCAGGGCATACCAACTGGGTGCGGGAACTGGCCTTTGCCCCCAGCGGCCGCACCCTGGCCAGCGCGAGCTGGGATGGCACCGTCAAGCTCTGGGAGGTGGGGCAGGAGGGAAGCCAACGCCTACGCCAGACGCTTTCGGGGCATACGGAGCGGGTGCAAGCACTGGCCTGGAGTCCGGATGGAGGCACACTGGCCAGTGGCAGCTTTGACCACACAATCTGGCTGTGGGATGGCGAAGAGGGTAGCGCTCGGGTGGTGCTGCAGGGCCATACCTCCGTGGTGAACGGCCTGGCCTTCACCCCCGACAGCCGCCACCTGCTCAGTGGCAGTGACGATGGCACGCTGCGTCTGTGGGACGTGGAGCGTGGGCAGTGCGTGCGGGTCCTGCAGGGCTACGCGGCCTCCCTCCACGACGTCGCCTGGAGTCCGGACGGCACCCAGCTGGCCAGTGCCGGCTCGGATACCCTGGTGACCATCTGGGAGGTGGCCGGTGCGACGCTCAAAGTGTTGCGCGGCCATCGCTGGGACGTGTACGGCGTGGGGTGGAGTCCCGATGGCAGCAGGCTCGCAAGTTCCGGGTGGGATAATGCCATCCGGCTCTGGGAACCAGCCACAGGCACCTGTGTCCAGATCCTCCGGGACCTCGACCACCCCGACACCGTCTTCTCCGGGCTGGCCTGGAGTCCCGATGGGCACCTCCTGGCCAGCGGAACCTTTCTGCAGGGCGTGCTGGTGTGGGACGTGACCGTGCGCTCCCAACGCTGGGTGGGTCGCGCGCACTCGACCTGGATCCGTCGGGTGGCCTGGAGCCCCGATGGCACGCGCTTGGTCGGCGGTGACGAAGATGGCCACGTGTATGTGTGGGACGTAGCGGAGGGGACGCAGCTCCTGCGGCTGGCGGGGCATCCTGGGGTCGTCACGAGCGTGGCCTGGAGCCCCGATGGCACGCGGCTGGCCTCTGGCTGCCGCAGCCAGAGGCAGGGAGACGCCGGGGAGCTGCTCGTGTGGGATGTCCACAGCGGGCAGCGCCACCCTACCTGGCAGCCTCTCCGGGGGAGAGGTAATGCAGGTAATAGAGCCTTTGCGGGGCATCCTGGGGTAGTCTCTGCCGTGACCTGGGCTCCGAGTGGGGAGAGGCTTATCAGTGGAAGCAGTGACGGCAGGCTGCGCTGGTGGGAGGTCGACAGCGGGGAGTGTGTGCGGGTGCGCCAGGCGCATCAGGGGACAATACAGGCGCTCAAGGTGAGTCCCGATGGCCGCAGGCTCGCCAGTTGCGGCGATGACGGGGCCATCGCGCTCTGGGACCTGCAGAGTGGCGAGTCACTCCGCACGCTGCGACGCGACCGCCCCTACGAGCGACTGAATATCACGGGCATCCGGGGCTTGACCGAGGCGCAGAAGGCCACGTTGCGTGCGTTGGGGGCTTTCGAGGAGGAGGTGCGGAATTGAGTCATGATGAATGCCCTTGAGAGCGAAAGGAGCGGTCAACGTCGCGCGAGGAGCATGTCCATGGTCCTCCTCGTTCTGAGGATGTGCTCCAGCGCTTTGGGTACCGGCAGGAGTTCCGGCGGGAACTCAAACGCTTCGCTTCCTTCGCGGTCGTTTTCTCGTTCATCTCTATTTCCCTGGTTACCAGCTATTCAGGCGTGTGGATGAGCGCACCAATACCCCTCTCATCGCGACGATCCTGTGTGGGATGGTCCTGGAAGTCGTCCTGGCGATCTTTGCCAACCAGACAGCGACGCTCCAGAATCTCTTCAGCACGACAGCGATACAGCTAGTGATTATCTATCTCGCAACGGTGATCCTGTATGTGTGTAGGTGTCACAAGTTACCTCGCTCGCGCGGCTTCAACTTAGGCGCCTTCGAATGGCCGGTGGTCATTCTGGCTCTGGTGTGGCTGGTCTTTGACCTGTCCATTTTCCGCGACTCGTCATTGAAAATACCCTGGCTCTATACCCTGCTGATGTTTGGGATTGGCTTGCTCTACGTCCTGTTCCTGTTCTTGACGCAGCGCGATGTGTTGAAGTCTCTTCCGCTTGAAAGGGAAAGCGACGTCCCAGCAGTCCCGCCGGAAAGTCAATCGGATAGCAGGACATAAGCCCGCCGCAATCTCTAAATGGCGTTCGAGCAAGCTTTTCCGGACTACAAGCTGGGTACATGATACCATTCAGTATCTACAGATCAGTGAACTCGAAACTGTAAGATCTACATTTCAAAAGCATTCATGAAGAGAGAAAGCGAGGAGGGATGAGGCATGAAAGGAGCGAAACAATGAAGGCCATACGTATTCATGCGTTTGGCGGTCCGGACGTCCTTAGCTACGAGGAGGTCACGCTGGCAGAACCAGGAGTCGGTCAGGTGCGCGTGAAGATCGAGGCGATAGGTGTCAATTACGCCGACATCTACCACCGCACGGGCTCGTACCAGGATCAGCTCCCCGCAACCGTGGGGCAGGAGGCGGCCGGAGTGGTCGACGCGGTTGGCCCGGGAGTCACGGATGTCGCCGTGGGCCAGCGCGTCGCCTACACCTCACAGCCCGGCGCCTACGCCGACTTCGCCGTCGTCGCGGCCCGCGCTCTTGTCCCGGTCCCCGATGACGTTGACACGCGCACGGCCGCAGCAGTGATGCTGCAAGGGATGACGGCCCACTACCTGGCCAAGAGCGCCTACCCGCTCAAAGCAGGCGAGACGGCCCTCGTGCATGCCGCGGCTGGCGGCGTTGGACTGCTGCTGGTGCAGATCGCCAGGCGGCAAGGGGCACGGGTCATCGGGACTGTCTCGACCGAAGAGAAGGCGCGCCTTGCCCGAGAAGCGGGTGCCAACGAGATCATCCTCTATACCCAGACCGACTTTGTGCAGGAGACGAGACGCCTCACCGATGGCGCCGGGGCACACGTGGTCTACGATTCGGTCGGCAAGACTACCTTCGAGGGGAGCCTGGACTCGCTGCACGTGCGCGGCTACCTGATACTCTTTGGCCGGTCCAGCGGACCAGTGCCGCCATTCGACCCGGAAGTCCTGAATCGCAAGGGCTCGCTGTACCTGACCCGTCCCACGCTCGTCCATTACATTGCCACCCGCGAGGAGCTACTTTGGCGCTCGGGTGAGCTGTTTCGATGGATCAAGGATGGCGAGCTGAAGGTGCGCATCGATACGACCTTCCCACTCTCCTCTGCCGCCGAGGCGCATCGCTACATGGAAGGACGCCAGACCAGGGGCAAGGTCCTGCTCATCCCTTGACATCCACCGGTCCCGTTGAACGAGGAAATCCGACTCGCGCGAGTCGGGTTTCCTCGTTCAACGAGGCGCGCCTGCGGAAGCTTTCGCTCTCCCAGGTCTACCGCCTCGTGAATGATATGGGCAGGAATTTTGATTGAATACATTCCGCTCGCTATTATATTTTAACCATTATATGATCAAACTATACACATGAAACTTTTTTTTGCTTTTCTCGTGCTTAAAGGGGGGGATATCGCTGATTTGCTGAGCTAGCTTACTTCTATCTCTTCCATCGCTGATGAGTTCTGTGCAAGAGCACAGTAGCGGCCATGATAAGGAGGTTATATGGTCATCGTTCAGCTGAAACGTTTGGTGATGGGACCAGCCATCGTTCTAATCTTAGTCAGCCTGCTTACCGTCTTCTCAGTTCGCAATGCCACCGCTGCAAGTCTCAGTAGTAGTTTCTCTTTCAAGAATTTTGAGTTGAGTTCTGTGACTGGAACGAATTGTCCGAATACGAACGCCACCTGCACGAACAATGCGGCTGAGCCGCAAATTCGAGCTGACAATGCCGGAAACTTTTATGCTTCCTCTGAAAATGGACTGGGAGGTGGCACCGAAGCCTGGAAGTCCACCAGTGGCGGCAAAACCTATGTAGCTCTCGCCTCACCAAATGCAGCATCGAGCACCAATACAACCGGGTTTGCTCCTGGTGGAGGCGATACAGATCTGGCGACTGCGCCCGCCAGGAATGCCAATGGTTTCTACAATGTATACGTCGCTAGCCTGAGCCTCGCTAATGTCGATGTCAGCACCAGTGTGAATGGGGGCAAGACATGGGCCTTGAATCCGATAGGCGCTACGATTTCTGGTGATGACCGCGAATGGATCGCAGCCGATAGGGCTTCCAAAGTCTGTATCTCATATCACGATGTCGCGACGTTTAACATCGACGTGAATTGCAGTATGAACGCTGGCCTGACATTCACCCAGTTGGGAGAAGCGTTTGATACAAACCATCTCTGGCTGGCCCAGAACAATGCGACGGGAAATCTTGTCATCGACCCGCAAAATCACATCGTCTATCAGACCTTTAGTGGTATTGCAAATGCTGGCGAGGTCGCATGCAGCCAGGCCGGCACCTGCGGTTATCATGTGGTTTGGATGGCCACTTCTACTGATGGCGGGAAGACCTTCACCGATCACATGGTCTATAATAATCCCACCACGACCGTCTCCTACGGACATCAGTTCGTGAATATGAGCATTGACCGGGCGGGCAATGTCTATTCTGTGTTTAGCGACAATCACAATGTCTACTATAGCTACTCAACAAATCATGGCTCAACCTGGTCATTACCGGTGCAGGTCAACCAGGGACCATCGAATACAGCTATTGAGCCATGGAGTGTTGCCAATCATGCCGGTCATATTGATATCGTCTGGTATGGCACCTCCTATTACGATGGTACTAATCCACCAGACAACTACCCAGCAAGTGCGTCGTGGTATGCGTACATGGCACAAAATTTGAGCGCAACTACTTCGGGCAGTAGCTTTAGCCAGACTGCTGCAACGCCAATTATCCACTATGGTGGCGTCTGTGAGAGTGGCGTTACCTGTACTGGCAACCGTGATCTGTATGATGACTTCGGTATTGCTGTAATTCCTGGCACTGGCCTTGCTTCAATCATCTACAGCGATGATCAATATATCAATGATGCGAACAATCCGCCGCAGTCTGGCTGTACCACGGCGACAACCAATACGTCTTCGTGTGATCATACCTCTGTCGCTACTCAACTTAGTGGCTCGGGGATATAAAAACTGCCTCAAAGTTGCGAATGAGCTGCATGACTCATTCGAATTGGTTACCCTCCTGAAAATTAGAAGCGGTTAGGCTACCTGGTAGCCTGACCGCTTCTAATTTCCCCTCCATAATGACGCAGAGTGGGGATACTGAGCGTGAAACGTATCTCACTCCATGATCTTGGTAACGACCTCACCTGAGGGATGTTGACTCTCCAGATAGGCTTTGAGATTGGAAAGCGTCGCGACTTCACTCCGCATGGTCTGCGTAATCAGCGGACTCAATAGTCTTGCCAGCCCTTTCGGTTCATACTGCAAGACGAACGTGATATGGGTGGAGGTTCCCGCTGCTTCAAAGCGGTACGTGCCTGTAGGCCTTGCGGGTCCAGTGATTACTTGAAACGTGATCAATGCGTTAGGCTGACACTCGATGATCTCGTAGTCACCGTCAATACGCCTCCCACCTGGCCCTTTCAAACCTTGTTTGAATACTGCTCCCACACCTGATGGTTTGTTTGGCACTCTTTGAATATCGACGACGGCAGGCCGCCACCGCGGATTATTCATTCCATCCAGCACGAAATCGAACACGACACTGGCTGGTCGCTCAATCGTGATCCTGCCTTCTGCATGAGCCATAGCTAACTCCTTTCAGCTACATAGGAAACGTTCTTCTTTGCGTCTGTCATCATGCTCTTTCGCGCCTCGCTTCCTCTTGAAAGAGGAGTGCGGGAAGACGGTATCTACAGTTCCATGACCGGGCGAATCTCGATGGAGCCATACACAGCGTCGGGGATCCTGGTCGCCATTTCGATGGCTTCATCCAGATCTTTGCAATTCAGGACATATGAGCCGGCAAGCTGCTCCTTTGTCTCAGCGAATGGCCCATCAGTAATCAGCGTTTGGCCGCGACGGATGCGCACGGTCTTCGCAGTGGTAGTCGGTTGAAGTGGTTCCCCACCGATCAAGAGGCCACGCTTCTGCACCTCGCTCGCGAATGCAGCATGAGCCTGCATCAGCGCCATGCACTCCTCCTGGGTCATCAGAGCCGTTCGCGCTTCACTTCCATAGATTAACAACATATAACGCATGACTATCCCCTTTTCTTGATCGTCCCTGCTGACGAGACATTGCTCACCTCTACAATCATGACGAACGACACCGGGAAAAATCGACAGACGACAGGATCAAATGGTTCATGCTTGATGTGTAGAAGATGAGAAAAGGAACGAGTCGAGCCAGCGCGGAACTCCAGTGCCAGGAACATGTGCAATCCCTCGCGTACGACACCTATGATCGTCGGCAATCAAGATAAAAATCACCATCGATTCTCCTCCTTGCAAAAGAAACACATATACCACTAAAGGGGTAGGCTGTGATTACTCGTAGGGGTGATGTTATGCTGTCCACTTCGACCTATACTTGCCTCAGCAGAAAGCATGCAGCGCACTGGCCTCGCGTGTGAACTCTATCGGGGCCAGTTCGCTGCGAAAACGTCTCCATGAAGAAAGGCGGTGAAGCATACCTATGGCACAAACAGCATCCCAATTGCCCGAAGGGGATGAGCAGCAGCATAGTGTCGGTCAGCTCGGCCCCTGGCTCTGTTGGGCCGTCGTCTTCGCCGATATCGGCTCTTCCATCTATTATGTTCCGGGTATCCTGTACGGGCGAGTCGGCAACCTCGCCGGTTTTTTCGTGCTGCTCACGATGTCCGTGTTTGTGCTGCTTACGCTCAAGTATGCTGAGGTGAGTGCTCGTTTCCCCGAAGGTGGAGGAGTGGTGACGGTCGCAGCGCAGGCGATGAACTCCTGGGTGGGGGCACTGGGAGGTATGTTTATCCTGGTGAGTTACTTCCTCACGGCAGCCATTAGCTGCCTGTCGGCGATCCAGTACTTCAGCGTCGTGCTCCCTGCGCTTGGACCCTTTATCTTAGAGATCACTATCTGCGTGCTGCTGCTCCTGGGTCTGCTCAACTGGGTGGGGATTAGCGAGAGCGCGAAAGTCAGCCTGGTCGGAGCCCTGATTGCCTTTCTCAGTGATCTCGTCATCATCTGGACCGTCTTTACCCACATCCCTATTACTGCATTTCCTTTCCTCTTCGCCAGCATGTTTGCCCATGAGTCCCTTACTCCTCCCTCGATCCTGGTCGGTTTTGCCGGTGCATTTCTGGCCTTCTCCGGCCTGGAGAGCATCTCGCAGCTCTCACCCTCGATGAAGGCGCCGCGCAAGAAGATTATCAGCCTGGCGCTGCTGCTTGTGGTCATCACCATTGGCGTGACCAGTCCACTGCTGACGATGCTTGCGACCCTACTGCAACAAGATGCAGCGGCTGATCCTGTGCTTTCCACACAGTTGCTCTCGTTGCTGGGTGGGCATTGGGGGAACGTCGTCTTGCAGACCGAGGTGGCGATTAGTGCCAGCCTGATCCTGGCATTTGCCAGTAATACCGCCGTGATTGGAGCTTACCACGTCTTCCTGGCTCTCGCGCGGATGGAATTCTTCCCCGAATTTATTCTGCAGCGCAACCACTTCCGTGGAACGCCGCACTGGTCGATCGCTTTGGCGACGGGTATTCCCATTGCCGTGCTGGTGCTTGTGCATGGTGAGATCGACATCCTGGGTTCCATGTATGCGTTCGGGTTGCTGGGGGCCTTCACGGTCACCTGCGTTGGGCTAGATATTATCCGCTTCCGCGAGCGGAAGGCGGCACGAACCATCGACCTTGCTCATCGGCGTGATAAGGATGGTGATGATAGGTATAACCCCACTATGAGGAGCAATAAGGTCCAGGACTCCTCAATTTCCACCTCTCTGCCCGCTCATCACCTCTACAATGGCTGGGAAGCATTGAGAGAAGTATCTCAGGGAGAAATGGGAAACGCTGACTCCTCTTCGCTCAGAACCTGGCTTGCTGACCTGTGGCGGCAGCTCGATTTCTGGCTGGGCCTGCTCACCACGCTGCTGGTCTTGCTGGCCTGGTCGATCAGCATCGTCTCACAGCCGTTGGCGACAGTCTTTGGGTGTTCAGTCGCACTTGCCGGGATGGGTGTTGCTTACGTCAACTATGTCCGGGGGCGTACGCCTATAGCGACTACCTATCTGGCAGGGCGCATGCCGGATTCGCTGCTCGCTGTGCTCGTTGCTGGCGACGAACACAATGAGGCAGTAATAAACGCAGCCATTAACCATGCTCACAGGAAGCCCATTGTGTTTCTGTATCTCGCTGAACCGAAAGCAGAGCGAGTTCCGCAGTTGTTTGAGGTGATGGATCCCTACCTGGAAGATGAACCTGCCAAATACATCTTGAAACGAGCGGCCCTGCTGACGCGCAATGCCAGGCTGACCGCGCGGTTTGTCTATCGGCCACAAGGGCCAGATGAAGCAGGACTCGTCTGGCAGACGGTTCATCCACGCGATGTTGTACTCACTGCCGAGCACGCCGCACAATTTGAGGAGATCAACCCCGATCGCATTCGCTACGAACTCACCTCGCAAGGGAAAATCGCCCACTTGCTCAAACGTTGGTGAAATAAGGAACTACCCTCAATCATTAAAGTAGTGCAACTCGCCTTTGACTTTCTGATAGCAGAGCAGACCATTGCTGACTAATTGCTCCAGGGCAATTGCTGCTGCCTCCACCTCTTTGTGTCCTATTATGCGCTTCGGAGGGGCAAACTTCTGGGCGACGTCACAAGCCGTGAAGATCAGGAGGGATCCAGGATGCTCGTGCAGGGAGCGCGTCACGGCCTCCTTGTACCAGGCTACCAGATTTCTGACACGCGACTTGCGTGGAGGGACAACCAGCGTGACGGGGCACGGGGCCAGCCGCAAGACACGACGCGAGACACTTCCGACCAGCATGCGCCGTATCCTTTGGGCAAGGGAACTCCCTCGACTCCCCATCATGATACTGTCAACACCCAGCTCGCTTGCTGTCTTCACTATTTCGTCCGCGGGAGTGCCTACACGTTGTAGCCACACTATCCGTTCAGAAGCAATCCCCTGTTCCTGCAAAAGAGTACGCGCTTTCCACAGGGTATGTTCTGCCTGCAGGCGTTGCTGCATGATAGGAGGAAAGGGACGAATGGATCCAATAGACTTCCCCCATGCAGGGGAGGGGTCGTTAGGGACTGGGATGACATGAAGCAAGACCAGCTGGAGATCCAGTGTGGACTGCTGTAGCAACTCACTCACCGTCCGAAGAGCGTGTTGTGTCGGTGGCGAAAGGTTCACATCAATTCCTAGCAAAATACGCTTATTTAGAGACATTGCAGCTGCTCGATCTCCTCTCGCGAACGTATCTACGTAGTTGGCTCATTGTCAGGCTTGTCCCTTACTTGCTCAAGCCACATACATAGTCCCTGGCAAACCAGAGGTTCATCATAAACTAGCAGTAACGTGATCATCATCTCTTCGTATTCGCCATTGCCCTCTGTGGTACACTAGTAGTCAGTGAACTGAACCGGTTACTGTACTCACATGTGCACGGTTTTTTACATGCTTTCTCTTGAGACAAGTATAGGTGGGAGAGCTCTACTTAACATCACCCGTTGGAGTGAACATAACCTACCCCTTTCGTGGTACATCTATCTCACTTGCAAGGAGGAGCGCCGATGGTGATTGGAGTCTTGATTGCCGACGATCATGGTGTCGTGCGTGAAGGGCTGCGTATGTTCCTGGGGCGCGACTCGGAATTAATCGTGGTAGGTGAAGCGTCTAATGGCGCGGAAGCAATCGAACTCGCGCGACAGCTCCGCCCTGATGTCGTGCTGATGGACTTGCTCATGCCGGTGATGGACGGAATCGCGGCCACTGCGGCTATCCGCACCGAACTGCCAGAGACTGAGGTCATTGCCCTGACAAGCGTGTTAGAAAGCGCTGCAGTCGTTGGTGCGATGAAGGCGGGAGCAATCGGCTATCTTCTCAAGGACACACAAGCCCTTGAGCTGCGTAGAGCAATCAAGGCCGCTGCCGCCGGGCAGGTCCAACTCTCTCCCCAGGCATCTGCCTACCTGATGCGCGAATTACGGACGCCTGAAACGATTGAGGCTTTGACCGAACGTGAAATGGAGGTGCTCAATCTCCTGGTCCAGGGGTACTCGAATAAGGAAGTCGCACGAGCCTTGCAGATTGCCGAGGATACGGTCAAGGTCCATGTGAAGCATATTTTGGCGAAGCTGGGTGTGCAAAGCCGCACCCAGGCGGTCCTTTATGCGATACGTCTTGGTCTGGTGTCTACCGAGCAAGGAAAGAAGCTGAAGGGAATGCTATGAACGACCATGTCGAGGTGGTGGCTCCTTATGCGTTTGATAGGCTATTGACCTCCCCCCTTATGCTGCTGTGCCAGCTTTACTCATTTCCTGTCGAAGTGAGATGAGCAGAGGAAGAGACGATGGAACAAGTTGAACGTATTTCTTCGCTGGAAGCGAGAACGGAGCCACAATGGAAGCACTATGTAAGTGATAGCATGGTGGCTCTAGGAGGAGTAACACTCATTACGAGCGTGATTGCTGTTGCCCACCTCTACCCAAGAATCCCTACCATCGCATTTGTGTATCTACTCCTGGTTTTAGCCTTAGCCAGTACACGGGGACTCTACGCCGCTATCCTGACGTCGTTACTGGCCTTTCTCTGCTTTGATTTCTTCTTCTTCCCCCCGCCTTACACCTTTCTCGTCGTCAAAGCTGAAGACCTGCTCACACTTGTTGTCTTCCTGTCGACGGCGATCATCACTGGTCAACTGGCATCTGCCTTGCGGCGACGCGTTGAGCAAGGCAAAAGTAGAGAGCGTGAACTACGCCTCCTCTACGAACAGGCTCAAGAACTGGCGTCACTCCAGGAACGACAGCGCCTTGCCCGCGAATTACATGACTCTGTTTCTCAGGCTCTCTATGGCATCGGACTTGGAGCATATACCGCAAAAGAGGCATTAGAGAGCGACCCTGACCAGGCGCTGGCATCGATTGACTACATATTGACACTTACCGAGGCAGGTCTCGCCGAAATGCGCGCGCTCATCTTCGAACTCCGCCCTGATTCCCTGGAAATAGAGGGATTGGTGGCAGCTCTCTCCAAGCAAGTGGCCGTCTTGCGTGCCCGCTATAAACTGATCGTCGAGGCTGATCTAGGGGCAGAACCCGATCTCTCCTTGGAGATGAAACACACGCTCTACCGCATCGCCCAGGAGGCGCTCAACAACATCGTCAAACATGCCCGAGCCAGCATGGTGACATTGCAGCTTGCAGAACAGGACCATGAGATTATCTTCGAGATACGCGATAATGGGAGAGGTTTTGACCCGGCAGGTCCTTTCCCAGGACACCTGGGATTGCGCTCTATGCAGGAACGGGTCACGAAAGTGGGTGGAGCACTCACGATTGAGAGCGTTCCGGGACACGGAACGCTCGTAGGTGTGCGGATTCCAATGATACCAGGAAGGTAGCGCTGCCTCTGTGGAAGCGAAAAGGGAATGGGGAGCCTCCTCCACGAGTTGGCGCGCCCTATTTCTAGCTGCTTACACATGGAGCCCTCTCAGCAGGCTAGAGCTGACGATAACCCCGTAGCAAAAAGCTGAAAGGAATCTTTCTTCACCCTTGGATTTCTTCTTCCATGATATGGTTCAGACCATTGGTAGGATGTATTACACTGGTTCGCATGAATATGTTAACGCTTTTTGGCGCGGGCGCAGTGGCGCTCATGCTGCTCTCTTATGCCCTCGAGCATCGTTCCTCTTGGTGGGTTCTTGTCTTTGCTCTGGCGTGTGCAGCCTCTTCACTCTATGGCTGGCTTGCTGGAACATGGCCGTTTGGAGTGGTTGAGGCCATTTGGGCGCTGGTGGCTTTCCGGCGTTGGTGGCTTCGTCGGACTCACAAAACAGTGGAGGCTCCCTCTCATTGATAAAGAAGCGCAGTGAGAATCTGATTCATATCTTCGCTGCTTTTCTCTACTGACACATATCTCCCTTTTTGGCGGATTTATATCAGTCAAACGACACA
>WNFI01019764.1_pt1 | contig 17660 bp, 15 predicted proteins | sample 5400471 | NCBI WGS metagenome assembly WNFI01 (sample SAMN13153348, study PRJNA577476) | soil metagenome | isolation source: 100 cm saprolite on Douglas fir-dominated hillslope | place: USA:California | collected 2013-09-17 | reverse complement strand
AGGGTGGTGGTGCCGGCCTGCCGAGTAGCACGGCCATCGCGGCGTTGATGGCGGCGACGCTTTTTCCTTCTCGATTTTCGACGCAATCCCAGACAGGAAATCGGAATTCGTACCGGCGGATGTGAGATCGGCAAAGAGCTGCGCTAGGCCGACGACGACGTCCAATGCTTTAAGGTCTCGAAGCCGCTCTGCCAAACGTGGACCTAGCCACAGTCAAAGCTCCTTGAGTCCGGCAAGTCCTTCGTCTTTCGGCAGCGTTGCTTCCTTCAGGGGCAATCGAAAAGCATCTCCGGTCATCAAGGAAGGGACTGGAATCGGACGCTGGAACCATGCTTGTCCGTACGGATAATTTTGAACGATCAGCGTTGCGAGACTTTCACATCGGTTGCAGCACTCCTTGTATCCTTTGCCGGCGTTTACTATTGGCAGCAAGGTCTCTGCCGCAGTCCCGCAGATCGGACATTCGAAAGGCATTTCGGCTCTCCATGGCAGTCAATGAGGCGATTTGAAGTGCAGGCCCTACGGCGAAAAGGTACAACGTGGGCGCGAAAATTCCATCGATATCCGGTGCTATGCCTTCGGATTTAGACGGCACGCTGCCGCCCGGGCTCAGGATGGCTCGGGTGGTAGCGCGCCCCGAGCACGCCATCCGGAATAGGAAATCCCCATGCGTACCTGTGACATCGCGATAATCGGCCTGGGCCTTATGGGGAGTTCTGCGCTCCATTCGCTGGTTCGCAGGGGAGCCGACGTGCTGGGGTTCGATCCGCTCAATGTGGGCGAACCTCGCGGTTCGTCGCACGGTTCCTGCCGGGTATACCGTCGATTCAATTTCGAGAGCGAAGCCTACACGGATTTGAGCGATCGGGCCTACAGAGGCTGGCGTGCCTTGGAATCTCTCAGCGGGCGCACGATCCTGAAGCCCTGTCATGTGCTTGAGGCCGGCCCGCCTGGTTCGAAGATGGTCGCGGCCTCGCGAAGGGCGGCGGAGCAGGTTGGTCCGATCGGCGGCCCGACCAATGGCGCGGAAGCCAATTCCGACAATCCCGCCTTTCGACTCCCGCCCGACTGGGACGTCGTCGTGCAGGAGAGCGGCGGGATCCTGATGGCGGAGGCGGCAATCCATGCGTTCCGCGAAAGCGCCGAACACCGCATCGTCAGGACCGAAGCGCGCATGCAGCCAACACTAACCGGCATCCGGATTTCGACACCGGACGAAGAAGTCTTAGCCGGGCAAGCCATCGTCGCGGCTGGTCCATGGGTTTCCAAATTCGTGCCCAGTTTGGCCAGGCATTTAAGGGTGACGCGGCAAGCGGTCGGCTGGTACGCACCGGCTAGGCCTGAAACCGTGCGCTATGGCGAATTTCCAGTCTTCATAGTCGAGGGAAGGCTGGGATTGGTTTATGGGTTTCCCGATTTCGAAGGCCGCGGCGTCAAGGCCGCGCAGCACGACCATGGACGGGTCGTCGGCCCGGATGAATCGTTGCTTCGCCTTGCTCCGGTCACGGCGCGAAGTTCGCCACCGCGATCGGCGAAATGCTGGCCGATTTAGCGGCGGATCCGCGTTACTCGCCGCCAGAAGCATTCCGCTTGGACCGGTTTTCCAGCTTCGCGCCTACACGCTGAAGCGACTGGCATCCCCAAGGCGTGAGTGCAAATCTGACGTCTGACGTGGACGATCCGCCGGAATTCGAAAAGGGCGACAGGGTGCGCCTTAGCGAATTCGGAAGCACCCGACACCCCCGCTACGACGGGGGAACGGTGGTCGGCGGGAAATCGCGATCGGCTTCGTGACCCTTACGACCCGTCCGTTTTCGTTTCCCCGAGGAAGTAGTCCAGCACGGTGCTGGGCTGCGGTTTGAAGAAGCGGTCTTCCCAGGCGTCCGTGGTCTTGAGGAAACCGCGGTTCGTCGGCTGCTGGGCCGGTTTCTTGCCTGCGAGAAGCGCGTCCCGGATCTGGTCTTCCTGTTTGGCCCTCATGAGGTAGTGCTGGTAGATGTCGATGACGTGGACGGCATAGGCCAGCGCCAGCGCCTGATTGCCGCGGACGATCAGCAGGTTCTCGTCGTTGTCGTATGACGCCTTGTAGCCGAGGTTGTGGCTTCCGGTGATCACGGCGCAGCCGGCCTCGTCCATTGGGTCTATCACGATGATCTTGTCGTGGATGATGGCGTGTCCGGCAGTCAGAAGCTCCGGGTGAAGGTCGCCGACGGGCGTGCTGATGGCCGTCGCCCGGATCATCGCGATGCGGCTGTCTTTGCCGTCCGGCCACCAGACGGAAGGCGCCGGGATCTTTATCTTAGGCTTTTTCGCGCCTTTGACCGGACGCAGATAGTTTGGCATTGCCTGCGGATCGCTGATCGCGCCGGCGACTAGCAGATCGGGTCGTTCCTTTGCCAGTTTGGCGGCCTCGCCGATGATGTTCTGCTTGCCGGATATCCCGGGCATGAACGTGAGGAACAGGATCGCCTTCTTAGCATGGTCCATGAGGGAATAGACGTCGTTTAGATCGCCCGGCATTGGCGAATTGTCGTTCTTTGTCGCGGTTTTCGTGTTCGGGGAGAACCACACGTCGACTTTCGAATTGCCGTCGTCGAGGTCGACCGGCCCGAAGGGCCGCATGTTCGCGCGGCGCAACGCCGGTCCTTGGATCGCGTTGTTGGCTTCCGCTCCCTTGATCGTCATCTTGGGAGTCTTGACGGTGACGGGCTTCCGTTTCGGTTGCGCGTCGGCATGCAACCGTTTCCAGAAGTCGAGGTAGAACTTCGCGATCTCGCCGTTCTCGATGATGATGCTGTTGTTGGACTGGGTGCAGAGGCCGGTCTCCGTCCAATTCGTGCTGCCGGTCATGACCGCCTTGGGCACGCCGCCCTGCACGTAGACTGCGAACTTGTCGTGCCCGATCGGGACTTTGTTGTTGAACATCCGGTCCTGTATCGAATCCGGGGCGGCACGATGGATGGCCGCACGGGCATCGTTGTTCTCGGTGTCCCAGACGACGGGTTTCCTCTTCTCCTTGGGCGTGCCCTTCGGATTCGGATTCTCGGATCCCGCGGTCGACAGAATGAGGTAGACCTTTCCGCCCTTTACGGCCTCCTTGAGCAGGTCGATCAGGTCCGGATCGTGCAGTTCGTAGAGCGCGAGATAGACTTCGCCGCCTTCGGCTTTCGCGCGGTCGAGCAAGCGCCTCACGAAGGAGAGTACATCCGCCGTCAGAAAGGACCGGATATCGCTCTGGGGATCCGCGATCTCGGTTTTCAGCGTCGCAAGCATTCCCTTCGTGGTGTTGAGCGGCGCAGCCGGCTTGCCTGCCGCAGCCATTGCGGCTCGAAGCTGCAGGAGCAGATTCTGCGTCGAAAGGATTCCGTTCGTGAAGGTCGCTTCGACGGAGAAGTTCGGGCCGCCGTACTTGTGCGTCACGTCTATCGGCTTCGTGACGTACGGATCGCCGATGAGGAACAGCGGCCTTGGATTGCCGGTATAGCGCGGTTTGCCGGAGGCGTCCTTGTAGACTGCCGTTTCCGAAGGAGGGACGGGGGCACGCCCTGGAACGGCGAGGCCCACCGGCTGGATTTCATAGTGCACTCGGAAATCGATGGGACGCACTTTGGTCGTGTCGCGCGATTTGCGGAGGGTGAGGTCTCGCCATTCGAAGCTCTGGATGGGCCATACCGAGGAGTCTTGCGCCTGCCAATCCGGGTTCGACTGGTCCGTGAAGGCGATCCAGGTCGGCAGGATGCGGCGCTGACCCGCGTCCTCGCCGGTCTCATGGACGCGCGTAACCATGAAGCCAAGGCACTTGTCGACCCTCTTGGCTTGCCACGCCAGGTAGGAAACCTCGCCGTTGCACCAGGCGCCGGCCTTCGAAATGTAGCTGACCATGGATGACCCCCCGATATCTGTCGTTATTGCTGTCAGTGGAGTGATCGGATCGCGGCCCGATCATTTCCTGCAGGCATCGGCATCGCCTGCGGCAATCGGCGTCTCGAAGAGCCCGGGTGCGACTTGGCGGCCATCGAAGAACACTCCCATCTGCGTCGAGATGCCTGTTTTGGAATCTGCCGCGCGGCGTTTTTCATTGACGGCCCGCACGATGTTCCACTCGTCGTGCGAGCCGTAACTGTATGCGACGGACGCCCGAAGCGCGTAGTAGTCACGGAAGGCCCGCCGGGGGACGGCTTTGAGTCCTTCGTCCGTCTTCACCACGCTGTCGTAGTAATCCTCGAGCTTCTCCATGTCGCCGTGACCGTCGAGCCCGAAATGCTGTGCAAAATCCGATGGTCCCGTGAAGAAAATGAAATCGAAGTCGCCGGTGCCGCTTGCCCCCTCGAGGACGCGCGTCCACATCAGCATGTATTCCGGTCCCGTGGCGCCCGGCGGCAGCGAGACTTCGGGCGCAGCGGTGTTCAGAAGCCAGGCCGCCTTCACGCCGAACCGCGTCTCGACGCGCTCCTTGATCTCACCGGCGATCTTCACGTTCTCGCTGAAGTAGCTCCCACCGATCGTGGATATCGGTATGCTGAGGTATCCGATGGCTTTTCCCTTGGCCTTTTCGGCCGCAACCCGGGCGCGGATTTCGTCGACGCGCTGCTGTATCGTACCGCGCAGCTCAGGACGGATGCAGTAGCAGAACCCATCCGTCGTGCACTCTGTTACCTGATCGGCTTTTGCTTTCGCGCTCATCAGGAGCAAGGAGGTGGCCAATGCGCCAGCAGCAATCGTCGCGGAGCGATTTTTTGCCATGGCTGGGCTCCGGCTACTGGCACGCATCGGCATTGCGGAGCGCGTCTTTCAGCCAGCGCGCGAGGCGGACGCCGCCGAGCGCCAGTTGCCGGTCGACGACCGGCAGCGCCCTTGCATAATATGCGTCGGAGAGAGTGCCGTCGGCGGGCACGTCGTAGGCTACGTCCTGTGCATACTTGTGCGCCTCGGTGGCCCAGTCGGCCGGCGAACCGCCCTCCAGCGAACTCAGGTCGCGCCCGTTGAGCCAACCGGTCTGCAGCCGGATCACGTATGCTCCCCAGTCGAATACGGTATGCATGATGATGCCGGTGTCCCAAACCGTGTGAAGGTTGGTGGGGGCGCCGAAGAAGGACACCGACACGAGATTGCCGCCGTGATCGTCGTTGCCGTCGGTGCCGAATTTGGTCTCGTCGTGGAGGGGCTGGTGGACGTCGCCGACGAAATGGACGACGAATTTCAATGCTTCGGAGCGTTCGGTGAGGGACTTCGAACAGTCGCCCAGGACGGACGTGAACCGCGCGATCGCATGGACCACGCAGTCGCCGTTGTCCGGATTGCAGTCGCGGGCGGGGTCGTAGGCAGATTTGTCGAGCGGAATATTCACGAAGTGCCAGCCGCCGGTCTTGGGATTGAGCGCGCGATAATCGTCGGCCCAACTCGCGACGGAGGCGAGCGAGACTTCGCCTCCCAGCAGCGCCTTCACCTTTCGAAGGGTGTCGGCATCAAGCCTGCGCTGCGCCAGTTCTCCGATGACGGAATGCCTGGAAAAGCGCGAGCGCGAGCAGGAAGCCAAACCACGCAGCCCTCATGTTTTCCCCCGAGAGAGAGAGAGAGAGAGAGAGAGAGAGAGAGAGAGAGAGAGAGAGAGAGAGAGAGTGTGTGTGTGTGTCGCCGCCACTTCTAGCTCAGGGAGTATGACGGAAAGACGACAACCCCGTCCAGCGGCAATTTCAACTCGTCGACTGCCAACCGATCCGCGTGACTGACGGTTTCACCGTGCGGAATTACGGAGCAGCTTGTCGACGTATGGGGCCCCCGACCGCGTCGGCGTCCGCATTTCCCCGAGCGGGCAGTGGGGTGGCGTCTCGGACAGCGATCCGCACACGACCTACGGCTATGTCGCCGAGCAGTTGAACCGCTTCAAGCTCGCCTACCTGCCTATCATCGAGCCGCGCGTCGTGGGCGACGATGACGATGTCGGGGAGAAAGGCTGTGCCGGTCGCGGCCGCGCAGTTGCGGAAGATCTTCAAGGGAAAGATCATGACGGCGGGTGGTTTCAACGGCGAATCCGCCGAGGCCATTCTTCAGCTATTCCATGCAAACACGTGGATTTCGCCGAGACGACACAACCACCAGGCACGATTTCCGGTCGGTTCGCATAAGGTCTCCTATGCGAAATTCCTCGGGATGCTGCAGATAGGTGCGCCCAACGAGGCGGACATGCGGCGCTATTTTTGGTTCCTTTCGTCAGCATGAGCGCCGACTAGCCGGCGGCAAACCATTGGCCGGCGAACTATGGTCGGCGAATCACCAGCGGTCGGCGACGACCGCTGGTGATTCTCGTCAATGGACAACCGAGTGGTGCTTTAATGGACACAAAACCACGCGGGTGCAGCGCCGGGCAAAGTACGTCCCCTAGCGTTCCTGCAAATCATTGAAATCGTATGTGTGGAATTCCGCGCGACGTCCGGCAAACCGAAGGTGGCCGAGCTTAGTACGTCCCCTAGGGAAAGCTCCGCTGGCGAGCACGGAAACGTCTGCGACAACTGAGTTTCCGATGGTCTTCGAATTCGGAAACGCCGTCCGGGTATGGCGGGCCCACTACGCGGCAAAAAGGAAACGCCGACATGGGAATCAGCGGCGTCCTGAAATGAGCTTGATTGCTGTCTGGCTAGACGGTGAATCCCGGCAGCTCGAAATCGTGGTTGCGGACGAATTCTCGGACGTCGGTCATCTGACCCACGTCTTCAATCATCTGCTTGAGATGACCTTCGTCGGCATAGACCGCAAGTTGTTCGGTAAGATCATCGGCCCCCGTGCGCAGGTCCAGACCGAGATTGCGGGCATCGTCGACCATGACGCCGGCCAACGCCAGTCTTCGTTCCTTCGCCATGCGCTCCTTGCCGGCGATTTCGACGAACTGCTGGACGGCCGGCCTGTCTTTGACTTCATCGATCCAGGACATGTCGAAAACCTTGCGGTATCCCTTGTTGCGCACTTCGATCGGAATCATATTCCGTTCGAATGATGATTTTCGGCGGCGACCTCTTGCTCGGCAGTCAGTGACCGATTTTCGGCAATGCTATTCATCGTCAGTCTGATCATTAAATCCTTATTGGACGGCTCGCTCTCGGCCACAAGCAGGGCCAGCGCGGTCAAAGTGTCTGGTGAGATGTCCAGCGGCATGTCCTGGATCTGCATGTATCGCAAGAACATGAACGAGCCGATGCGCTTGTTTCCGTCGGAGAACGGGTGATCTTTGATAAGAAAATAGAACAGGTTTGCGGCCTTTTCTTCGGCGCTCTTATACAGCGGCTCGCCAAACATGGTTTGGTCGATGCTGCCAAGAATTCCTTGAAGGGCGTTCTCCCGTTCCTGACCGAACAGTGCGGTGGCCTCACCCTTGGCCATGAGCGCTTGCTTAAGCTGTTTGATGTCGTGCTGTACCGCCTCATAATCCAAGGCACGGATCGCCGGTGTCCCTTCAGAAACACTGAGGGCGTTCTCATCGTACTGGAGCAGAGTTTTCCATGTCTTGGCGTAGCTGGTGACGAGGTCGAGCACCTGACGGCTTTCGTCAGTTAGGCCTTCCTGTCTCGATAGCGTTCGCGCGAGCAGATCCATCGTCTGCTGTGCTTCAGCCACGCCACGTTCTGCCAACCGTCGCTGATTTACCGTATAACCGAGCACCAAATGGTCATTCAGAGTTTTGGTGGCCCATTGCCGGAATTTCACTCCGCGCTTGCTATTTACGCGATATCCAACTGAGATAATCGCGTCGAGATTGAAGTGGGGAACATTACGCGTGACCTGCCTACCTCCCTCGGTTTGAACCCGCGCAAAATTTGCGCGAGTTGCCCCCGGATCGAGCTCGCCATGCTCATATATGTTCTGTAAGTGCTTGCGAATGCTAGTATTATCCGTCTCGAATAGAGCAGACATTTGCGCGGCCGTTAGCCAGACCGTGTCCCCATCGAGCAGCACATCGACCATAGCGCTCCCGTCACCCTCTTGAAATATCAGGATTTCACCCATAGTCGGCTTCGAGCTCCTAGGAAGGCGTAAGCGCTTCAAAAAACAATGATTTCCGGCATGGTCGGATGGAACCATGCCTAGATCAAGCGGTTAATTTGAGCCGAGAAAGAGGCTCTGCGGTAGAACGTCGCCCCGACTTTCTCCGGATCCAGCGCTGGCTTGATGCCGGCGGCATCGAGTCTCCTTTTTCACCGCCAGGAAATGACGCCCCTGCTGCTTCGCCAGCACGAATAGCGAGATGTATTTGCGCGTGAAGCGTTCGACCTCCTCGGCGGGCACGACGACGGTCGGGCACCGGTTGACAGGATTGACGACGGTGATGGTCTTTAGGTGGCCGTGCTTGATGAGCACCGCCGCGACCTTGGCGGTGGCCGACAGCTTGTCCTTGAGCTCCATGCCGGTGAAGCCGCCATGGTCGGGCCCGCGCACGAGGGCGCGAATTTCCTCGACGTCGACCAGGAGGGACAAGTAGCCGCGCTCGCCGGCGAGCCGCCATTTGCGCGCAATCTTGCGATCGCGGATGAGGCGGACAATTTCCTCGCTGGCGCAGCAGCACTGCTTTGCGGCATCGGGGATGTTCGCCTGGCCGGCTCTGGCCACCTTCACGGGCTTGGCGCCGTCGAGCAGCTGGTCGAGGAAGGCGTCCAGGTCCTCGGGCGCGAACTGGTCGGCGGCTCCGTGGTCCACCCCGCGGACCCGCGGGACGACCAGGCCGGTCCTGTAGAGCATGTCTCGCTGCACTCGGGGCGCGTTGAGGTATTCACCGGTCCTTGCGGACCGAGAGGGTGGCGGCCGCCGCCTCTCTCGCAGCCAGGGAGCCGCGCTCGGCATCGAACAGGCAATTCCCGTCGCGAGGCCGTCCGCGTCTGCAGGCAGCGTTCCTGCCGCCCGCAGGAGCTTCCGCAGGCGCTTGGGGTGCAGGCCGGTCTCGGCCGACAGCGTCCGGACCGAATGCAGTGTCCGGCGCTCGACGGGCTTGCCGAACACGACGTCGCCGGGCCCCACCGGAAACCTTGTCCGGATGAAGTGCCCGACGAGATCGCGGATTCCGTCGTAGCTCGGGTCCTCCCGCCCGTATTCCAGCGCCTGGTAGATGCGCCCGAAGATGGCCTGGGCTCCTTCGGTGGCGGCGCCGGAATAGGGATAGGATTTCCGCAGGCCTTCCAGGAATTCGGCCACGCCGGCTTCGCCACCGGCGAAGATCTCGAAGCCGGCGCCGCCGGCGGCGTGCCACTGCTCATCGGTGAGCCGCTTGAGATCCGGGGTTCGCCCGAGCGTCGCGACCGCGCCGAACCGTTCGCACGCGCCGATCGCGACGTGCAGCGGCAGCCCGTTGAGCAGTTGCGGGCCGTCGTTGGCGTTCAGGCGGCCAACGACGTAGGCCTCGAGCCCGGTGATGGGGCGCTCGACGGCCTCGGCCGCCAGGCGGTCGAGATCGGGAACGACGCCAGCGATGTGGTGGGCGAAGTCGTGGAGTTTGCTGGGCGTGAGGTCGCGGACAACGATCGAGAGCGCGATGCCGTGGACGGAGCAGGTCTTGACGGCGGCGATCTGCCAGATGGCGCGTCCGAATGGTGGTTGGGCATGGCGCTCCTCGCCGAGGCCGACGTTCCGTGGTATGGTGTTTTGGACCTCCGGGACCAGGGATCGGTCAGGGTGTTTGAAGCCGAGGTCAGGAGACGAATATGAGTGGACGGCTCGTTCAGGTTGGTGAGAAGGCTACGCGAGAGATCGCCGAGCTTGGGGACAAGACTGTTCCCGAGTTCGACAGCGCTGCCGCCGATGCCGCACGTGCCGCCGGCTTCTCGGACGCCGAGATCATCGAGATGATCGGCTATCTACCTCCGCCACTGGTGCCGAACGAGACGGCCGAAAGTGAAGCGAGCGGGAGCAGCCTCGTACCGTGACAGCAGGCTTCGTGCCTACTTGAACAAAGCTCGCCTTGCCGCGTAGTCCTCGTTGCTTTCGTCTGAATCCCGCTCGACGTCATAGTTCACGGCGGCATTGCGCGAGTTCTTTCCTCGGCTCGCCGGCCGTATCCAGCGCAACTACCGCCACCGGACCGCTCCGCGTAGCCGGTCGTACTCGGTCGTCGACATCAGCACGAGAGAGGACGGCCCGCGTCGACGATCGGAACCGAGTCCGCCTCTGAAGCTGAAGTCGCATGCACCGCGCGCAAACCGGTTTCGGCTAAGATAGCCCTGAAAGAGGCCAGACGAAGCGCTCAGCGGCGAGCGTCGCGCAGCTCCACTTGATGTCCGGGTTTGAGGGTTATTCCGGAAAAGTTGGACGCTGTCGATGGTGTCATCTGACCCAATACGACAAACTCGCAAAACTCGCATCAATCCGAATTTGGCTACGCGGTGCTGCACACACACGAGAAACCCCGCCGTCGCCGGCGGGTTTTGCTCTCCTACGAAAGTAGGGGACGTATTATTAGGGGACGTATTATGCCCGGCGCCGCAGCGGGATGGACAACCTTTACCGACCTCACAACTGTCGGCTGAGCTTGCACGCACCCGTCGTGCTTCCACACGTGTCGCACTTCATGCAGGTGCCGTTTCTCACCAGCGAGAAATGCCTGCACTCGCCGCGCATCTCGCCTTCATATCCGTTGGCTTTGGCATCGGCGTGACGTTCGGCTTTCGTGGGTGCTGCCTGCCGTAAGGACTGGCGTTGATGAGCAGCGTCATTTCATCGTGGCTCGGCCAACGAGTTCAGTTCAAACCGCTCCTGATAGCCAAGGATCAAAGGTATCAATTGCCGCCCTGCCATCGCCAACCTCGTTTGGCTGCTTCTGGCAAAATTTGGCACAGCAACGCGAATTTATCATGTCACGAACTTCAGATTCAGGACATTAGAGAGTTTTCAGTTTGAGCTGTCGCTCATCAACAATAACAGCCGTCATCCGGGGCGCGCTCTTGCGCGAGCCCGGAATCCATAACCACGACCGGGAGTATGGATTCCGGGCCTGCGCCAAGCGGCGCATCCACGATGCGCAATTGCGCATCGGGGAATGACGATTATTGAGTTCAGTCTGATCCGAAACGACACTAACGTACTGACTGGACTAGCCTGCGTTGGCCTTGAGGCCGGCGGCCTCGATGCCCGCGACGGCGCAGATTTCGTCGTTGTCGGAAGTGTCGCCGCTGACTCCGACCGCGCCGAGCAGCGCGCCGCTGCCGTCCTGAATCAGCACGCCGCCCGGCACCGGCACCAGTGCGCCTTGCGCCATCGTATTCACAGCGCTGACGAAATAGGCCTGCTCCTGCGCGCGCTGGAACAGCGCGCGCGACCCCATGCCCATCGCCAATGCACCGTAAGCCTTGCCGTGGGCGATCTCGCTGCGCAGCAGGCTGGTGCCGTCCTGGGCCGCCAGCGCCTTGATGCAGCCACGCGCATCGAGCACTGCGACGACAAGCGGTTTCAGTTTTTTCTCGACACCCTTGGCGAGCGCCACATCGAGAATCTTCCGTGCAACGTCGAGAGTGAGATCAGCCATGGAGTGGTTCCTTTGTGTTGTGAGTGAGATTTGAACTGGATTGCGCGTGCTCGAGGCTCATCGCCAGCACGCGCGCGACGTGAAGCGCTGCACGGTTTGTGCCGTCGGCGATCTGATGCCGGCATGAGGTGCCGTCGGCAACAATCAGCGTCCGCGCGTCGGCGTGGCGCACGGCTGGCAGCAGCGACAGTTCGGCCATTTCCATTGAAACGTCAAATGTGTCGGCGCCGTAGCCGAACGCGCCGGCCATGCCGCAGCAGCTCGATTCGATGATTTCCACGTTCAGATCGGGAACGAGGCGAAGTACCTGCGCGACGGATGTGAACGCACCGAACGATTTCTGATGGCAGTGACCATGCACCATTGCTTTTTCGGCGACCGGTCCAAGCGGCAGTTGCAGTCGGCCCGCTTCCGCCTCGCGGACCAGAAACTCCTCGAACAACAGCGCATGCGCGCTGACGTTCTTTGCAGCATGGTCCGAGCGCAGCGACAGCAATTCATCGCGCAATGTCAGCAGGCAGCTTGGCTCCAGGCCGATGATCGGTACACTGCGCGCGGCGAAGGGCGCAAAAGTTGCCACCAGCCGGTCGAGCTCGGCGCGCGCATCGTCCACCAGACCTGCCGACAGAAACGTCCGTCCGCAGCATAGCGGCCTGTCGTGGTCGACCGGCCGCGGCAGATGCACGCGATACCCGCCTGCCACCAGTACGCGCAAGGCATCGTCGAGGTTCTCGCGCTCATAGACGCGGTTGAAGGTGTCCGCGAACAGCACGACCTCGCGGCCATCAGGGGGACCGACGGCGCCGGCTGTCGGCGTGAAGATGTCGCTCCGCCATTCCGGCAGGTTGCGCTTGGCGCTGATGCCGGCGAATCGCTCGAGCAAATTCCGCAGCAACGGACTTTTGTTGCGAAGATTGGCAAGCGGGGCGAGGCGGGACGCCAGCCCCGCATAGCGCGGCAGAAAGCCCACCAGCCGGTCGCGCAGCGAGAGGCCATGTTTCGCCGCTCTCGCCGCCAGTACCTCGATTTTCATCTTCGCCATATCGACGCCGGTCGGGCACTCGTGGCGGCAGGCCTTGCAGGAGACGCAGAGTTTCAGCGTGTCCATCATCTCGTTCGAGGTGAGGGCATCGGGCCCCAGCTGGCCGGAAATCGCCAGACGTAGCGTGTTGGCGCGGCCGCGGGTGACGTCCTGCTCGTTCCGGGTAGCGCGGTAGGACGGACACATCACACCGCCTTCGAGCTTGCGGCAGGCGCCGTTGTTGTTGCACATCTCGACGGCGCCCTGAAAACCGCCACCGGCGCCGGGATAGGCCGACCAGTCCAGCACCGTCTGCAATTCGCCAACGCGATAGTCGGGCGAATAGCGAAACAGGGCGCGGTCGTCCATTTTCGGTGGATCGACGATCTTGCCGGGATTGAGCACATTGTTCGGATCGAAGCGATGCTTCACTTCGACGAAGTCGCTGATGATGCGCGGACCGAACATTGCCTCGTGGAATTCCGAGCGCACCAGACCGTCGCCATGTTCTCCGGAATGCGAGCCCTTGTATTCGCGCACCATCGCAAAGGTTTCTTCGGCGATGGCCCGCATCGCCTTGACGTCCTTCTCAAGCTTGAGATTGAGCACCGGACGTACGTGCAGGCAGCCCTCGGAGGCGTGGGCATACATGGTGCCGCGGGTACCGTGCTTTTCGAAGATGCGGTTGAGACGTTCGGTGTAGTCGGCGAGATGCGGCAGCGGCACCGCGCAGTCCTCCACGAAGGAGACCGGCTTGCCCTCCTGCTTCATCGACATCATGACGTTGAGCCCGGCAGCGCGAAACTCGGCAATGCCGGTCTGCAGCGCCGGCTCGACGATCTCGACCACGCCGCCCCATTTGCGCTGCGGCTGGTCCCAGCCGAAGCCGAGGTCGGACATCAACTCGCCGAGCTGCTTCAGGCGCCGGATATTCTCGGCCTGCTCCTGCTCGGCGAATTCGACGATCAGGACTGCATCGGGATCGCCGCGCACGGCGGTGCTGATGATGGGCTGAAACATCGCAATGTCGCGGCCGAGCGCCAGCATGGTGCGGTCGACCAGTTCGACGGCGATTGGCTTGAGCTTCACCAGATGCTGGGCGGCGTTCATCGCCTCGTAGAAACTGCCGAAGTGGCAGACGCCGAGCACCTTGTTGCGGATGATCGGCCACAGCTTGAGTTCGACCTGGGTGGTGAAGGCCAGCGTGCCTTCCGATCCCACCAGCAGATGCGCCATGTTGTTCGGCGTGTTGCTCGGCACCAATGCGTCAAGATTATAACCGCCGACCCGGCGCTGCACCTTTGGGAATCGCTCGGCGATCTCAGCCGCTTCGCGCTCGCCGAGCGCCAGCATGTCGGCAAACAGATCGAGCCCGCCATGCTGCGAATTCAATCGCGCAATATCGCGGGGCACCTCGCCGAAACGCAGCACGGTGCCGTCGGCAAGTGCAGCCTGCATCGACAGTGTGTTGTCGCGCATGGTGCCATAGCGCAATGAGCGGCCGCCGCAGGAATTGTTGCCGGCCATGCCGCCGATGGTGGCGCGGGACGCGGTCGAGACATCGACCGGAAACCACAACCCGTGCTTTTTGAGCTGACGGTTGAGGTCGTCCAATACGATGCCGGGCTCGACCACGCAGGTGCGGTTTTCGACGTCAAGCGACAGGATACGGTTCAGGTGTTTTGAAAAGTCGATGACGATGCCGTCATTGACGGTCTGGCCGCATTGCGAGGTGCCGCCGCCGCGCGGGGTGACGATCCGCCCGTCGTCCCGGCAAATCGACAGCGCCCGCCGCGCTTCGTCGATGCTGCGGGGCACCACGACGCCGAGCGGCATGATCTGGTAGAACGAGGCGTCGGTGGCGTAACGGCCGCGGTTGAAGGGATCGAAAAACACGTCGCCGGTGATGGCAGCGCCCAGCCGTCGTTCGAGTGTTGTTGGCACTGAGGATGACATTGTGACCCCGGTCGGACCGCCGCATTCCGCTGGTTGCGTCGGATCTAGAATGCAACAGACTTTGACGATTTTAGACTATTGCATGCAATATTGCTATGCACGGGGTTCAATTGCCGCGCGGATGGGCCGGCGCGGATGCCGAAGGCGGCTCGCCGGTCTCATTGAGGTGTTCGACGGCGGCAAGCCGTTTGTTGCGCAGGTGGCGAAACAGGATATCGCTCAATTCGGCCCCTGAGCGCCGGCGAAGCGCCTCCAGGATGGTTTCGTGCTCGCGCATCGCTTCGCCCCAGCGCTCCCGCTTGCGTGCAAAATTGGCGGAATAACGCACCCGGCGAATGCGCCCGGCGAAGTTGGCATAGGTCTCGCGCAGCGTCATATTGCGCGATGCGTCGACGATCTTCTGATGTATGAGCTGGTTGACGTTGAAGTAATTGTGCATGTCGCGGTGCAGGTAGAAGCCGTACATCTCGTAGTGCAGCCGTTCAATTTCAGCGATTTCTTGGTCGGTAATGTTTTCACAGGCAAGCCGTCCGGCAAGGCCTTCAAGGCCGCCCATGATATCGAAGAGCTCGCCAAGGTCCTGCTCACTCAGATGTCGAACGCGCGCGCCCCGATTGGGCAACAGATCGACCAGGCCTTCCGATGCCAAAACTTTCAGTGCCTCGCGCAGCGGGGTCCGCGATATGCCAAGCATGTCGCAAAGCTGGCGCTCGGGAATTCGGTTGCCATCCGGAATGTTGCCTTCAACGAGATAATCCCGAAGCCGCCCCAGAATTTCGCCGTGCAGCGATGGTTCCTCGCGGGGAGGCGGCTTCTCAATGCGCAGCGGGGAGGACGATTCAGGCGGAATTGTCGGCTTCATGGCCACAGATTAGTAGAGAACACCGAATCCGTCGACAGAAAATTTGAATACGATATTTTGATTGATCTCGTCGAAAATGAATGCATTATTGCAGAAACGCTGCAATGGGACGATCGAGGAAGCCATGACCAAGCACCAGGGACGCCATTTCCTGCAGATTCCCGGCCCAAGCCCGGTACCGGACCGGGTGCTCCGCGCGATGGATATGCCGGTTATCGATCATCGAAGCGCCGAGTTTGCCGAATTGGGCAAAACGGTTCTCGCGGGCAGTCAGAAGATCTTCAAGACCTCCGGACCGGTGATGATCTTCCCGTCGTCAGGGACGGGCGCATGGGAGGCGGCGATCGTCAACACCCTGTCGCCGGGCGACCATGTCCTGATGGTCGAGACCGGGCATTTCGCAACGTTGTGGCGGCAGATGGCGGCGCGCTGGGGGATCGAGGTCGATTTCATGCCGGGCGACTGGCGTCATGGTGTGGACCCGGCCGCGATCGAGGCCAGGCTTGCTGGCGATGCGTCCGGTTCGATCAAGGCCGTCATGGTGGTCCACAACGAAACCTCCACCGGGGTCACCAGCCGCGTCGGCGAGATCCGGGCAGCCATGGACAGGGTCGGTCATCCCGCACTGCTGATGGTGGATACGATTTCGTCGCTGGGGTCTGCCGATTATCGACACGACGAATGGAAGGTCGACGTTTCCGTCAGTTGCTCGCAAAAAGGCTTCATGCTTCCGCCGGGCCTTGGATTCAACGCGATCTCCGAAAAGGCGCGAGCCGCGGCCAGGACCAACAAGATGCCCCGGTCTTACTGGGACTGGGAAGAGATGCTGAAGCCGAACGCAAACGGCTTCTTCCCGTACACCCCAGCCACCAATCTGCTCTATGGTCTTCGCGAAGCGATTTCCATGCTACTTGAGGAGGGACTGGACGCCGTGTTCGCGCGCCACCAGCGGCTTGCGGCAGCGACGCGCGCGGCGGTGACGCATTGGGGTCTCGAAGTGCTGTGTCTCGAACCCCTGGAATATTCCCCGGTTCTGACAGCCGTCATGATGCCGCCCGGCCACGACGCCGATCAATTCCGCAAGACCGTGCTCGACAACTACAACATGTCGCTCGGCGCAGGTCTCGCCAAGCTTGCCGGCAAGGTTTTTCGAATTGGTCATCTCGGCGAATGCAACGAACTTACGCTGATGGCGGCACTGGCGGGCGTCGAGATGGGATTGTCGGTCGCCGGCGTGCCGCATCGGGCAGGCGGCGTTGCCGCCGCCATGACCGTACTGGAAGAACGCACGCGATCCAATTCGCTGGCGCATCTCAAGATCGTTTCCGGGTAACAGGCGCTCGTCAGAAAGCGGCTCGCTGCTACGCAGCGAGCCCGTCGCGATCCAAAAAATCTGGGAGGTTAGAAATGCGACTTCGATTCAAGGCGACCCATGTCGTGCTGGCGATGCTGTGCGTGATGTATTTCATCACCTATGTCGACCGCGTGAACATCAGCACTGCTGCAAGCGAAATTCAGAAGGAACTGGGTCTCACCAATACCCAGCTCGGGCTGGTGTTCTCCGCTTTTGCCTATCCTTATCTGCTGTTTCAGGTGTTCGGCGGCTGGGTCGCGGGATTTGTCATCGACGCGACCGGCAACTGGCATTTGCCCTTTCTGATGTCCATGGCGCTGCTGGTGCTCGGAGGCTTCAGTGCCTTTCTGATCCATCCCGAGCAGCCTTTCGATGAGGCCGTGACCCGTTCCATGGGAGGTCGGCCGGCGATGGCTGGATCAGGATTGGTTGACCTGGAAAAACTTGCATGGTGACCTTTTTCAGCCGGCCAGTCGTGGGGACAAGCCCGCCAAAAGATGGTATCCGGGCGGCGCCAACGCAAATACCCCGGGAAGGACGCCATATGACCGTGCACACTGGAAGGCATTTTCTTCAAATTCCAGGCCCCACCAATGTGCCCGACCGGGTGCTGCGGGCCATGGACATGCCGACCCTGGATCACCGCGGTCCCGAATTCGCCGCGCTCGGCCATGCGGTGCTGGCGGGTTGCCAGCGTATTTTCCGGACCAAACAGCCGGTCATTATCTATCCTTCATCCGGTACCGGGGCGTGGGAGGCGGCGATCGTCAATACGCTCTCACCCGGCGACAAGGTTCTGATGGCCGAGACCGGACAGTTTGCGGTGCTGTGGCGGGGCATCGCCGAAAAATTCAAGCTCGACATCGATTTCATGCCCGGCGACTGGCGTCGCGGCGCGAGCATCGAGCAGATCGAAGAGCGGCTTAAGGCGGATCGGGCGCACCAGATCAAGGCGGTCATGGTGGTG
>WNFI01013497.1_pt1 | contig 17662 bp, 13 predicted proteins | sample 5400471 | NCBI WGS metagenome assembly WNFI01 (sample SAMN13153348, study PRJNA577476) | soil metagenome | isolation source: 100 cm saprolite on Douglas fir-dominated hillslope | place: USA:California | collected 2013-09-17 | reverse complement strand
TTCTCAATGAGTTCTGCATCCTTGATGTCATCTGGATGAAGAGATCGTAAGTAAGCAATAGCCTGGTCCACCTTGCCAATCCATAACCATGCAAGCAGCTCCTGGAGAACCGTATTCCTTTTCTCTTTCCCCTTCATCGCCATGCTCAAGCGCTGTTGACATTTCTTATCAAGATGATACCAGTCTAAGATGAGTTTGAAAGGAAGAAAAGCAAAAACGTTCTGGATAGCTCCAAGCAAATCTTCGGCTCCATCGGTAAAAAAGACTAATTGTCCTGGCACAATTATGAGTCCATTCGAGAGCAGAAAAGCAAGGAGAACAATCATCATCTGCGCAATCGTGGCAGTCGTCATCGTGTAGGTTTCTCCCTTCCTACTTTGAAGATGAGCGACAGTATTTTTCACCCGTTCTTTCTTTTTGGGGGGAGAAGATCCTCTTTTCCTGCCAGACACCTTTTGTTTCTTACACAACACATCATCGACCGAGATCAGAGCCTTGACCTGCGTTGGATCTTCACATGTGCCCTGCAAACTCTCCACATCAATCTGTCGTTCTTTTGGAAGAATATCATTGAGTTCTTTTCCTGCTTGAAAAACTCTTTCCTTCGAGAGTACACTCTCATTGGCAAGAAGGCCGTATCGACTCGTATCGCCTGTGCAGACGCCTTCTGTCACTCACACGATAATTTGGCCACCAAAAAAAGCATAATTTGGCCGCGCACAGAAAATTTTACGCTCAGATAGCTTTGCCAAAACAGTCCTCGTGAAAGCATTTTCTGGCCGAAAGTGCAAAAAGCAAGCATAATTTGGCCGAGAGTGCTTTTTGTATGGTATACTTTGGGAGATAAGGATCGAGATGTAGCAACGTATTCTTAGAACAGATACTCTTTCCCATCCTCTTGGCACTTTCAAGAAAACAGGAGGGAAGTGTTGTGAAGCTCAGTAAAGAGGGATTCGAACAGTGGTGTTGGCGACTTGGCCTTTCAGACCAGGCCAAGGCAGTCATTACGCAAATTCGCACGTTACCTCCTGCACGCCATGTACAAAGTTCTGCTGGCAATATGAGCGGAACATATCCCTCCCTCAAAATGGGGTGCGCGATCCAAGTTGAGAGCCATAAAGACGAACTTCCTTTCGTCTACCTGATGGACCATGATCCCCACATCCTGGAGTTTTATGACCAGCCCGCAGGTGAGATCAAATTGAAGTATCGCAATCAGGACGATACACGCAACGTTACGGCCAGGCACACCCCAGATTTCTTTGTCTTGCGCGAGGACGGAGCAGGCTGGGTTGAATGCAAGATGGAAAAAGACCTGATTCGTCTTGCAAAAGAGAAGCCCTTTCGCTATCAGCAACGTCCTGACGGCTCTTGGTCCTGTCCTCCAGGAGAAGCCTACGCTGCTCAGTTTGGTCTGACCTATCGGCTGTTTTCTTCAGCAGAGATTGATTGGACGTACATTCAGAACCTGCGTTTTCTCGGCGAATATCTTCGCGGGTCGCCTCCGCCTGTGGAGCCGGACGTTTCTCTAGCCATACGTACAACGGTGATGGGCCAACCCGGTATTCGCCTTCTCAATTTGATTACCACTTTACATCGTGGCAAGGCCGATGATATCTACCAGCTCATTCTGACCCATCAGTTGTATGTCGATTTGCAGGCCGTTCGTTTGACCGATTACGAGCATGTTCAGGTATTCCTTGATCAAGCTCAGGCCGAGTCATACGCTACGCTCCAACCTACCTCAACGTCTCTTCCTCGCCCATCCACCATGCAACTGACGGTGGGAGCGCCCATCATTCTAGATGGGAAGGCATGGACCATCTTTAACCCTGGCGTAACAGAAGTACTGTTGCTGTCAGAGGATAAGCAGGTCATGCCCGTTCCCAAAGAGGCATTTGAAGATCTGATCCGCAGTGGTCGGTTGACAGGACTTCCCCAGGTTGCTCTTCCACCGAAATATGAGGAAGGGAGGGAGAGGCTTTCTCAAGCCAGCCCAGCAGCGTTGGAGGAAGCCAATCACCGCTACGCCATCATTACGGGCACTGATCAAAATGCCACAACACCTGCGCGTACTGTGCGCCGTTGGCGAGCGCAATGGTCTGAGGCACTCGCGACCTTTGGCAATGGGTTCATTGGACTGCTCCCACAGGCGAATCTGCAAGGGAATCGAGGATCACGACTCGATGAGCGCACGGAAGAACTGTTGACGACGTTCATCACCGAACATTACGAAACCTTGAAACAACAGTCAATGAAGGCGGTGTATCTCCTGCTGCAACGGGAGGCTGAGCGTCGCCAGATTCCTGTTCCCAGTTACACGACCTTCCGCAATCGTCTCAAGAAACGTCCACTGGTTGAGCAAACACGCAAACGCAAGGGGCCACGGGCAGCAACTCAAGTCGAAGAGTGGTACTGGGAATTGGAATTGACCACTCCAAGACATGGAGAACGGCCCCTGGATGTGGCTCACCTGGATCATACCGAACTCGATATTGAACTGGTGAGCGCACGAACAGGCCGTCCTCTGGGCCGACCGTGGGTGACATTTTTGACTGATGCTTTTTCTCGCCGTCTGCTTGCTGTGTATCTTACCTATGATCCGCCTTCTTACCGTTCCTGTATGATGATCTTGCGAGAGTGTGTCAGCCGCTATGGGAGACTCCCTCAGACCATCGTGGTCGATGGAGGCCCAGACTTCCAGAGCACCTACTTTGAGACGCTCGTAACCTACTACGGGGGAGAGAAAAAGACCCGTCCTGGGGCCAAACCTCGCTATGGTTCGGTCATTGAGCGCTTGTTTGGAACAGCTAATACCCAGTTTGTCTACAATCTCACTGGCAATACCCAGATCATGAAACAAGTTCGTCAGGTGACGAAATCTATCGCTCCACGAGAGCAAGCCGTCTGGACATTGGGAGACCTGTACACCTACCTGTGTATTTGGGCCTACGACGTGTACGATCAACAAATTCACCCGGCGTTGGGAGTGAGTCCGCGTGATGCCTTCGCGATGGGAATGACGCTTGGGGGATTGCGCCAGCATCTGGCGAACCTCTACGACGATTTTCGCTATGTCTCGTTGGCCAGCACACGCAAACAAACGGCGCAAGTGAAGCCAGGGAGAGGGGTCAAGATCAACTACGTCTACTACCATGCGAAAGCACTAGATGTGCGCGAGGTCTACAATCAACAGGTGCCAGTAAGGTACGACCCTTTTGATTTGGGTACAGCGTTTGTGTACGTGCAGGGACGCTGGGTGCAGGCCCGCTCAGAACACTACCTGCGACTGCATGGGCATTCTGAGCGCGAACTCCAACTCGCCAGCGCGGAACTGCGCAAACAGTATCAGAATCACCGACGAGATGCAGGCATCACGGCGAAGCGCCTGGCCGATTTTTTCGCGGATCTCTCCGACCACGACGCCGTTCTTCGCCAACACTGGCAAGATGCTGAAGCTCGTGATGTTTTTGCTCAGATGCGGGAGGATCAGATGCTTCCAGCGGTCTCCACTACACAGGAGGAGCGTGTCCCAGCATTGACTTTGGTCCATGCCAGTACAGCGCCCGAGTCAGGAGAGCACAGAAACCAGGAGTCACAAAGCACGAAGCAGTCCTACCTAACCGAGATTACCGAGGACGATGAGGACCTGGAGGATCTCGACGAGTACGGGAGGTTCCACTAATGGCAAAGGGAGAAGAACGAGAACTCAAACAGAGCTTTCCACGTGAATTGTTGGACCAGCCGTCATCGGCCCGCCTTGACTACTTCAAGGCATATACTGCTGCTCATCCGTTTTTAGAGAAAGCAAATGCCAAGATCCGTAGCACATTGCGTGAACCGGGAGGTGCGTCGTTAATTTTCATCATTGGACCAACGGGCGTTGGGAAAACGACCTTGTTGGCCTCTATCGAACAACACTTGCTCGCTCTAGCACAGGCCCAGCTTCTCCAGGACCCGGATCGTGTGCCAGTCATTCGGTTAGATGCGATGGCTCCTTCGGCTCGGCAGTTTCGCTGGCCCGATTTTTACACGCGTGCGCTCATGGCAGTCTCTGAGCCTCTGATCGATTACAAAGTGGAAAGAGGCGCTGTCTTGCCAGTCTTTAATGAGAGGATGGGTAGGCATGTGCCTCCGCGTTTAGTGGGCGATGCTGCCGCTCTGCAACGGTCTTGGGAGCAAGTGCTCAAATATCGGCGACCAGAGGCAATCCTCATCGATGAAGCGCATCATTTTGCCAAAACGGCTGGAGGAAATCGACTCGAAGATCAGCTTGACCATGTAAAATCGCTCGCGATTGCGACCAAAACCATTCATATTTTAGCAGGAACATATGATCTCTTGCTCTTCCGCAACTTAAACGCCGAACTCTCGCGCCGCAGCATTGATGTCCATTTTCCTCGCTACGAAGCGACCAACCCTGAAGAACGCAAGGCGTTTCAAAGAGCGTTGTTGACGTTTCAACGGCACCTTCCACTGGAGAAAGCGCCCCATCTGGTTCAGCAATGGGAGATTTGTTACGCTCACACCGTCGGTTGCGTCGGTATCCTCAAAGATTGGCTGACGCAAGCCCTCTCCGAAGCCCTAGAAATAGGGGCCAAAACCATTTCTCCCAATCTCTTAGCTGCTCATGCACCTTCAGTTGATCGCTGCAATCAAATGATTACCGATATTGAAGAAGGTGAAAAGGCTCTCCGCGCGGACCCAGAAGCCACCGAGCGACTTCTGGCCCGCCTGGGTTTAGGTCCTCGCAAGACCCGGCGAACACAAACTGCCCAGGAGCGAGATTCGTCTGGTCCATCGCCCTCATCGCGCCGCAAACGCGTAGGACAGCGCAATCCAACACGCGATGCCGTCAAGAAAGAGGAGGCAGCAGATGGGTAAGGCAGCACTTGCAGAGTTTGAGTGGTGGAAGGCGACAGAAGTGCACATCCCAGAGCGCAGCATCCTCTATGCGCCAGTGCCGATTGGTATGGGAACGGCTTTTGGAGAAAGTTTGACGAGCTATCTTGCTCGTCTGGCAGAGGCTCATTGTGTGTATCCAGGTGTGCTACTTCAGGAGATGATTGTTCCCAGAGTGCTGGCAGAAAAAGAGACGAGCGGCGAGGCTGCTCTCGAACATCCCTTGTTTCGGCGTGATGGGAGTGGATCGCATTTGATAAACGTGTCTGGGGCACGGAGCCGCTCGACTTTGGGTGCGCTCTCCGAACTGACGCTGCGCACCGACTTACATGGCCTTGCTCTGGTAGGGTTAGCAGACCTCTTGCCCCCAAGGAGGTTAACCAGGAGGACGTTGGCATGGTGTCCTATTTGTTACGAGCGATGGCAGGCAAGCGAGCAGATCCTCTATGATCCGCTTCTCTGGATCTTTCAGGAAATTTCTCTTTGTACACAGCATCATGTGCATTTGCGCACACACTGTCCCCATTGTGCGCGATCCCTGCCTGCTCTGAATTGGCGATCCCGGCCAGGATATTGTGTATTTTGCGCAGGCCCACTTTTCGGAAGAGGTGTGGGAGTATTAGAGCCTGTGGCACCAGATACCTCTGAATTTGTCTGGCAACAGTGGGTAACCGATACACTGGGAGGAGTCATTGCACAGCTTCCGCAGGTGGGTGACGGACCCAAACGAGAACGTATTCGCCAAGTGGTGAACCATGCAGTGGAGCAACTGGCAGATGGGAATATCGCCGCGTTCGCCTGCTTGCTTGGCTTACCCAGGAACACTGTAGAGAACTGGTGTCAGGGCAAGCGGATACCCGAAATGGACATGCTTTTACGGCTTTGTTATCGGCTCGATCTTTCCTTGTGCGATGTGTTGGTAGGGGATGAAACGCCTCATCCTCATCTTCGGGATCCTGTGCTACCTGCGCTTTTTTCGTCAAGGACACGCGTTCCCATCGACAAGGAGCGTCTTTTCTGCTTGTTGGAGCAAGCGACAAGCAGAAAAGAAGATCCTCCGCCTTCACTGAAAGATGTGGGAAAGCTTCTCGGCTATCAACCAACCATGTTGTACAAAATCAATCGAGCAGCCTGTTATATGATTGCTGAGCGCTACACTGCACATCGCCGAGAACTTCGAGAAAAACGGTTGCAAGGATATCGCGAGGAAATCAAGCAAATTGCGCTACAACTTCAGGCTGAGCAGGTGGCACTTACACAGAGGCATATTCGTCGCTATCTCACGCAGCCTGCTATTTTGCGTGATCCAGCCGTGCGGGTACTCCTACGGGAAGTGTGTTACGAGGTAGAAAGGCACATATGAAAACGTGGTGAGGCCATTCCCAAAAAAACCATAACTTGGCCACCCCGGCCAAATTATGGTGTTAGTCACACCTTCATCCGTGAAGTCATAGCATTTCAAGATCGTTTTCGCTTTGGTTTCGACACACCTAGCAATAGCCTCTCCTTCCCGATCCACAAGGTTGGCCATCGTCCTGGGTTCTACCAGCTGCCCTTCTTCACGTCGTAACGTGCGATTGAGCTTTTGAGCGCTTTTCCTGAATGGCATATCACAGCAAGAAAACACAGCTAATTCCCGAAAACAGACCGTTTTGTACCGCTCTCTTGAGCCCGTTTCTGGGAAAACATCGCGTTCCGTACTAAATACTTTTTGTGAACCTTTCTTGATTTCATAGGTTGGCACTTCTAACCGACCGATCTCAGCATCAATCCCATACTTCTTCGGCTTTTCATTGCTTTTTCCTCCTTGTTTCTCCATCTCTACCTGAGTTTTTTTACGAGTCCGCCCACATACTTCTCAGTTACTGCTTCCATCACCCCATTTCGAGCTTCTAGCGCTGTCTGCTCATATTGATGAAATATTTCTCCAAATGTATCTGGCCCTGTAAACGCTTCAAAATCCGGTACATCGACTTCCAGCGTCGTCGCTTCTGTCACCTCTGACTCATCTTCATCGTGCAGTGTCACTTTTATTCGCATCTTCATCGTGATCGCTCTCCTGTTGTCGAATCGGTTCTTTTCCCTTCTTCCAGAAGCATAGCACATCCTTCTCTGCTCATCAAGCTGGCAGAGGGCAGCTAAGCAATTTCACAGGTGGGAAAAAGATAGTTATGTTTTATTCTTATAGATTTTTTATCCTTTTCCGCTATTTTCTTATAACGTATTAATATTAATACGTCATCCGTTTACAAGTTATTATCTTTTTTAGCTATTGGCTTATTTTCTTTTTAGCTAAAACGGTTTTATGTAAATTCCGCTATTTTCTTCTTGGTCAAAAACGCTTCTAACTTTTTCCTCTTTACAGTTTTTAGCTCTTTATGTTATTGTTTGAGAAGGAACTCTGCAATTTCTTTTGTGAAAGGACTATACTGTGAAAGTCTATACCTTGACCCATATCAAAGGGGGCGTTACCAAAACCACTACGACAGTGAACATGGCATATGCCTTTGCTATGCTTGGTTACAGAACGTTAGTTATTGACGCCGATGCACAATCAAACAGCACCTTTACCCTAACTGGCAGAATGGATGAGGAGAAGCAGGGAACCCTGTATGAAGTGTTTATGGGAGATCCACCAACACCTATACGAGACATCATTAAGCCGACCCAACAGGAAAACCTTTTTGTGGCGGAAGGCTCGATGTGGCTCTACGAAGCAGAGAGTGATTTGGCAAGCCGTAGCGGACGAGAGTATATTCTCAAACGCGCCTTACGTGGCATCAAAGACTTTGACTACGTCCTTATCGATACCTCTCCCTCATTGGGGATCATGACGCTCAATGCTTGGGTTGCTTCAGATAGCCTGATCGTTCCCATTTCACTCACGACCTATGGCATGGTTGGAGTCAGAATACTAGAACACTCGTTAGCTAAGCACAAGCGCAACATTGACTTAGATGTCCCAATCCTGGGGGTCGTTGGCACACTTGACGATCATACAAAGCAAAGTGCAAAAATGCTCACACGCATTCAAGAACACTTCGGGGAGAAAGTCTTCCAGACTGTTGTTCCACGCAACATCAAAGTAGAGGAAGCAAACAACCAGGCTATTTCGCTCTTTGATTACGCCCCAGCGAGCACGGGAGCTAAAGCATATGCGCAACTGGTGAAGGAGATTTTAGAGCGAGAGGAGGCTCTCAGCCATGCCTAAAACGTCCACTGGCAACACTGAACGCCCTAACCCGCTTGCAGAAGCTGGATTAAGGCCAAAATCAGCACAGATACCTCACCAAACTGACAAAGAAGATGAATATGGGGAGCACCGTGGGCGAGAACTCAAATCAGACGAGGAACGTGCGACTGAAAAAGTGACCGCGTACTTTACCCCACCACAGTACGATAAGATTGAGGATCTGCGTAAAGCACACCGCAAGAAAACTGGGAAGCGCATCAGTGTCAATGCGCTCCTGCGCAGACTTGTGGAAAATGCCACCGTTGAAGATATTCTCCCCATAGAAGAATAAGTCCCTCACACGCATATTGAACCGGGAGAGCCATTGGAGGTTCCAACGTCAGTGTTTCTCTGGACCTTGCTATTGGAAAGCCAAGCAGAATGGAGGAGAGCGTGTTTCCTCCTATCAGGCCATCGAACAGGGAAAACAGCGTGGCGAGGAAGGAGCTACGCTGTTTTGCGATGCCCTTGACGTCCTTCGTGCTCGTACTTGTTTCGATAGGTTCGGTCTCCGCAAAAGATGTTCCGTCTGGAAAACGCTTCTGGTGTTGTTTGGCGGAGCTTTTCCTGTACCTGTGGGAGGTCGGCACCAAGAGCATAGTACCAGGGCTCTTCTAAAGCATACAAAGGGTTCAGCGCCCATTCTGGACAGGGGATATCGTACTTCTTGCAAAGATATTCAACAGAGGCAGCGCAAAAAACAGCCCATTGAAGCTGCTCGGGAGAGGGATGTTCTGGCACTTCTATGGGCTCACAGAGCAATTCGAAACGAAGATGCTTGTAGTAGCCAAAAAATTGGTGCATAAAGTTGCCGAGTGGGAGCCATGGATCTTCACCCGTGAGTATGTGTGCGTAGGACCGTCTGAACGTTTGAAGAGGGACACGGTCTGCACGCACGGTCGCATTGCGTTCACGTGAGGCTTTCTGTTCTTCATGCGTTATCATACTGATGTATTCCTCCCTCCGGTCTCATTATATCATGTCCAGGAGAGACTCAAGGAAACAAGATCTCAAGTTTCTCATCAACTTCCCAGAATTCTTTGGCTTCTGGAAGCAGGAATGTATCAACAATAGCCTGTGCCTGCTCCCGTGTGTGTATTTTGAGCTCCCGAATGAGTATTTGAATGTCATTCGCGTCTTTCGGGCGGTAGGCAGCAATTTTCGTTGCCAGCATGTATTCCATCGTTGGCAGGTAGATAAAGAGGATGTTCCCGAAGGAACGCCAGAATAGCACCTCAGCATGTGGTGCATCATCGTAATAATAGACGGCGGCTTCGTCGTTGAGCCAATCGTCGGGCAAGTTTTTGTGCCTTTGGGCAACCATTTCCACAGCTTGTTTCAACTCTGTTGCATAGGGAACAGTACTGCCTTTCCCAGAAACTTCACCCTTTTTTACCATGATGCGAAACGTCTTGTTCGGTGGTATCCTGGTTGGAGGGTTTTCAACGAGAGCAAAGTCGATGTCGAGTGTTGATCGACGCTTCTTTTGAAGAAGCATGTAAGCACCGCCTGCAATGAGCATGTGGAAGGATGTAGGGACGTGAAGATCGGCCAGCACTTCTGCTACTTCTTCAAGATACTGAATGATTTGCTTGCTGCTATCCATTTTATTGCTTTTTCCTTTGTATCTAGTTACTTACAGCATTCTTTTATTTTAGTCCACAGTTGCTTCTGACGCATCAGCAGTTCTCTATCAAATTTGCGCGAATATTGCAGATTAAACTATTATCTGCACTTGATCATATCATCTCACCCTATTCCGTTCTTCATGCTTTTTCACGACATTTCTGAATAGTTCATCCCAGTCCGCTTTTTGAGGGCGGCCTTTCCGTCTCCGGTTCTGCACTCCGCGCCGAAAGACTCACCCGACACGACCGACGCCGCTTCTCCCCGAGAGGGTGAGTCTTTCTCTGCTTCGAGCGTAACCTCCGACTCCAAGGCTATACAGAGCGCCCTCAAACGCTCGCATTGTGCAGACCCGAACGCTTTGCCTCAAGATCTCCCCTCTTCTCCCTCTGCCAGCCCATTTCGTTTCGTGAGAGGCTCATGCCTGCCTTCTTGTGTGGCTAGATGTAAATTTGGGAATTCCGTGAGCGGGAAATTTGACAATTAGGTGAGCGGTAATCTGTGTCAAAATCGAGCGTTTGATGAGACAAGTCCAGTAGCATAAAAGCTCTTCCTGCCTACGCTCATTGGTTTGTCTCAAAACCTGTCTCATAATCAACGTCTCAAAATAGAAGGCATTTCACGGTACTGTGAGACACTAACCATTTACCTAATTGTCAAAATTCCCGCTCACGGAATTCCAATATTTACAGGCTAGAGGTGCTCGATGTAGCTGGCCGCCAGGTGTTCCGGCGGGTTGGTATACACGCTGAGATAGCGTCCCGAGCGGTGACCTAACCTGCGCTCCAGTTCAGCGACATCGGCATCGGTCTCCTCAGCCAGCCGGAAGGCAAAGGTATGCCGGAGCATGTGCGGATGCAGCTTGCCTTTGATGCGACGGGGATCGTGCTCCGGCAGGTCTGCGTTATACCACTGCCCAATGCGTTCGACCAGATAATTCACGGCTCGCACGGCCATGCGACCTCCCCGTTCCTGATCAGCAGGGGGTTTTGGTTGGGCGACACTGCAGGCCCGCAAAAAGAGGGCCTCGGTGGCCTGGCCTGCTTCGACGAAGGCAGCGGCGTCGGTGGCACGCTCGCCTTGCAGGTAATCGGCCAGGGCCGCGCGGGCATCAGCAGAAAGCCAGAGGGTGCGCATGGTTTTGCCCTTGCCATGGACATGAACAAGCCTGGCCCGGGGTGTCTGGCGTAACGCTTCTGGGGTGTTTGGCTCCACCTGGCTGAGATTGACCCGCACCAGCTCCTCGCGACGCAGGCCCGTCGAGAGCAACACGTACACGATCGCGCGGTCCCGGTAGGGGCGGGCATGGGCATGCACCTGGATCTGGCTCACGGTACCAGCACGACGCTGCTGCTGGGAACGTCGGCCAGTGTGTTCATGCAGCTGTGGCAGGCGATCACAGAGGGCTTTGAGCAGCGCAACCTGGTCTCTGTCCAGGGCCTGTGGTTCCAGCTCTGGCAGGGGCAGTTCTCCCAAACCCGCGCACGGGTTGCCCATAGCAAAGAGCGTCGGATGGTGAGCCTGCACCCAGCTGGTAAACCCGGAGAGCGAGGCCAGATGATTGTTGGTCGTCGAGCGCGCCAGACCCAGGTCCTCATCCAGAAAGATCCGCCACAGCAGTACGTCGCGTTTGAGCACCGTGGACATCCGCTCGTCGCCAGAGCGATCGAGGATGAACTGGCGGAACCGTTGCAGGTGCCGGGCAATCTTTTTGGCGATCTGCTCCTCTCGCACACCCAGAATGCTCATGCGCAGATACCAGGCCATCCAGGCCTCCAGGGAGTCAGGCACGTGGAGCAACTGGTCACGGAGGGCCTGGGCTTCCTTGCGTGCCAGGATTTGGTCAAAATAGGATAGGTTGTCGGTGGCCATCGGACGCTTTCTTGATGGTCGATCTTGCTGGTCAATTCCTTGCAGAGAAAGTCCCTTCCCTGCAAGGAATGGGTCGCTGCCTCCCAGTATACCACATCCGATCGCTGACCAGAGGCTGCCTCTGGCAGCGCTTCCAGCACCTCTGGGCCAGAGCACCGCTGCACGAGCTGCTCGTGCACCTCATTGCTCATGAGACGCAGGACCTCCTCCGAGCAGTGACCACACGCGTGCGGCTCTCGTGCGAGTCACGATCGGCCACCGGGGCTCAGGCCATTACGTGCGCACGTCTTGCCTCACGTGAAGGATCACCGCATCCCACCCGAGCTGGGTGACCATGGCACGCTCGCGTTTCTGGGGTGGAATGCGCACCGAGGGTGCTGGCGTGACTCTCTGCCCATGGGGATCCTGGGATGCCAAACCGGCTTGACACGGTATGCCATAGCGCATAAAATGCGTGTAGTACAGGTTGATGAAAAGAACAATTATTTTCCCATTTTGCTAGGACATTCGTTTAGCGTCGATGATGCTGGTGCCACACACACCACATTGCGCAGCAACTCCTCCTCCAGCAGAACGAATTCCCCTCCATCCATTCATGACCACTAGCGAAAAACGCTGATCTTTGCTATCCTAATGCCATCCTTGGAAAACACAGTTGCAGGAGCGGAGAAGGCAATGGCCGATCTATCTTTGATGTCACTCAAAAAGAAGCTAGAGCAAGAGCGTCAGCTGATACCACTCGTTGCCCAGATATGGGAGGCCCCTGAGCAGGAAAATAACTGGAATACCATGACACTCATCCTCAAGTACACGCAAAATGGACATGCCGCCCGTTCGGTGTGGGAAGCGCTTTCTCCCCAGGAACGCCTCTGCTTATTTTATCTCTTTGGGAGCGGAAATCCTGATAAGCCTAAAGGCATGACCTTGGAGAACGTAGGTCAGCAAACCAAGTTCTCATCTGAGAGCGTGGCAGAAGCTGTCGAAAGCCTGCGCACTCGCTGGTACTTGGTCGAGAGAGCCACTCCCTCCGTCGTGTCTTCTCCGAAAAGCAAATCCTCCCGTCTGGCTCCAGCACCAGCGTTAGAACGGGTGTTTCTTCCATATAGAGAATGCTTCGAGCAACTATGGCAGGTTGGTCAGGAGATCTTCCAGAGTGATGAGGATCGGAGCACATTTTCCCTGGAACACCTCGTCAAGACATACACAGGAGATCGACTGTCCTATCTGGCCAACCACTGTCATGTGCCTCTGTATTATGGAATGTACCCCTCCTCTTCTTCCTCTCACGCATCCCAGTTACAAGCAGTCTACGACCGCATCTACGAGGCTCTCTCCCATCCTCCCATGCCTTTTGAACTCCTGAACAAGCTAGAGCCGCTGACACAAGAGATCTTCTTCTGGCTCTGCGAACAGGGAGGGAAAGTCAAGATGGCAGAGGTGCGTCCCTACATCGCAGCACGCACTCAAACCCAGGGGGCATTCCTTTCGGTGGTCTCTACGCTCGAGTCACATGCCCTCGTCTTTGATACATTCACGAGTGACGGTATACGCTGGTTGTTCACCCCTGCTGATTTGCTGGTCAGAGTCGAGCGCGAAGTACAGGAGCGGACAGAAGAAGAGCAACGCTTTGCATTCTCCCCCCTAGACGACACAGAAGGTGTGCCAGAAAGCCAGCCACTTCTCCTCTACGACTTAGCAGTGGCTATCGGCACGAGCACACAGATGGTCATTGAACCAACCAAAGATGGCCGAGTCCCCAAACGACTCCGTGGCAAGATCCGTCCCTTCCTGCATGGGCGTGCCCGTCTAGGCGACTCTTTGGATGATATCCACATCGATCAGGTCTTTCGTACCGCCCTCAAGATGGGATTGCTCGAAGCCGCTGCTCCGGCAGAAGAAGAAAAAAACCGGTATCTGCGTGGACCCAAGCTGGATTCGTGGTCGGAACTCAGCCCGATAGAGCAAGCACGAGCGTTTTTGCAATGGTGGAGAGCAACGCCCCACTGGGCGGATGCGCGTTCTGACGGCAAAGTGGTCTATTCCTCCATGCATTTTCACGAGCGGCTTGTGGATCATCTCAAGCAATGTGTCCCAGAACGCTGGTACCGGATTGATGTCCTGTTATACGCGCTCTTTCGAGAGAGGCCCCTGCCTCTTTTTCATTCGTATACCAAAGAGTTCACCAGACCAACGCCACTGCGCACCCAACGGGAGATCTGGATGGAGCAAGAAGCAAAGACCTACATCAGTCCACTCGCCTCTTTTCTGAGCGAATTGGGCATTGTGTCTATGCAACAGCAGCCTCAGGCAACGCAGGAAGACACAGGTCTTTTTTGCGTCACAGCATTTGGAGCCGCTGTCCTAGGAAGCACTCCTGCTCAACCTGATCCACCCGCACAGGCTCCCGAGCAACCCTTGCTCGTCGTGCAACCCAATTTCGAAGTCTTCGCGATGCAATTCGATACCAAGCTCGTGTATCAGCTTCTTACGACAGCAGAACTGGTGCGCATTGGCAGAGTGAGTACCTTTCGCCTGACCGAGTCTTCCATTCTCACAGGGCTGAGGAACAGTAGGCGTCTTGAAGAGACACTCACCCTCCTGGCCGCTCATACCCCTCAAAAGACGTTGCCGCAAAACGTGGTCTATACCATCAAAGACTGGGCCAAGACCTATCGAGAGTTCCGTCTGAGCGAAGTGTTCTTCGTTGAAACGCCGGAGAACGAGACGCAGGAAAGTCTGCACCGTCTGGTTGGAAAGCTGCCAATAGAGCTGCGTCAGATTGGGCGAGGCCACTTTCTCGTCCTGCCCAAAACCCACGTCACCTTCGGGGATCTCCGCAAACGTCTGAGACAAGCGGGAATCGAGGTACGAGGGGAACCATTGAGCACCTTAGGCAAGCGCATATGATCATTCTTTGTAACTGCTCAGGTCCCTTCTTCGGCATCCGAGCGGCTACTCACCTTCGTCGTGATGCGAGAAGAGCAAGCCACCTGTTAGGGCAGGTTGATCACAACATGGTAATTGCCTGGACCAGCGGTCTTGTCTAATTGCTTGATGATCCGTTCCACATTGTCATAGGGTCCTGAAATAAAAAAGGGCTTCCCGTCTTTTCCAAAGGTTAACTGATACGGTTCCTCTAATTCACCGCGCGGTTCGAGCAGATACTGTGATTGTGTCCAATCACTTTGGGGCTCAAAGCCAAACTGTGCTGCATAATCAAGCGATGCGTAAATCATCTGGTGAGCGAGTTCTATGGGACAGGTGATCATTTTTTGCCTATGGTCCATTTTTGCATGGAGTTCTTGGTAGCGATCAGCAGACACATTTGTTTTGGCAAAGGTATCTTTGAGCCCCAAGCAGTACTGATCTATAAGATAGCTCCCACAACAGATTTTGCTGTTCGGTTGCTGGCGAGCGAGCAAGATCTGTACCAATCCTGAACCCCCCTTCCACTGCTCACTGATCCAACATTCCAGAATGGGAAACGTGCGAGCCTCGTGAAGCGTCGACTCTGGGGATGTGGTTGCGCTTTGATGGGATTTGAATACTGAAACTCCTCTTTGCTTACTCCGTTTTTTCATCCAGACTTTCCTTTCTTCTTCTATTTCAAGGGTTTGCTCTGTTTTTTGGTAGCAGGTGTCTGTCCACGTTTTTTCACGGTGAACGACTTGCGGAATGAATGAACGAGTGGTGATTCCGGATTGATACGCTCTGCCTTGTTCACGAGGAGTTCCGCTTGGCGGTAATGTCCCATTTCCGTGTACAGGGATGCCATGGCAAGGCGGAGATCGATGGAGTCGGGATTGGCGGCTAAGCCTTCTTCAAGGACCGTGATCGCTTTGGAGAAATGTTCATGCTCTGCATACAGGTCGCTGAGTGTCGTGTAGTACCATGCCTTTTGAGCGTCTAACTCAATGGCGTGTTTGTAGTTGGCCTCAGCCTCTTCAAAATGCTCAAGTGCTTGGTGGGCCTCTCCAATACCAAACCAAAGGTGAGGTGAGTCTGGGAGAAGCTCGGCAGCACGTTGGTAGTGGCTGAGTGTCTCTTGAGAGTCATCTCGCTCCCAAGCAATCTCGCCCAGGTGGAATTCGATCTGTCCCTGCACCTCTGAAAAGAGCACCTCGTCACCATGTTGATCGACCACGGTTCTGCCGTGGCGGATGGTGTTCTCTTCCAAATTGGCAAGCAACTCTTTGGCTTGCAGGAGATGATCTTCTGCCTCATCAAACGCATCATTGCCTACGAGCAGCTCGGCCAGCAAGAGCTGTCCTTCAAAAGTGTTCTCAAGAGCCAGCGACTCGCGCACTGATTGCCGAGCGAGTTCCTCATGACGCTCAGCTCGCACATGGTTTTCCTGCTCAGCATACTTTTTGCTGAGTCGTCGCTCGACCCGAGCCTTTTGTCTTAAGTACAAAGCTCGCTTCCGTGGAAACCGCTCGATCATTGGCGTCAGGTAGGCGAGGCACCGCTCATATTGCCCGAGGGAGAGCATGCGACGAGCAGCAGCTTCGTAATGGGACTGGTCGAATGGGAACTTGCTGATGAGAGCATCGGTGTAATAGACACTTTGCATCAAATGTGTGAGCACTTGGTAGAACTGGGAATCGACAACAGTCTCTTCAAGTTCCTTTATTTCCTCAAGAGAATATTGGCCGAGAAGCGTCTCCAATTGATCGTAGAGGTCATCTATCTCATCTTCCAAATCCTCAATGGAGATAGTGGGTGTGATCAACCCCTCGTCGGTCATCCTTTGGATACGCCACGTGCTGTTTTCCTGGACGAGAGTATAGTTTGCCCAAAACCAGTGTCGACCGCTCTCTTCGTAGATGGCCGTAGCCCGAGGCAATTCTGGCAAGGTCTCACCCAGTGGTGTCTCTGCCATTTCGAGAGACCAGCCTGCCTCAATCTCTTGATGGGTTACCCCATAGCCTATCGTAAATGACGCGGGCAGCCAAAGTCTTGATTTGTGCTGTTGGCGTTCAGAAATATAGCTCGGTTCAACGTCACTGGGAATGGCTTCTGCTGCCCAGGCCTCGCGCCGTTTCATCCATTCCTCTCGTGAGAGACCTTGGCGTAAGGGGCTCTCCTGAGAGAGGAAGTCGTAGGCCATGTCATAGTCCCCGCTGGCCCAGGCTTCAATAAAGTTGACGACGATCCCCATGGGATCCAAGTTGGTGTACAGGGTGCTGCTCTCTTCATCAAGGGCGGCATCTTCGGCTTCTAAGAGCAATTGATTGATGAGTGAGAGATGAGACTGATAATCCGTAGGAGGTTTTGTGTCACGTCGTGTATGAATTGCAAGGGCATTCCGCACCAAAGCATGCCCTTCCACGACTTCACACTTTCTCCATGAAGCAGCACGTGTCTTCGCTTTGATGTCAGCAATGTATTGCTCAGTATTTCGCTTGCTATCCACTCTGGTGAAAAAATCTTTGACCCCCTCATGCGGAAAGTCGAGATAGAATCCGAGAACACGAACCTCCTTATAGTCTTCTCCTTGTTCCCAGAAAAGCAGGAGGTGAGCTATGCCCATGGCGCGTGAACCCTCAAGCATGCCTTTCCAAAAGCGTGGCGGGTTCGTCGGTCGTTGGATCGCACTGAGAGCAGCCGTTCGGTCAAGAGGTGGTTCCCAACGCGGGTAAATTTTTGCGCCTTCAAGCTGTATCAATGAGCGTCGTGCCTCCTTGCGGACAGTTTTCAAGGGGCTCAATTCATGGAGAGCGGTCAGGATATCAGCGGCATCCACCTGATGGTCTTTTGCCAATGCTTTGAGCAAAGTGATCTGGGCACTTTCCGGCAGGGTAGTGATTTCAGCTAAAGCCGTTTCTGCTTGCTTTTGATCCTTACTCATGCACAAATGGTGAGCGACCTGGTGATAGTGCTCAAATACATGCTGTGCTTGTACCGTCTCTTCCTGCGAGACAGATAGCAGTGTCTTTTTTTTCTTTGCCATAACCTTCCCTCTTCAGGCAGCCAAATAAACCCTCTCTTTTCGCAGGATGCATTGTACTCTTTTTCGATGTGTTGCGC
>WNFI01000509.1_pt1 | contig 17663 bp, 19 predicted proteins | sample 5400471 | NCBI WGS metagenome assembly WNFI01 (sample SAMN13153348, study PRJNA577476) | soil metagenome | isolation source: 100 cm saprolite on Douglas fir-dominated hillslope | place: USA:California | collected 2013-09-17 | reverse complement strand
GCGAATGGACAACGATCGGCGAGGTCCCCGACGGCCCAGGGCTGTACGCGTTCACCGTGGAAGACGATGAACAGATCCGGGTCACCTACGTCGGGCTGACCGAGCACCTGTGGATGGTCACCAAGGGGAGGCTGCCGGGCAGCGGTGGCGCGCGTGGCGGCCAGCGCTACGGGCGGCCACGGCACGCAGGTGTAACCCGCCAGCGCGTCAATATGCTCATCGCCGGACAGCTGCGCTCCGGGCGCGTAGTGCGGCACTGGGTTCGCACGCTTCCCGTAGCGGCGCTTCGCGCCGAAGAAGAGCGGCTTATCAACAGCTGGGACCTGCGCCGCGTCGGCTGGAATCGCGGCTGACCGCTGGTCGGCCATCAGGAATGCGACGGCGACGGCGCGATCAGCCATGACAGCATCACGCATCGTGACTTCGTCTACCAGCGACGTCCGTCAAGGGGGTTCGAGCTGTCCGGCAGCCTCGTCCGCGACGTCTGGGCCGATGACGGCCTGTGGTTGGTTCGTGCCCGTTTGGGGCACGGGATACCTGGCCCGAGCGGGCGGACCTGGTGAGACGCGGTTATGACCGGCCGAGCGTGGCTTGGCTTCACTTGGCTGCGCCCCCCGCCAAACGCGCGCTGGCCGGGTGAGTGCCCGGGTCGCCCGGGCAGAGGCGATCAGCGCGTCAGCGGTCGAGGATGGCCAGGTCGGCTTCGGCGATGCGGCCGGGGTTGTCGATGAGGTCGATCGCGATGATCTTTGCGTCGGTGATCGTGAACGCCTGGAGTGAGATCGGCCTCGCCTCTGCGGCGTTGACGATGCCGACGGCTCCGTTGATCAATGCGGGCAAGGTGACCTGGGCGGATCGCAGACCGGTGATCGCGCGTGCGGCCACCGCCGCGGCACCGCGGACCGAGATCTCGGCGCCGTTGGAGCGCACCACGACGTCTGGGTCGAGTGCCTTGAGCAGCGCGTCGAAGTCGCCGTTGCGGGCGGCGGTGAGGAACGCGTCGACGATGGCTCGCTGCCGGGTCAGGTCGGTGTCGAGGACCGGAGCCACGCCCTGGACCCGCCGGCGGGCGCGACTGGCCAGCTGGCGGGCCGCGGCGGGCGCGCGCCCGACGATGGGCGCGATGTCGTCGAACGGGACGGCGAACATGTCGTGCAGGACGAAGGCGAGCCGCTCGGCGGGAGGCAGCGTGTGCAGGATCACCAGCAGCGCGGGACCGATAGAGTCGGCGAGCAGCGCTTCGGCTTCGGGGTCGATGCCGTCCGCGTCGCTGAGGACTGACCCGGGCAGGTGTATCCCGGCTGGCTGTTCCCGGCGCGAGGCCAGCATGTTCAGGCACACCCGGGCGACCACCGTCGTCAGCCATCCGCCGAGATTCTCGATCTCGTCGGGGTTGGAGCGGCTCAGCCGCAGCCAGGCTTCCTGAACGGCGTCGTCGGCCTCACTGGCCGAGCCGAGCGTCTGGTAGGCGACCGCGCGCAGCCGGGCCCGGTGGGCCTCGAACCGCTCCGCGAGCACGTCAAGCTCGTCCATCGGTCACATTCTCCCGTCGTTGCCGGTCATAGAGGTGACCGGCCAGACCCCGCCGATGTGACAGGGAGTGAGACGGGCTTGATGTCCGGTATCCCGGTTCGGCCCCAAAAATCCACGGAGGAACAATCGTGCAGCCACCGATCCTTGAGGCCCGGGGCCTCATGAAGCGCTATGGCAAGACCCAGGCGCTGGCCGGGCTGGACCTCGTCGTCAGGCCGGGCCGGGTGGTGGCGCTGCTGGGGCCGAACGGGGCGGGGAAGACCACGTTCGTGCGGGCGGTGGCGACCCTGCTGCGCCCGGACGCCGGGACGCTGCACGTCGACGGCATCGACGTCCTGCGCAAGCCTGCCAGGGTGCGGCAGGTGGTCGGCCTGGCAGGTCAGTTCGCGGCCGTGGAGGAGGCGATGACCGGCCGGGAGAACCTGGAGATGGTCGGCCGCCTCTTCGGGCTGAGCAGGAAGGCGGCCAAGGCGGCGGCGGTCAGGGTTCTGGCCCAGATGCAGCTCACCGCCGACGCCGACCGCCTGGTGCGCACCTATTCCGGCGGCATGCGCCGCCGCATCGACCTGGGCATCAGCCTGGTCGGAACCCCGCGTCTGCTCCTGCTCGACGAGCCGTCGGCCGGCCTGGATCCGGGCAGCCGTATCCAGCTTTGGGATGCGATCCGGCGCCTGGTCTCCACCGGCACGGACATCCTGCTGACCACCCAGTACCTCGACGAAGCCGACCGGCTCGCCTCAGACATCGTCATCATCGACCACGGCACAGTGATCGCCGCCGGCACGCCCGCGGAGCTGAAGACCCTCGCCGGAGACGACATGATCGAGGTGCACGTCCGCGACGCTGACGACCTCCCGGCAGTGTCCGGCGTGCTGGCCAAACTCGGACACGATCCACGGGTCGACGTTCCCACCCGTCGGGCCTACGTGGCGGTGGACGACGGCGGCAGCCGCCTGGTGGTAACGCGCCGCGGGCCCTGGACAGCCACGGCATCACCGTCGAGGACGTCTCGATGCGCCGGCCCACGCTCGATGAGGTCTTCCTCTCCCTCACCGGAAAGCCCGCGGAGACTGCTGACTCACCCGAACAGCCCGCCGACGCCTGATCCGGCTGGCAGACAGGAGGCATCATCATGACTGACATTCCCTTTACGGCGCCGTCCCCGACTCTGCCCCGGGCCGCGGTCAACACCGGGGCCGGGTTGTGGGTCAGCTCCCTCACCGTGGCGGGGCGAATGCTGCGCAAGTTCGCCCGCACCCCGCAGCTCATCGCCTTCACCGCGATCCAGAGCGCGTTGTTCCTGCTCATGTTCCGATTCGCGTTCGGCGGCGCCATCCGCACCGGAGGTTCCCTGTCCTATGTCAACTTCCTGGTGCCCGGCTTCATCGCCACCACCGTCTTGTGGTCGGGGATGGGGGCAGCGACCGGGGTGGCCGAGGACGTCGACCACGGCTTCGTCGACCGGCTCCGGTCGCTGCCCATTCCACGCGCGGCGGTGCTGATCGGGCGTAGTCTGGCCGACACTGCCCTGCTCGTCTGGGGGCTCGTGATTGCCGTGGTCTTCGGATTCGCCGTCGGGTTCCGGCTGCATGGCTCCGTTTCCGGAGACCTAGCCGCGTTCGGGTTGTGCGTGGTGTTCGGTTTTGCCTTTGAATGGATCTTCATCGTGATCGGCCTGGTGAGCGGCAATGCGCAAGCGGCCCAGCAGATGGGCCTGGTGATAACCCCGCTGGTATTCCTCTCCAGCGCCTACGTGCCAGTCGCGAGCATGCCGGACGGGGTCAGGCAGTTCAGCCAATTCCAGCCGGTGACCTCGATGGTCGACGCGGTACGCCGCCTCACCACGGGACCGCAAGGCGCGGCGCTGCTCCCGCACAGCACCGGCCACTACGTCGGGCTGTCGCTCGTCTGGGCGGCGGCAATCTTCGTGGTGTTCGGGTCCCTGGCCGTCCTGCGCTTCGCACGGCGCTGAGCCGATCTTCCAGCAGCCGAACCGGGTGCACATGCACGTCAAGAATGTAACCGCGCAAAAGGGCAAGCAGATCACCACGGACGCGCCCTCCGTCTCTGGTGTCAAGCCGTGACCGGTGCCTTGCGCCCGGTACGTGGACCTGCTCATCTCGTCCCAGACCGGACCGAAGGACCAAGAACGCCGCTGCCCGAACCCATTTCGCTGAGATCACCTCAATGACCGTGCAGGGCCAGGCCCAGGCTCCGCCCGTCCGCGAGGTTATCGCCAAGAGCTGAAAAACACCAAGTCAAGAAGGAGATTCGCAGATGAGTGTGCGCATGGTCCGCGCCAAGATCAAGGCCGACAAGGCCGCCGAACTGGAGAAAGCGTCGAAAGAAATGTTCACGGCAATCGAAGCCGCGCAGCCTCGCCTTCAGGGACTTCCAAGAGAACCTCAAGACCTGGATCGCCGAGCCGCCGGTCGTAGAGGAGTTGACGCCCGTCGGGTCGTACCGGCTCTTCTAACCGCCCCTTCTCGCCACCTGCGGCGTTCTCCGGCCCTCATGCCGGTTCCGCTGACTGCTCACGGAACCGGCATGAGGGCCTCACATCGCCCGCGGATGAATCCGCCCGGCAGCCTACGCCGAGGGGTGGCTCGGGTGGTTGGTGCCTGCGGGATCGATGCAAACAAACCCATGCCAACAGGATTGACGTCATCTCCGGCGACCCGCTTCCGGGAGATCAGCCGACCGCCGGCACGGACATAACCTGTCCGCCCACAGGGAGATCGGCTGTCCGCCCACAGGGAAGTCCCGATGTCCCTTGACACCGGGGCGCAGGTTCCGGCCGCGCAGCCGGAGCCCTAGCCAGGCACATAATGAGGTAATCGGGGCGCCGCCAGCTACCCGCTTGGCAAGAAACCTCATGCGCGCCGAGTCGGCGATCTGTACCTTTGGTTATTTCAAGGGCCAGCGGCCGACATTACCGATTGTAGTCGTCAGACCATTGAGTCGCCGTGGGCTGTCCGGTCAAGTTCCCGTGACAACCTTGGCCAGGGGACGCGGATTGGCCTGCGGTGAGGCTATCTTGACCTCGAGTTGCCGGTCCGGCTCAGCGTGGTAGTGGGCCTGGCCGGCGTGGCGGTTGCTGGCAGTGCTGGGGTTCTCTGGTCGTGTCGGCTTGGTTGCTGGTCGCGATTTGGCATGTGGCGGGGAAGGTCATCGCTTGCCACACGTACGGCTCTGGCTCGGGCTTGCCGCACCGGCTGTGCTGGGGAGGCCGTGAGGCTGTCTCGGCTGCGTGACTTTGCGCTGGCTTCGGCGAGCAGGTCGCTGCCGGCCTGGTCGATGGCGGCGGCGCGGAGCAGCATGGCCGATTCGGTGATCTGGAGGCTGTGCAGGACGCGCTCGATCTGAGCGGCTTGCGGTGGCGCGCCTGGTTCGGCGGCGGGTTCAGCTCGTCGATCTGGCTCGTGCCGGCGCGGGCCCGGCTGCGGGTTCTCGAAGTTGCGGCGGGCTCCGAGTACGGTGCTCGGGGCGTCGATGGCGGCGGCGAGGTCGTCCAGGACTTCGGTGACAAGGGCGCTCACGCTGGTCGCGGTCACGTACATGGCCAGGAGGGCGTCGGTACGCGGTCCGGAGGCGCGCGTGTAGCGGTAGGGGATGTCATACCCCTCGGGCATCAGGCGGGTCGGCAGGTACAGCCGGCCTAGTCCGGCGGTGGTGCGGACGGCCTGGTGGTCTTCGGCGGCGGCCGCGGTGCGGCCTGATCCGGCGTGGGCGCCGGTGCTGAGGATGTCCCATTCGCAGGCGACGCCGCGCCACGCGGGCCAGGCCAGGCTCATAGCGTCGGCCGCGGTGTGCAGCCGTGCCCGGATGCCGGGGTCGGTGCCGAGCTGGGAGGCGCGTTCGGCGAGGGTGCGCAGGATGATCTCGCTGGCGTGGCTGGTGATGGCTGAGGCGAGCGCACCCCGCCGCCACGACGCGGACATGGCGGGGGGTGACCGGCGGGCCGGCGCAAGTGCGGCGTGGCGGAGCCGTTCGGCGGTGATGGCGATGCCCTCGCACAGCTGCGTCACAGGTTCCCCGTCACCGGGCGGGCGGCGCGGTGGCGGGAAGCTGGACGGTATGGCCGCGAGTAGCCGGCGTGCGTCGTCGGACGAGGGGTGCCGTCGTTGTGCTGCTTCGACGGCCGCGGCGGTGATCCACAGTCCGCCGATGGCGCTGTGCAGGATCCGGCGCTCGGGGGCAGGCATGCCCGAGCCGATGGGGCCGGTCATGGTGAGCTGGGAGGCCCAGGGTGCCAGCGTGCGCGCGTGCTCTGCTATTTCGCCGAGCAGCGCGGCGGTCATCGGCCTGGAGGTGATGGCCGGCGCCCAGTAGGAGGTGCCCGTGCGCGCACCGGACGGGGCGGTGGCGAAATGGGTCTGCAGCAGATCCCGGCCCGCGGCCAGGTGATCGGCGGCAGCGGACAGATGCCGGACCACCGGGTGGGCGTCCTCGGTGGTCGTGGTCCGGTGGCGCAGGCTCCGGGCGGCCCGCCGCAGCGCGATCCGCGCGCCGGCGACGGCCTGCGTATCAAGACTCGGCGGGCGGTGCGCGGCGGGATCGAGATCGTGGGGGAGCGGCAGGTCATCGAAACAGCCGGCCAGCGCGAAGACCAGGCGGCCGAGTTCCCGGACGGCCACGCACCGCACGTCGTCCGGCAGGTCGCCGCGGAAGGCGACAGCGGCGGCGATGTGCTGCCCGGCAGGGTGCAGGAAGTCACCGAATGTCGCGGTCATCATCACCACGGGCCATCAGGTCGTGTATCCGCCGGGCAGCATCGGCGGCCTGGGCGCACGCAAACTGATCGCCCGGCGCTGCTGCTAGAGCCGCGGAATGGGTGAGGCGGTCGTGCAGCAGCGCGCCGAGCGCGGCCAGGGAAGCGGTGATCTCGTCCGTTCCGGCGTCCGCCGCCGGCATGCTGGCCCTGGCGGTACTGCCGCCGGCCGGCAGCGCCGGGGCGGCGGTGACGGCTTCCCTGCCATCGACGGCGGCGTCGGCCGTCGTCATGAACGCGGCGAACAGTTCCGGTGCCCGGTGATCGCAGCTGCGGGCGAGCATCCGGATGATCTCGAACGCGTCGAAGCTTGCTGCCAGCAGGTCCGGCAGCACAGCCGCGTCCCGGAGACGGGTGCCGATCTCGACGATCTCCCGCACGTCGTTCACCGTCCTTGTGTGCAGGCGAGGAGCCGCTGCCCGGCGTGCCGGGTGCCGCAGTCCTTCACTGCCCCGGTCATGCAGCGTTGCCTTGCGCGAGGCCGATGCTGGCGGCGATCAGGCGCAGGTGCTCGTTCGGGAACCGGTGCCCATGCTGGCGCAGCTGCCGGGCCAGGGCCCGCTGGCTGAGCCGCTCGCCCCGCGCGGCGGCGTCCTGGCAGATCCCGGTCGCAGCGCGCAGCAGCAGTAGCTCAGGCCTGCCATCGGCACCGTCACCAGGGTGTCCGGCCTGGCCGGGCGGTATGTCAGCCCGCGCCATCGCGCCGCCGCGTTCGCGGGGAGAGACCGCGTCGGCGCCGGCCGGGGGCGGGGCCAGCGCCAGCGCTGCGCCCGTCTTCGCTGAGGGTGCGCCAGCTCCGGTCCGTTGACGAGTCATCTTCAGGACCAGCAATCCGATAGCCAGGCCCGCGAACGCCGCAACCGGGCTGGTCGCGGCGGTCAGCCGGTCCGCGACGATGACCGGCTGGCCGGGCACGGCCTGAATGTGGCCGATGTTCCCGGCGACGCTGACAGCCAGGCCTATCAGAGCGGTCGCCCAGGGCCAGATCCGCTGGCGGCCGGGCCAGGCATCCAGGTAGGCGACATACAGCGCGAGTTCCCCGACCGCCAAGAACACGTCGATCTCGGCCGGCCAGGACATGGCCTGCCAGCCAGTCAGCCGGTGGTGGACCGCCCAGTCATACAAACCCGCGTAACTGTGCGCCAGCGCGTTCGCGCTCGCCAGAATCGCGATAGCCCCGATCCCATACAGCGCCGCCCGGCGCGTACTCGGGTTCATGCCGACCTTCCCTGTGCCCGGTTGCGGATCCTGCTGAACGCCTCGACCGCGGTCTCGTCGGCATCTGGCAGGGTGTGCAGGTACCTTTGCGTGGTCATAATCGACGCGTGACCGAGGCGTTCCTTGACGACCTGCAGGTCCGCCCCTCCGGCAAGCAGCCAGGAGGCATGCGCGTGCCGGAGATCATGAACGCGTGGCCGGATGCCGAGATCAGCAGCCTCGCAAGCGCGGTGCCAGATGCCGCGCCGGAATACGTTGCGTCCGATGTGCTCGTCGTCTGCCACGCGCGGCGGCCGCGGTGAAGCTCCGCTGGCTGCGCGGCGCTTCGCACGGTAGTCGGCGAACGCGCCCCGGCAGTGCTCGCACCGGCATCGGCCCGCGTTGTAGGCGCTCAGGGTGCCATGCCTGTACCGGCGGCCAGCCTCGTTGGGCGCGGTTAGCCCGAGCGTGCCAGCTTCCGGGACAGCGCGCAGTTCCACGGGTGGTGCGGTCCGCCGGGCGAACAGAAGATCGTCCGGGCCGAGGTTCTCGGCCGTGATATGAGCCTTGATCTTGACGACGATCTGCTGGCTGAGCTTGAGCCGGCGGTACTCCTTGTCCTTGGGGTAGTGCTTGACCAGGAATCGCTTGCCGTCCGGGTGGAACTCGCGATTCAGCTCGATGACCTTGCGGCTCACCGTCAGCATCCTGGTGACGAGGTCAAGATCCCGGACCCGGAACTCGGTCAGCTCGCCCCAGCGGAGCCCGCTTTCAATAGCTGTCTCGACCAGGAGCCTGGCATCAGCATCGGGCAGAGCCTCGTAGATCGCGCTGAACTGCTCTGGAGTGATGATCGACCGCGGCGTGGCGGGCACGGTAGGGATTCTCACTCCCCGGCACGGGTGGATATAGGTCACCTGATCGTTGACAGCGGTCGTGAAGATCGAGCTGAGGATGGAGTTCTTGCAGTATTGGATGGTCCAGGCGGACTGACCGTCGCGCTGCATCTTGGCGATCCATTCGCGGATCTGCTCGGGGAAGATGTCGGCCAGCTGCATCGCGCCCAGATCCGGAAGGATGTGGGCGTTCAGATAATAGGTGTACTTCTCCCGGGTGGTCGGCTCCAGCATGTGATTGGGCAGCCACCGTTCCTCAACGTACCTCCGGAACGTTTGGCGCCCGCGGCGCGGATCGCTGACCCGCCCCTGGCGAAGATCCACTTCGGCTTTCTGCCACGCCCGGTCTGCGGCCTTCCGGCTGGAGAAGGTCCCCGCAGAGCGCTCCGAGCCTCGCAGGTCGACGTAGACGGCTGTGTACCTGGGCTTGCCGTCTTTGCCGGTCCGTTCCTTCGCGAACCCCATCAGCTGTCGAGCCTCCTTGATCATCTGTCCGTCATTTGTCCGTGGACTCTGCGCCACTGGAGGTCAGCAGTCGGCACCAACTGACATTCAAATTATCCTCTTGACCGCCCTCTCAAGGCGGTAGCGCCGGTTCAAATCCGGTCGGGGCTACATATGCAGCAGCAGGTCAAGGGCCTGATCGCCACCATCACGGATCGGGCGTCCTAGGCATCCAAGTCCGGGCGGGACGAGCCAGTTTGAACTCCGCCTGGCCGGGGTCGGCGACCCTGTCGCCTGGTCATAACCACTCGCTCGCCACAGCCTTCACAACCAACTGCCGTCCGCATGGCAGGCAAGATGCCCAGGGGTTCGAGTCCCCTTAGCTCCACCAGTGTGATTTCTCAGGACACCGCGAACCTACGCAGGTCGCGGTGTTCTTGGTTTTGGGCGGGGTGGTCGTCCGGTGGGCTGGTAGCTGCTGGCGGGGTAAGTCCATCGGCGGTCGCAGCCGTGTCAAGAAGGCTCGGCGCACCGAAGAGATCCTCTGAGGATTCTGCCGTAGAGGTGCGCGTGCTAGGTATGCGAGCGGGGTTCGCTAGGTTCCTGCCGGGGAATAGTTGCGGATGCTGCGGTTGTTGCGGATAATGCGGCTAAGGAGGAGGTGGTACGGATGGCTGCCAGGACTATCGGCTCGATTGATCCCGGAGACATCGACGCGGAAGTGGCAGACCGTGCCGCAGGGCGCATCAGGGACTACCTGGAAGGCCATCCTGAGGAAGACCTGATCGAGGTTCTGGGCGAAGTTGGGGTTGACGACGCTCTTGTGATTCCACGGCCAACTGCGGTCCTGTTCGCACAGATTCTCGATGCTCTGGCTAGGGGTCAGGGCGTGCAGATCATCCCGAAGGCCGCCGAACTCACGACCCAGCAGGCCGCTGACATGCTGAACGTGTCTCGCCCGTACCTGATCAGCTTGCTGGAGTCTAGGCAGATCCCGTACCGCAGGGTCGGCAGGCACCGACGGATCACCTTCGAGGATCTCATGGACTACAAGCGCCACGATGACCTTAAGCGGCGTGCTGCGGCCGACGACCTTGCTGAGCTTAGTGAGGAACTGGACCTCTACTGATCGTGGCCTTCATCGCGGTGTACGACGCCAATGTGCTGTACCCCAACACCTTGCGCGATCTGCTGATCCGTATCGCCCAGCTGCCCCACCTGGTGCAAGCGAAATGGGCTGATGAGATCCTCGACGAGATGCTTAGGGCGCTGAGGAAGAACCTTCCAGATATCTCAGACGAGAAGGCCAGCATCTTGCGCGAGCGGATGAACGCAGCCGTTCGGGACTGCCTTGTCATCGGCTACGAGCCTCTGATCGATATCCTGGATCTTCCGGACCCCGATGACCGCCATGTGCTCGCTGCCGCCATCAAGGTGAACGCGCAGCTCATCGTGACCCGGAACCGGCGGCATTTCCCAAACGGGAAGTTGGCCGCGTGGGGCATCAGGGCGAAGTCGCCGGACGACTTCGTTCGCGACGTCATCGGCCTCGACGCCCAAGCTGTGTGGGCATGCGTCCAGCAGATCGTTGATTCCCGGACCAGGCGACCGGTAACGATCGAGGATGTGCTTGGCGAGCTGGAGAAGGACGGTTTGGTAGGGTCCGCTTCCAGCCTGCGAATGATCTGACTCCGCGCATGCCTGCGCAGGTCGCGATAGCAGCAGACCCTCAATCCACCGTTGGTGATAGACGGTGAACAGCGGCCAGGGAGGCGGAACTGCGAGCTCAGGCGACTAGGGAAGCGACGATTTCGATCCGGTTAACCGAGAGCGGGAAGGCATGGGCGTGCCATCCGTCATCGACGTGTACTTTCGGCGATCTGGCGCGTTTGGCCGTAGTCATCTTCGGCGATCCCCAGCCAGCCAAGCGGCGGCCGTGCTTGCGGCTCGACCAATCCACACATCGGGCCCAGCTCAGAGCCGCGGCCAGGAAGTGCTGCGACGCGGCAGGCGCAGCGGGCGCTGCGCGGCCTCATCAAGGCCTGGCACGACGCTCGCGACGCTGGCCTTGCCCAGGTCCCCGCCAACGTGCGCGCCCCGCTGGTCCGCGAGTTCCGCCACGCTGTCCTGGCCGGGCTGTCTGACCTGCCCCGCATTCCCGGGCCGAAGAACTCCACCGCCCAGCACTCCGGGCGCGACCTGCTGGAGTTCTGCCGAGACCGCCAGGACGACGTGCTGCGCTTCACCACCGACACCAGGGTCTGGCCCACCAGCAACATCAGTGAGCGCGGCGTGCGGCCGCTGAAGACCCAGCAGAAGATCTCCGGCCGGCTCACCAGCACCGACATCACCCAGGACCGGCTCGACATCCGCAGCTACATCGACACCGCCCGCAAGCACGGCCAGGGGGTCCTCACCGTCCTGCGAACCGTCATGACCGGCACCCCATGGAGCCCGCCAGTCCCGGCCGCAGCCTCGCCATAGCATCCGGAAAACCGCACAACTCGGCCGGAAGGGCTCGCTGAGCCGCCGCGACCCTCGATCTTGATTGCCCGGTAGCTGGGACGGTGCACGCTCTGACACGATGCGGTCATGGTATTGAAGCGGTTGAGTTTCGCCGCAGCGCAGTTGGCGCCGAAGCCTGGCGCCCGTCAGGTGCTCGCGCGCGTGGTGACAGTTGATGATCTGCCCGGGGGTGGCTGGTCCGTCATCGACGAGCGGACCTGGCGTACGGGAGTGTCCGGGTGGGCGACCGAGTGGGGCAAGCGGGCTCGCGCCGCGGGCAGCGTCACTGCCTGGCGCTCCTTCGAGGCCGTGGCCGGGCGGCAGGGGTGCTGGGTTCAGGTGGTGCCGCTGGTATCCGAGCTCGATGCGCTCAGTGCTCTCGAAGAGGCCGGGGATCGTGCTCTTCGCAACCTGCGCAGCAAGGTCACCGTGCTGCGGGAGCACGACGTGGATATCGAGGCGTTCCCCGGGGCCAACCGGGTCTGGGCGCACGAGCAGCACACCAGCGGACCGGGCGGGGAGGGCGTCGCGAAGATGCTGGCTGCCGCTTCCGGCGCATGCCTGATCGTCGTGTCCGCCTCTGGCTCTCCGGAATGGGCGTGGGATTCGGTAGTCTCGATCGCCCGGCGCCAAGCAGAGCTCTTGTCGGCTTAGCCGCTGCGCGCATGCGGCGCACTTCATACGCCGCGCGCGAGACGCGGGCGGTAATGGTATCAACGGGCCCGGGCTTGGTGCTGGCGTCACCACGCGGATCAGCACAGCTGAAAGCGCCTGGTCGGGATTCCCCACGGTGCGCCAGACAACATCCAATCACTCAGCGTCCGCGGGGTGAATGCATACCTGGCGGGGACGCCGGCTCAAGCTCCGCTACCGCGGGGTGACCAAGAACCACGCCTGGCTCAAGCGCCGCACCGCCTCGCTGAACCTGCGGAACCTGACCGGCCGGGGCCTGACCGGGCGGCACGGCCAGGCTCGGGCCGCGGCCCAGCCCGCGGGGCAAGCCGGCCGCCGGGCTGACACCACCACGGCCCGGTCTCGCAAGCCCACCGGCCCGGCGGCGCCCAGCACCACCACAAGCCAGCCACCACGACGCGCTATCGACGCTCGCCAGGACCGGCCCAATCCAGCGGGCTCCTAGAGGACTTGCTGGCGGTGGGCATCAGGCTGACGCTGAGTCGTTACCTTGCTGCTAGGGGACAGCGGCGCATGCCTGTCATCAGCGCGCGGACTCGCAGCGCCTTGCGTCGCAATGAAAAATCTTGACACCGTCCGGAACCGGCGCCGTGGTGTGTCCGTCGAACTGTCATGTTCCGGGGTGCACGCTGGTTGGCCGCTCTTGGCTCGGCACTTGCGCTCGGCGGGCTGTCGATGCTGGCCGGGTGTGGCCAGTCGGGAGCTGCGAGGTCGGCGCGCCTGCCGGCCGGCCGAACGTTCGTGTCCACCTCGGTGACCGACGGTGGCCACCAACGCCCCCTGGTCAGGGCAACGAAAATCTCGCTGACGTTCCGGGCAGGCAATATCAGCGCCAACGCTGGCTGCAACACGATCAGCGGGGCGGCGCGCCTAGACGCAGGCCGCCTCGTGGTCGGGGCGCTTGCCACGACCGCGATCGGCTGCCCGCAGCCTCTGGCCGACCAGGACGCCTGGCTCGCTGATTTCCTCGCCAGCAGGCCCACACTGACGCTGCAGGGCCCGGCCCTCACCCTGCACGGGACGACCACGGTCATCACCCTGACCGACCGCAAGGTTGCTGAGCCGAATCGGACCCTCGCCGGTACCCACTGGGTCGCTGACACCGTCATCGACCACAACACCGCCTCATCGGTGCCGCCCGCCATCACCGCAGACCTGATACTGACCGCCGACGGGCACGTGAGCGGCAGCACCGGCTGTCGCGGATTCTCCGGCAGCTACACCGCCACCGCCACCACTGTCACCTTCAGCAGGCTCGGCACCGGCAAACGTTCCTGCGCCAGCGATACCGCCCATATGGACCGTGCCGTCCTCGCGGCGCTGACCGGCGCCGTCGCCTACCGCATCGACGGCGACCGGCTGACGCTGACCGCCGCCTCGGGCGCCGGGCTCGGCCTCACGGCGCGCTAGCCGCGACCCTGCAGGCCCGACGAGCTTGCGCGGGCGGAGAGTGCCCGAGGGCGCCGACATCCGCCAGCCAGCTCGCGGCGGTGACGTGAGCGGTAGGGGCGACGACCTGCTCGCAGGCAATAGGCGCGGTCTCCACCTCCGCCGCCCGCGCGCCCTGTGGCCAGCGTCGTAGAGATGACCGGCGACTTCACTCTGAGGCTGCCGGTCATGCTCGCCGTGGCCATCGCCACCACGACCCGCCGCGCTGAGTTACGGCACCATCTACCACACCAAGCTGCTGCGACGCGGCCGGGACATCGACCGCGCCGGCCAGGCCGTCGCAGGCCTACACGGGGAGTTGTTCGGCATCTCGCCCGGTGGCGACTATGGTGGTTGTGGCCTGGTTGCTCGATCTCCGTTGGAAGGTCGAGATCGTAGCCGAGGCGGTGGTCGGTGGCTGATGCCGGTTCGGGAGACGAGGGCAGCAGGCCAGGGGAGATCGAGCACTGTGCCAGGTGCCGCTGGCTGGCCCGAGCCCATGGCTGGCTAAGGAGTTCCCTGGAGCCTTCGAGGGTGACCTCGGCGAGGTAGCGTTCGTGCCCGCCCCGGAGGGCGTGTTCATGATCGGGTCAGCGGGGAGACTGTCTGGGGACAGCAGGGCGGAGGGCTTCCCCGGACGCGCAGCCGTGAAGCGGGGCGTCTGGGACCGCGTCGCGCCGGGCCGGGACACCGGCCGGTCGGATCGCCAGGATGCTCAGGAGCACTGACGGGACGGGCCAGGCCCGTCATGGGAAAGGCGGGCATACGGAACGGGGACCCCGAATCCGGGATCCCCGTTGCCGCTAGCCGGTTTTGATCGAAGAGATCAGCAGGTTCCGGGCCAGCCGCTGCCGCCCTTCCAGAAGTTGCAGGCGTTGGTGTCGTAGTACGGGCTCTGGATCTCCGTGCCGTACTCGTTGCCACCGCCGGGGCCGCCGGAGGTGAAGTAGTAGCTGTTGTTCCCGTTGATCCAGTCGCCGTGCCCGATTGGGTCGGCGGTCGAGGAATGGCCGAAGCTCAGCACCCAGGGACCACCGCTGAAGCCGGGGGTCTGCGAGGAACCGATCGAGTTGTCCTGCTGCCCCGGATCGCTTCCCGGGTTGGTCACGTCGTAGCGGTGCTCCGCAGAGGTGATGACGAGCTTTCCTCCGCTGTAGGGGCTCCCCGAGGGGTATCCGAAGTCCTGCCAGAACTGGTCACGGCTCCAGTTCCACCCGAACCCCAGGCCTCCGGTGACGGCGACAACGTGGTTGGCCTTCACAGTCCCTGTCGGTTGCATGTAGAGATAGGCGTAGTCGGCGCTCCAGTAGCCGTTGAAGTACCAGCCGCCGGTTTGCTGGGCAAGGGCCCAGGACCAGCATCCAATCTGGGGATTCGCTCCGTTGTTGTACTCCGGGCAGAACAGGAAGTTGCTGTAGTAGCTGCGGCCGCCCTGCGGGCCGACGCAGTGACCGGCTGTCCAGACCATGTTCTTATTGCCACCGCCATAGGTGGCCGCAGCAGAGCAGACAAAGTTCCCGCCCGGCTCGGTGAAGAAGAGCTTGCCGACGGACGAGACCGGGAAGGTGCCCTGCTTCCCTATCCAGTTGTAGGTGTCGTTGGGGCCTGGGTAGCCGCCGTCAGCGGGCAGGACGCTGGAGCTCTGGGCATTGCTGTTGATGGTGGCGCCCTGGGCCGGCCCGGCGTGCAGGCCGCCGGGAACGTAGCCTCCGGCAAGGCCCGGCCTGCCTGTCGCGGTATTGCCCGCGTTGTCAGCCTTCGAGCCCTTGGCAGAAGCGGCGCGTACCACGGGCTGAGCGGGTTTGGCGGACGCCATCCGGGACGGGGTCCAGTAGGACATGATTGCTTCTTGGGAAGCCTTCAGCTTGGCCGCCGGTACCACGGCCGGCGGAGGCTTTGCCGGCATAGCCGCAGCGCGGCGGGCAGAAGAGGCTTCAGCGCTGCCGACCGAGACTGTGGCTGCGACTGCTCCCAAGGTGGCTATAGCAGAAATGTATGCGGCCCATCGTCGCCATACGGCCTGGTTAATATGGTGTCCGGACATGCACGATCCTTCCTACGTGTCGAGCAGCGACCTTCTAGATCCCAGGAACCAGCTGGGCCTGAGCATCTCCGGGGAGATGCCTCGCTGACACGGAGCGGGCAGGAACGCTGCTGATACATGGGATGTCATTTGCCAGTACATGAGACGCCGTTTGCCAGCGTGATGGCTCCGCAGGCAAGTTCCGCATGAGTCATTGTCGGTAACGGCGGCCACCAGAAACTGGCTCTGGCTCACTTTCCGTGAGACGGTCTGCCCGAGCGTGTCCGGTGGCGTCGTGATCATCATGTTTGTGATCATGCCGGGTGTGCGCGGGCACCAGGTCCGCAAGCTCGCCGACCTCGGCAAGCCAGGAGAGCCACGGCCCCGCATGGGCGGAACTGATGGCACACCGACGGCGCAAGACCCTGGTGGCCTGCCCGTCCTGCCACGACACCATCCACGGGCAGCCGCCGCCGCTGCTTACGTCGTAGTAACCGGAGAGCGGTGTGCGGTGAAAGCGTGCGCCGTCTAACGCGGCGCCAGATCGCCGCCACAGTTTCCTGTCGGAGCACGGCCACAGGTGCGGGGTACGGCTGAGGCGAGCAGGCTGCCCGCTCGGGCGGCTCCTGCCCGATGGAGCGCCGAGGACGATCAACGGCACGCCGAGCCGCCGCTCATCAACCGGACCGCCTCGTTCCTCGCGGCCGGGTCCGCGATATACCAGATCCGCGGCTACCCCCCCGAGCTGCCGGCTGGCGGCGTACCGGCACTGCCAGCTACAGGTCTACCTCGCCCAGACCACCGTGCACCATCACACCGCGCCCGCGCCCTGCCCATCCCGTCGAGCGGCCGACGGACACCCACGGCCACGAGCCGCCTGAAAGCCTCAGCGACGACCGGCAGCTCAGGCGGTCGCTGCCACACCCTAAGCGCAATGCCCATTTAACCAAGTTGATCTTTCCTGCGGGCGTGTCGTCCGTTGCGGTCTCGCTGCTGGCCGGCCAGGACGCCGACACAATCGAGATCAATTTACGCTAAGTGGCATTGCCTCAAGGCGCAGCGTATTTCATTGTCCAAACAGCTCTATCGCCTCGGTGATACTCATTCCCGTCCCATGGCGAACCACAGACATGTAGATGCGCGTACGGCGTGCCTGCAAACATCACCAGCGTTCCCGCGTCGCGCATGACCGTTGGCAAACCCGCTACGCTGGCGTCGAAAGGCCAGATGATCATCCAATGCGGACCGATCGGGATAGCCGGGCTCGTCCGATCAAACGGATCGGTATAGCTGTGCTGCAAAGCCCCATTGAGCATGTAGATCAGTCCGGGCTCGGCATTCGATGGTTTAGGCTTCCTTGCCATCAGGTCCAATACCCACCGCATTCCCATGGAATCGGCGCACATATCCGCTTGTCCGATGACGTTTTCGTTACCCGGGACACACACCCACTGGTTCGTACCCGGACGCAACACGGTCATATCGCCTTGAGCATCCATTTCCGCAACTGTGGCATCACCCGTGATGCTGTCAGGCCCCGACAGGAGCGCCCGTCGAATCTTGGCATTCACTATTTCATCGGAGATGCCTTTGTCTCCGTTCATGGCCGATCCTCCGTTGGCTTATCGCTCGATGCATCCTCTGAACTGCGCCGTTACAGGGACCCCCCAGAGCCTACTGACTCGGCTTCTTTGCCTGCCAAGATCGAGTTCGCCCACCCATTGGTAACTTCCGCCGTAATCGATCCAGAGGATGAGGCTTTTGACATCGAGCGCAGAATCGCTGGAAATTGTCACGCGGCGTGCCTCATCTGTGAGCGCGATGCGCCGCAGCAATTGCGATATGCCCGCGTGCCTGCGCATGCTAACTCTTTCGCGGATGCCGACCTGCGTCATCTGCCAGGATCTCTTCCGGTTCGCGCAAACCCGTTCGCCGGTTGCTCCTGGCCGAGGGCTCGATATAGACGGTTGAAGCATCAGGTGTCGGTGCTGCTGCCTGGCACCTAACTGGCCGACCGCGGTGCGCAGATGTCCTGCGCCAGAGAAGTTGAGAAATTGCGAGCGCGCCTGAGGCATTAGCCTCGATCATTCACCCGGCTGATCTTGCGGAAGCGAGAGCGTTGTCCACAGGCGTCGTGTAGCCCTCGTCCCGCGCTCGTGATCTTGATTTTGGG
>WNFI01093982.1_pt1 | contig 17664 bp, 15 predicted proteins | sample 5400471 | NCBI WGS metagenome assembly WNFI01 (sample SAMN13153348, study PRJNA577476) | soil metagenome | isolation source: 100 cm saprolite on Douglas fir-dominated hillslope | place: USA:California | collected 2013-09-17 | reverse complement strand
CTTCCGCAACTGTTACGATTTCTCTTCGGCGAAACTGGAAATGCAGCGTGTGCTCCGGGAATTTTGACGTCAGGAACGCCCAGACTGTCCGCTTTTCCCCGCTGCCAATTATTCCAACGTGTAATCGAACTCGTAGGAATGTTTTCCGTCCGGCGCGATGATGATATTCATCTTCCCGGAAATGCCTTTCAATTCTCCCGTACCGGAATCCGGCACCACGATGATGGAAAGCGCGGGAACTCCCCGCGTCATGGTGGCGCTGTGTTGCAGCACGAAGCCGCCTTGGCGCCCCTTGAGAGTTCCGGTCACGCGCTCCAGCGCCACATAGCCGCCGGAGCCTTTCGGGTCGAAGGGTCCGCTGGCGAGCATTTCGCCCTTGCTGGTCGCTTCGAGATCGCCATGGAATTGCTTGTCAATCGTCATGCGGCCGAGGTTCGCAGCCTGGGCCACGTCGCTGTCCGGTTTCTGGGGCGCTATTTTTACGTCGAATGGTCCGCTGGCGTGCTGTGTCATGTGAGATTTCTCCTGAACTGGGTTGCGCGCTGTGGTTTGCGTCAGGGCCTGACCAAAAGGAAGAAGAAGCAGGCCAATGGCCAACGCGAAATGCTGTAAACGCCGGGCATGGGCATCGCCCGAGTGGATGGGTCTTCGCCCCATTCTTTTTGTGAGTGGCACTTTTATCTTTTATCCTCCGTTTGATTTCAGGTCATTTGACTTCAGACCTGGCGCGCGAATTCTCCGGACTCGTTATACCCTGCAATGTAACAAATGACAAATGTGGCGCGAATTAACATTTTCTAAGTGTGAATTCACGCCGACACTTTTTGTCTCCGGAGAATCCAACCCGCAGGGCCACTTGTGCATCTTCATCTAACAAGCCCGGAAAACAATTCTGAAGCCTGAATTGCTTAATCCGAGCGCCGCTTCCAAGCAGCAAGGCTCGTCGTAGCCTTCCATCTGATAACCCTCGACCTGCAATCATCATTGTTTAACCTCAAGATCAACCGCACGTCAAAAAGGAGAATCGCAATGCCATACTGCAATGTCGGCAAAGAAAATTCAGGCAACATCGACCTTTATTATGAGGACCACGGCACCGGCAAGCCCGTTGTTCTGATTCACGGATATCCACTCAGCGGCGCCTCCTGGGAAAAGCAGGTGCCCGTTCTTCTGGAAGCAGGCCACCGCGTGATCACCTACGACCGCCGGGGATTCGGCAAGTCCAGCCAGCCAGCCACCGGCTATAACTACGACACGTTCGCCGAGGACCTGCACAAACTTATCAGCAAACTGGACCTGCATGACTGCACGCTCGTCGGCTTCTCGATGGGTGGCGGCGAAGTGGCGCGCTACCTGGGGAAATACGGAGTGAAGGGCGTGAGCAAGGCGGTCATCATCTCCGGTGTTCCGCCGTTCCTGCTGAAGACCAGAGACAATCCCGAGGGCGTGGACGGAAGCGTCTTCGAGGGGATACAGAAAGCCATCATGGCGGACCGTTACGCTTTCTTCACTGAATTTTTCAAGAACTTCTACAACACGGATGTCCTGCTCGGCAATCGCGTGAGCGAACAGGCAGTGCAGGCCAGCTGGAACATCGCAGCCGGTTGCTCGGCCACGGCCAGTCTCGCTTGCGTGCCGGCCTGGCTTGAGGACTTCCGCACAGACCTTACTCACATCACCGTGCCTGCGCTGGTGATGCACGGCGACGCCGACCGGATTCTGCCGATCAACGCCTCGGGAGACCGCACCGCTAAGCTGCTGATCAAAGGGTCCCGCATGGTGGTCATAAACGGCGGGCCGCACTGCATAACCTGGACGCACGCCGAGCAAGTCAACCATGAACTGCTGGAATTTCTCGGGAAAACCAAGCGGAGGTCAGAAGCCGCCTGATTCTGAGTAAACCGGAACAGCCGGTGGCCGGAAGGCTGCCGGCTGTTTGCGAGAGGACGAGAAAACCCTTCGCTATCCGGGCACGCTCATCCGGTGATATCCGAAGTGCCGCAGGATCCATTCTCCGCGATGGAGTTCGTCCGTGCCGGCTGTTTCGAAACCGAAAGCATCCGCCAGGCGGTCCATGGTCGAGAACAGGAAGCAGACATAGATGGCCTCGCGCAAGGCCGCGTCGCTTACCCCCGCGGTGCGGGCCGCTCTTACGTCCTCCGGGCCGACCGCTTCGGGTGTGAGCGTCAGTTTTTCCAGGAAAGCCAGGACGCCGCGCACCTTCGCGGTGACCGGCGCGGTGTGCCAATCGGCCAGCACTGCCTCGATCACAGCGCTGTGTCCTATTCCCAGCGCTTTCACCGCGACCGCGGTGTGGCTGGCAACTCAATAGCGGCAACGGTTCAGGTTCGAGACGAACGCGGCAAACATCTCCAGCTCGCCTACGGACCACTCGCGCGCGTGGCGCAAGCCTTCCTGCAGACAGCGCGCGAAGTGCCTGCCGAAAAAGTTTCGCCGGTACGACATCATCAGCACCGGCTCCAGCGCCCGTCCGCAAAAAGCGCGCATGATGCCGAGCTGGATATTCTGCAGCCGCCTGTGCCCGTGCTGCAACACCTCAAGCCGCATCAGGGACCTCCACCTTCGTCGCTGGCCGCCTCCAGCGCGCGCAGTCCGGCCTCGAACCGTCTTACGCCGGCGCCTGCCGCTGCGGCCACAATCAGCTCGAAAATTTGATCTTCGGAATATCCGGCGTGGTGAAGCTTGCTGAAATCCTCGTCACTCACGGTCCAGGGACGTTCAGCAATCTTTTCCACTAAATCACGCAGATCGAGAGTGCCGGGAATCTCTGGTGTCTCGTCTGCGCTCTTCCGTGTCCTCTCAAATACGGCCGCACGCAGCGCCGCATCACTCTTTCCCGATGGACCGAGCAGCGTATCTATCGCGATCTGTACTTTCTTCGGCAGTGCCATTGGTCTGGTCTCTGGTCTGGTCCCTTAGATCGGTTCACGCAAAGTGTTTCGTGTCGCACAGATTCCGGACATCGTTGGTGAAGTTGTCGTAAGCTTTTGCGTTTTTGAAGCTGCGGGTATTGAAGATGAAGGCACAGTCCACGCCATTGGGACGCGACATGGCATAGGAACTTGTCCCGGCCATGCTGCCGCTGCGCTCCGAGCCCGCGGCGCGGCCGCCCAGTCCCCACACTGCGTGCTGCTCAATGAAGCGGGCCAGCGTGCCCGCTGTTGTGGCCAGACCGCCTCCGCTGTCCATTAATTCGGTCACGTAACCTTCACCGCCGTAGGGATTGGGAACAATCACCTTCTTGAAAGGAAACAACGCGCTGGGCCCGGTGCCAGCGTCTTCATACCACACTTCTCGGGGAAGCCGCTCACGCGCCGCTGTGTGCGCCAGAAAAACGTCGGACGTGCCGTCGTGCAGCGGGACCGAGCGTACGTACTCGACGTAGCGCTTGCCGGAGATTTTTTCGACGACCAGCCCGAGCAGCATGTATCCGAAGTTCGAATAGGAGTTTCCGCCGGTCGTGTCAAAGTTTTGCGTGCCCGGGACAAACTGCAAAGGCTGACCGTACATGTAGCGGGCCATATCCAGCTTTGTCGGCAAGCCGGAAAGACCAAGCTCGTGGGCGATCTTGCGGATTCCGAAAACCGGGTCCCAGTTCGTTCCTGGGATCTTCTGTCCGTTTTTGGCCGTGCATTTGCCGTGATCGTTCCATCCGCCGGCGTGGTCCACCAGGTGTTGCACAGTAATCTGATTGATGTACTGCGGCGGCGTTTGTCCCGGCACTCCGGCAGCATGGACGCCGAGCAGCGGGAATACAGGCTCCTTCATGTCCAGCTTTCCGCTGGCGCGCAGAGTCTCAATCGCTGCGCAGGTAAAACGCTTGCTGCAGCTCGCGATTCGGAAAAGATTAGTTGTCTCGACGGTGGGATGTTCCGTCCCGTTGGTGTAAGCGTGATTGAACGCCAGTTTGCGCTGAAAGGAGACGGCAAGTTGGCCCGCGCTCACGCCCTGGTTATGCATGAATTCGCGCACTCGTTCATCGAACGCGGCCAGGGCGGCCGGCGCTTCAGGTCCGGTCACTCTCCACGCCGGACCGTCAATCATGCTGGCAGACCTCGCCCCAGCAGAACGGCCGAAGGCAAATGCCGCTGCGCCGGCGGACAGCTTTAGCACATCGCGTCGCGTGATCATGTTCGCTCCCAGTCTGCGGGGCAGGTCGCCTCGCGTAACTGTTTTGGTCTGGCAATGGCCGGTATTATCGCCTGACCCATGGCAGCGCGCAACTCTTACATCCTTCAATAAGAGCGCATCTATTTGCTTGTGGCTGAAGTTTCGACCGGAAGATCCTGACGGCTCCATTCGTAGAACGACGCATCGTACATGCTGACTTCGTATCCCAGATATTTGGCCACAAAATAATCGAACGAAGACTGCATGCCCGTTCTGCAATAAGTGACGAAACGCGCGTCTGCGCCAACGGCCAGTTGCGCGTACATGCGGCGCAATTCGGCTTCCGGACGCAATACCGGATTCTCGCGACTGACCAGGTTGTTCATCCAATAAAAACTGGTCGATGCGGGAATGTGGCCGGCCCTGGACACGTCTTCCGAAAGCTTGATGCCGGTAAATTCGTCGGCGGGCCGCGCGTCAACAATCGCGACTTTGCTGGACTTGCTTTGTGCCAGATCGCGCATGGCGGCGGTCTCCACCAGAATGGACGGGTTCAGAGAAATCTTGAGATGGCTGGGCGCAATTTTCGGCGTGTCCGAAGACAACTCGCGCTGCTCGGTCTTCCATTTTTCGATTCCGCCATCGAGTAAGGCCGCGCGGTTGGCCAGTCCGAGATAATCGAGAGTGAAGTAGGCTCGCGCTGCCAGTAATCCGTAGCGTTCGCTGTAAAGCACTACACGGGATTGGTTGGTAATTCCCGCCGCTTCAAAGATGCGCTGCAACTGGTCCGTTGACGGCAATTCATTTGGCACGCCGTTAACCGTCACAGCGATGTCGCTGAGCGCAATGTTTCTCGCTCCGGGAATGTGTCCTTTGGTGTAAAACTCCGGCGTCGCGGTGACACAAACGACGACCAGATCAGGATCGTGAAGATGACCGGCCAGCCACTCAGTCGACACTACCATCTCAGTCCGGAGACTGGAGTGCGTGCTCTGCGCAGGCTGGGCCGGGGCCAAAACGGCCGCGAGCATCAGAACGGGCATGACAAGTGAAATAGGGTTCGACATTCTCTGCTCCAGGCGGCGACGAAGGCTACTGCATTTTTTCGTGTATCTCGCAGGCGTTTCCGCCTCCGGGACAGCGTGGTGTCGTACCCGGAACCAGCGGCAGCATTTCCACGTGGCTCCACTGATGGATGGACCCATCGAACATGGCGGCGTTGTATCCCAGATACCGGGCGATGAAATACGTATGCGAAGCCTGCAGCCCGACTTCACAGTAGGTAATGAGCTGTTGGTCCGGCTTGATGCCGCGGGAAGCGAGTATCTCTTTCAGCTTGGCGGGTGGAAGTAACGTTGGATCTTTGGATCCGTTGACGACCGTGTCTTCCCAGAAAAGATGGGCGGACCCGGCGATGTGTCCGTCTTTGTAGCGGCTTTCCGGGCGGGAATCGACCAGTACCGCGTTGGTGCTTGACTGGGAAACTTTCTTCACGGCTTCCAGCATCGCGCGCACTTCAGGATGGACATGCAGCGTCAGGCTTCCTTTTGCCGACGCGACCGGTTCCGTGGAGATGGCCCGGTTCTCCGACCGCCAGCGTTGCATGCTGCCATCGAGAAGCGCTGCGTGGTTGCCGTGTCCCATGTAGTCGAGAGTGAAATAAGCGCGGCCGGCTGCGGGATACCACGCAGCCGTATAGATAATGATGCGCGTGTTATCGCTTATGCCGAGTTTCTCAAACACATCTTTCAAATGTTCCGGCGATGGCAGTTCCGTGCTGAGTGGACTGTTCTTGTCAATAAAGTCGTTGGTATCCAGGAACCGTGCGCCGGGAATGTGGCCGGCATCGTATTCCGAACGCTTGTTGGCCACGTGCAACACCACCACTTTGGGATCGTTGAGATGCGCGGCCAGCCACTCAGTAGAGACAATCATCTCGGGATGAGCGACCTGTGCCAATGCCGATGACGGGACAAGTACAGGAAGCAGTATCGCCAGAAAAATAAAACACAATTTGCGGAGAACCATAAAAGTGCGCCTCTCTTTTGTTTTCGATTGATTCGTGGTCTTCATTTATTCGTGCCTGAGCGCGATCAAGGGATCAATTCTGGTGGCGCGTCGTGCTGGTATGTAACACGCCGCGAGCGCCGTCGCAGCGAGTACCGACCCAACGAGCACAAACGTCAACGGGTCTGTGGGCGTAACTTCAAACAACAGCGTCTTGAGTGAGCCGGTCAGGTAGAAAGCTCCGGCCAATCCAAAGATCAGACCGGCCAGCACCAGCACCATTCCCTGGCGAATGACCATGGTGCGAACGTCGCCGGGCTGTGCTCCCAGGGCGAGACGCACGCCGATCTCGTGCATGCGCTGGCTGACGGAAAGCGCAAGGATGCCGCCAATCCCCGTGGCTGCGATCAGCAGCGCCAGCGCGGCAAACAACGCCAGCAGGCTGGTCATGGTGCGCGGCGAAGACAGCGTCTCACTCCGTGCCTGCTCCAGGGTTTGGAAATTGGCAATCGCGATTTGCGGGTCAACATCGTGGACCGCGCGACGGACCTGGTTCGCCAGCAGCATCGGGTCGGCGGTAGTGCTGACCAAAAGACTGCCCACCTGGGGATTCTGCTCGATCGCTCCGTAGGCCTCGTCCTGCGCTTCCTGATTCAGGCCCGCCTCTTTGGTGTCCCCGACAATACCGATGACCGTGTTCCAGGTCTTCCCTTCGTCGAAAGAAACTCGTTTGTCGACAGGATCTTCTCCCGGCCAGCGGTGTCGGGCCAGCGACTGGTTGATGACAACTACGGGGGTCGCCTTGTTCTTGTCCGTGGGAGAAAACATGCGCCCTTTGATGAGCGGTATTCCCAGCGTTCGAAAATAATCAACGGTCCCGAGCCGTATGGCGGTGATCGGCGGCGTTTCACCCGCACGCAGCGGATGGCCTTCAATCTGGAACCTTGAAGTGCCCGGGCCGAAGCTGATCAAGTCGGGATCCAGTGGAAAGCTGGACGCCACGGCTGCATATTGCACTCCGGGCAACACCTGGAGCTTTTCCAGCAGCTTGCGCGCGATTTCTCTGGATAGCTCGTTTCTCTTTTCCTGGTCGTTGAAATGGTTCGACCAGTTCAGGTCCAGCGCCATCGTGAGTACGCGTTGCGGAACAAAGCCGGGATCAACACTCTGCAACCGGACAAAACTCCTGAGCATGAGTCCGGCGCCGATCAGCAGCACAAAAGAAAACGCGACCTGGAGCACAATCAATACATTGCGGGTGCGCTTGCGGCCCCGTCCCTGATTGGATTGCCGAGTGCCTTCCCGCAGACCTGTGGCCAGTTGCTGCCGGGATGAAAAACCCAGCACTGATCCCGAAACGATGCTGGTGAGCAGAGCGGCCAGCAAGGTGAACAGCAGTACGCGGCTGTCTATGGTGATCTCGCGCGCTCGCGGGGTGAGCCGCGCCGCAAACTCGACCAGCAGTTTGAGACTTCCCGAAGCCATGAGCAGCCCAATCCCTGCCGCAATCAAGCCAAGGATCGTGCTCTCCGTTACAAGTTGGCGCAAGAGACGTCCTCTACCGGCGCCCAACGCCGAGCGCAGCAGGAGTTCCTGCTCGCGCTGCGAGACACGTGCCAGAGTGAAGTTAGCCACGTTGGCGCAGGCAATCAGCAGCACAAAACCCGCCGCGGCCAGCAACACAAACAGCATCGGCCTGGCCTGATGGACCAGTTCTTCCTGCAATGGCGTTGCCGTTGCAGTGAAGCCGCTGTCCGCGGGATACTCGCTGGGATATTCCTTCTGCAGCCGGCCGGCGATGGTTGCCAAATCTGCACGCGCCTGGTCCGGTGTGACATTGGAGTTCAGCCGGCCAAAAACCTGGACCAGCCGAAAACCACGATTCGCCATGTTCTTTGGCAACCCCCGGTACGGGCAAGCCGAGGTTGGCATGTAAACGTCGTTTTCATTCGGATATTGCGGGAACGGCGGCAACACTCCAACCACGGTGTGGACTTTGTCGTTCATTTCGAATTTCTTGCCCACAATGTTGGGATCGGCGTGCTGGCTCCGCTGCCAAAACTCGTAGCTAAGCACCAGGACGGGCGGAGCGCCGGTTTCCTCGTCGGCGGGCAACAGACTCCTGCCGAGGATCGGCTTGACTCCGAAGAAGTCAAAAAAGTTGGCGGACACCACACCGGTTCGGACGCGTTCCGCTTCTGTCGGGCTCAGCAACGTGAAGCCCATGCTGTGATATTCCACCATCCCGCTCAGGCTGTGATTCTGCTGACGGTAATCGTTCAGGTCCGCAACCGAGAAATTCATCCTATTGGCGCCCGTTTTTGGCGCTTGCTGCCGCAAGATCACCAGTTGCTCGCCATGCGTATACGGCAGCGGGCGCAACAGGATTCCGTTGATCACACTGAAGATCGCGGAATTGGCGCCAATGCCCAGCGCCAGCGTGATCACGGCTATAGCGGTGAAGCTTTTGTTCTTACGCATCATGCGCACGGCGTAGCCCGCGTCCTGCCGCAGCATTTGCCAGTGCTCACTCGGGGCCGTGTGCAGGATCCCCGCAATGGTCTCCGCCCACAGCTTGAGCAGTCCGGTCTTGCCCTGCTTTCTTTCAGCATCGGCGACCTGCTCGTGAAACGTGCGCTGCATCTCCCCGCCGAACGCGGCGCGGAAGTCAAACGGCAGCACGCGCAGCAGCATCCGGTAGAAGCGGTCCATGCGGGACTGATTTTCTGGGCTCATAACGATTCTCGCTTTCGTGCCAGCTATGCTTTGGCGCGGCGCAGTACATTCTTGGAACGCGCCAGGGCGACAATCTTCTCGTGCCTCTCGGCTTCCGCCTTGGCCACCTGCTCTCCCAGCAAAGTGAGACGGTAGTAAATCCGGCGCTCGTCATCCTGGCCAGCGTCAGGACGATACTTGGATTCCTCGATTATCCCTTCGGTGAGCAGGCGCTTGATGATGCCGTAGAGCGTCCCGGTGCTCAGTCGCACCGAGTCGCCGGTGCGCAGGGAAACGTCCTTCAAAATGGCGTAGCCGTGTTTGTCGCCGTCCGCCAGCGCGAGCAGGACGTGGAATAGCGCCGGTGTAAGCGGCAGATAGGATTCGACTTCTGGATTGAATTTCATGATTTGCCCTTCCTGGAAAATATCGTTGAAGAATTCGCGATCTTGTGGGCAAGAGCGAGTTTGAACGTAACCAGAAATTCACCCTTCTTCTCGGACGATGGCGCGACGAGACACGTACCATTCCACTCGCGTCCCAGGTCGTCCGTGAAGTCCCACTTCAATTTCGATTCACTCGTTTTGGCGCTGGCGATCCGGACCGCGCCTCGCAAGTGCGAGATTGGTTTGAACATTCCACCCGACGCATTGTTCGCGGCGATACGAGTGCGCATGAGTTCCAGAATTTCGGCAGCCGAGCCTGGCTCATAAACGACGATCTTTGTTTCCCAGTGCTCCGTATCGCCTGCGGTCGAAACCAATCTCGCCTTCGCGCCATTGATCCTGGCTTTGGCGTATTTCAATCCGTCGGGTAGATAACAATCGGCGAACGAGGCGCGGGCATATTTCGCTGCGGGGTCCCAGTTGTACTCAAGACCCAACGCCACGGACTGCGCTGCCCCTGGTCCGAGCATCTTCGATACAAGATGAAGAGCGCCGTCGATGCCGGCAGTAAGCCCCGCTGTAGTGATGATTTTTCCGTTGTCCACGTAGCGCCGGTCATAGACGACCTTCGTGTCCGGCTTCATCAGGTCTTCAATCATTCCGTAGGTGGTGGTCACTGTCTGTCCGGCCAGCAGACCTGCCTTCTCCAGCAAAAAAGCTCCAGTGCAAACCGACATCACGTGGCGTGCAGCCTGCGCCTGCGTTTGTATCCATTGAACCAGCCTGGGATTTTTGATGGCCTCTTGCCAAACGCCGCCGCCGGGTATTAATACGATGTCGGCTTTGGGACTGTTGTCGAACGTGTAGTCGGGGATGATCTTTTCTCCGAAGACAGCGGTGAGGGGCTCCGCCTTCTCGGCCACGGTGTGGACAAGAAAACCTGCTGAGCCAAATACTTCCCATGGTCCGGCGAAATCGATCAGTTGAGCTCCGTTGAACAACAGAATGGCCACACTCGGCGGGCTATCTTCGCCAGGTTGCGCCGGAATCAGCGTCATCCCGCAACTGGGACAGGACCCAGGCTTGTCGAACGTGAGTTTGTCACAGGGCAGTCCGCACGGAGGACAAATATAGGTCTTCGCGTCCGTAGTTGCGCTGGCATATGACGCCGTAACACTGTGGCCGGGTGCGGAACAAAAATGGCCCAGGGCCTTGGCCGGAATGGCCGCGGCAATTCCCAGCGTTGCTGATCCTTTTAGAAGGTCGCGTCGGTTCATTTGTTCCTCCTGGATTGTTACCTATCAAAGCAAAACATGATCAGCTGGATTATCGACAAATACACTTGTTACTCATGGTGCAGGGCTTCCAGTGGACTGATACGCGTTGCCTTGCGCGCCGGGATATAGCAGGCCACCAGTGCCGTCGAGGCCAGTAAGGCGCTTACTCCCGCAACGGTCAATGGATCCGTGGGGGCCGTGCTGAACAGGAACGACTGCAAGAAACCGACCATCACCACCGCCAAGCCGAGGCCGCCGGCCAGCCCCAGCAGGACCAGAAGCATGCCTTGGCGAATGATCATCATCAGCACGTCGAAAGGTTGCGCACCCAGGGCCAGACGGACGCCAATCTCCTTGACCCGCTGGCTCACGGAAAGGGCCAGCATGCCGCCGATGCCCGATGCAGTGACCACCAGGGCCAGCACGGCAAAAACGCCAAGAAGCTGGGTCATGATGCGCGGCGAAGCAAGAGTATCACTGCGGGCCTGTTCCATGCTTATCACGTAGGTCATGGCCGTATCCGGATCAACGCTACGGACTGCGGCCATCACCTGGTTGGACATCGCCATGGGGTCCCCAGCGGTGCGCACCAGCAGACTGCCGATCGCCGGGACCTGGTCGATGGGGAAAAAGATTTCTTCCGTCGGCTGCTCGTCAAGTCCGAATTCCTTGGTATCGCCCACGATGCCGACGATCGTGATCCATGTGTTTCCGGAATTATTGGTGATTCTGCGGCCGACTGGGTCCTCATTAGGCCAGCGATGCTGGGCCAGGGCCTGATTAATGATGACCACCGAAGGGGCATTCTCGTTGTCCGAGGGCAGGAAACCGCGTCCCCGGAGCAGCGACATGCCCAGGGTCTTGAAATAGTCGGGACTGACTTGCCGGAATCCAGCCAGGATCGGGGTTTCACCCGGCGTATGGGCACGGCCTTCGATGTCAATGCGGCTATTGAACGAGGAGGCGCCCAGGCCCAGCGCCAGGGCATCGGGATCAAGAGGGAAAGTGCTGGCGATCGAAGTGCTGATGACCCCGGGCAACGCCTGGACCCGGTCGACGATGGCGTGGCCCGCACCTCTCCGCAATGTCGGCGAGTTGTACTTGGACCAGTTGAGATCAATGGCCATGGTGAGCAGCTTTTCGGGCACAAACCCGGGATCAACGCTTTGCAGCTTGACGAAGCTGCGGATCATCAAGCCGGCACCGATCAGCAAGGCAAACGAAGTTGCCACTTGGGCTACGATCAACGCATTGCGGGCAAATTTGCGCCCTGAACTCGCGGTCGACTGTTTGGTCCCTTCGCGCAGCCGGGTCGCCATCTGCTGGCGCGAGCCAAAACCCACCGATGAGCCGGTGACCACGCTGGTGATCATGCCCACGGCAAGACTGAACAGAAGCACCGGGGCGTCCAGCGTAATCTCTCGGGCACGCGAGGTGAGGCTGGAGAGAAACTGAATTAGCAACTTGTGGCTGGCAAACGCCAGCAACAGGCCCGCCGCCGATGCAAACAGACCCATCATCACGCTTTCTGTAAACAACTGGCGCAGCACACGTGCCCGGGCTGCTCCCAAAGCAAAACGCAGGTTGAGTTCCTGCTCACGCTGCGACAGACGGGCCAGGGTCAGGTTGGCGACGTTGGCGCAGGCGATTAGAAGAACAAATCCTGCGACCGCCAGTAGTACCCACAGTGTGGGCCGCGCCTTTTGTGTCAGCTGTTGCAGCAGAGAGGCGGCGCTAATCCTGTAACCCGCTTCCGGCGGATAATTATCCGAATACTGCTTCTGCATTCTGCTGGTAATAACATTCAGATCATCGTTGGCCTGCGTCAGCGGCCCCTGAGGTTTGAGCCGGGCAAATACGCTCATCAGACGGCTCTTACGGTTCTGGATAAAGGCCGGGGCGGACCGGAACGGGCATGAAGACGTCGTCATGTAAACGTCATTCTCATTGGGATACTGCGGCACAGGCGGCAGTACCCCGATCACAGTGTGCATGCGGTCGTTCATCTTGAACGTTTTTCCCACAATATTGTGGTCGCCACCATGCTTTCTCTGCCAGTATTCATAACTGAGCAGCAACACCGGCGGAGCACCCGGCCCCTCTTCTGTGGGCAGGAATGTCCGTCCCAGAAGCGGCTTGACTCCCATGAAGTCGAAGAAGTTCCATGACACCACGCCGGTGGCCACACGATCGGCTGAGTCCGTGCGAAGAAGGTTGAACCGCATGGCGTGGTATTCAACCAACTCGCTGAAGCTGTGGTTCTGGCTGCGAATGTCCTCAATTTCCGGGACCGAAAGCCGGCGGTTGGGCACACCCATGTGGTCAGAATGCTGGGTAACAATCACCAGTTCCCCGGGTCTGGTGTACGGCAGTGGCCGTAGCAGGATGCCGCGAATCACGCCGAAAATGGCGGTGTTCGCGCCCACGCCCAGCGCCAGCGTAATCAGGGCGATCGCCGTAAATCCCGGGTTCTTGACCATCATGCGCAGAGCATACTTGCAATCCTGCCGCAACATCTGCAAATGTTTGGTTGGCGGAGTGCGAAGAAAGTCGACAATTACTTCAAACCAAAGCTTCAGCATGAATTCTCCCTCGCTCTTCAAGCACCACGGCTTACCCAATCAAACAGATTGACCGCCGGCCAGCTTCACAACTATGACGTATCACGCTATAGCGTGTAGCGCTAGATTGTCAACTGATAGACGGAGGCGGCTGGCTTTGGTTAGCGATCCGAGGGAATTTCCGACAGCATTATTTCGTGCCGTGCGCCGGACACTGTTGCGGTAAACTGCTGCTCAAATCTTTGCGACGCATTGGAGCCTGGATCCGAAGATGAAATTTCACACCGAATACCTGACGTTCAACACCAAACAGCACCGCGAGTACGTCCACATAACGCCGCAGGTAGAAAAGATCGTGCAAACCAGCGGCGTGAACAACGGCATGGCCCTGGTTTCCGCCATGCATATCACCGCCGGCGTTTACGTGAACGACAACGAAGAAGGCTTGATTCAGGATATTGACCAGTGGCTCGAAAAGCTGGCCCCATTCCGCGAGAACTACCTGCACCACCAGACCGGCGAAGACAATGGCGATTCACATTTGAAAGCCATTCTGGTGCACCATCAAGTCATTCTTCCGGTGACCAACCGCAAGCTGTTGCTGGGCACATGGCAGCGCGTCTTCTACGCGGAATTTGACGGCCAGCGCTCCAAGCGCGTCGTCGTGGCCGTGATGGGCGAATAGATCGCGGTTCGCTACACCGTTGCCAGCCAGGGAATACAATAAGGACCGATTGGAACCTACGGTCGCGAAGCTGCAAAAGCTTCCACGAAATCCTCGCGGTCAACACGCGCCTACCTGGCGGGCAAGGATTTCTGCGTTTCGATCTGTCCCGCAATTCCTGCGACTGGCTTGGAGCACACACCGCGGATACGCGGCCGGCACCGTGGTCCTTCGCCTGCTCCGCGCGCTGGTTCCGCTGGCGACTCTTTGGATTGCCAAGCTGATCATCGATACTGTTGTCGCCGCGCGGATGGGACGCGCTGATCTCTCGCGTCTCTGGTGGCTGGTTGCTGCGGAAGTGGTTGTCGTTTTTTCGGGCGAGGCGCTCGATAAGGCTTCCACGGCAGTCGAGAGTCTGTTCGGCGATCTTTGCTCCAACCACATCAGCGAACGCCTGATCCACCATGCCGCCTCGCTCGATCTAAGCCATTTTGAAGATCCCGCTTTCTACGATCAGCTCGAGCGCGCCCAGCGCCAAATCACCGGACGCATCGGGCTGATTCCGCAGCTGCTCTCCGTAGGACAAGACGCGGTGATACTGATTTCGCTGGGCGTTGCCATCTCCGTCTATGGACCGTGGCTGCTGGCGCTGCTGGTCGTCGCCGTGCTTCCCAGCTTTGTGGGCGAAACCCATTTCACGTCACTGGAATATTCGCTTCTCTACCGCATGACGCCTGAACGCCGGCAGCTTGACTATCTACGTTATCTCAGCGCCAGCGACAAGACGGCCCGGGAAGTCCAAATGTTCAGTCTGGCCCAATGGCTGGTGCGCCGCTACCGGATGATTGCCCGCCGTTTCTACGACGAAAACAAACGTCTGGCGATGCGCAAAGGCCTGGCGTCTGTGGGCCTGTCTGTGTTCGGAACGCTGGGCTATTACTCGGCGTACGTCATGATTTTGCGGCGCGGCTTTAATGGAGCCATCAGCATCGGCACGCTGACATTTCTGGCCGCGTCCTTTATGCGCAGCCGCGACGTGACCCAGCGCCTGCTGTTTGCCGCCGGCAATATCTACGAGCAGAGTCTTTATCTTCAGGACTTGTTCGATTTCTTCAAAATGGAGCCCACCATCGTCTCCAAACCCGGCGCGCGCGCTGTGCCCTCGCCTCTGCACGAAGGACTGGTATTTGAAGACGTTGGATTTCGCTATCCGGGGAGCGAGACGTGGGCGCTGCGCCACGTAAATTTGCGCATCGGGGCCAAAGAGCGGATCGCCCTGGTCGGCGAAAACGGCGCGGGCAAGACCACGCTGACGAAACTGCTGGCGCGTCTTTATGATCCCACCGAAGGACGCATCCTGCTCGACGGAGTGGACCTGCGCGAATACGATCTGGAATCGCTGCGCCATACCATCGGAGTAATCTTTCAGGACTTTGTCCGATACGATCTGCGTCTGGACGAAAACATCGGCGTAGGCGAAATCGNNNNTCCTTTTGGCTATCGGCAAATGCTGGGCCGGCGTTTTGAATCAGGTGTTGACCTTTCCGGCGGTGAATGGCAGAAAATTTCGCTGGCTCGCGCCTACATCCGGAACGCGCAGGTCATTATTCTCGATGAACCCACCGCCGCTCTCGACGCCCGCGCCGAGCATGAAACTTTCAGCCGCTTCGCGGAGTTGGCGTCCGGGCAGATGGTTGTCCTGATCTCGCACCGCTTTTCCACGGTACGCATGGCGGAGCGCATTATTGTTCTGGAAAGCGGCGCCATTCTCGAAGAAGGCAGCCACGACCAGTTGATGGAGCGAAACGGACTGTACGCGGAACTGTTCCGACTGCAAGCGGAAGGCTATCGCTGATGTATTCCCGTATTAGACTAGTTCCATTTTGGAACTAGCCCCCTATCTACGTTTTTGTACGTTTTTTCATTGACCCCGGGACTGCGCCGGATTAGTGTTGCTCGCGAATAGTATCTAGCGATTGGCTGAGGGCCAGGAGCCTTACAGCAACCAAATTTCATTCCCACGGTCCTCGTGATCCAGCAAACTACGGCAAGGAGGAACTGACTGATGGCCACACCACTGCAGCGGCAAATCAACATCAACAAGAACGTCCCAGGCCCTTCACCCCGGGTCAAATTTGACCCCAACCCTTTGGCGGCGTTCACGCGCGACCAGATCTTCTGGACCAACAACGACACCGAACCACACTGGCCAGGTCTGCTCAACGCCGATGGAACTATTAACACAACTTTTTTCATGCCGAACCAGATTGCGGGAAATGGAGACACTTCCGCGACCTTTTCGCCAAGTACGCCGGCTACGTTCACCTACGTCTGCTCTCTCCACCAGGATGAGAAGGGCACCATCACAATCACGCAGTCCCCGTAGAGAAGGGACGAGCGATCCCAGGCAAGCCGTAAACATGACCGCCAGGTAACAAGAAGGGAATGCTATGAGAATGAAATTGAGTGCGATGTTTTTCCTGTTGGCCGCTGCGCTGGTGGCGCTTCCTGCGTACGCGCAAACGCCCAACTGCACACCCGGACGGGACCTCATCACGATCCCGGAAATCAAAAGCGATAACACTACCCATAGGCTCCAGGGCACGATTATTCTCAGCGACGAGCAGCGCAGCTTCTGGGGCTCCGCTACGGGTACGCCCTGCAACTTGCAGCGGTTCCGGTACTTCAAAGGCTTCAGCGCGTCCGACCCGACAAAGCCATGGCCTGAAACCGGCGACCCAATTCCCGGGCCTACGCTACGGGCGCGGGTCGGTGATCTGGTTGAGCTTACTTTTTTGAACCAGGTCAACACCAAGAATTTCCCGAACACGCTGGACCAGGGAGAAGAAGGCAAAGGAACTCCGGAGGGCTGCGACATCTCGACGGCCACGCGCACCTCGGGCGGCTCCGCCCAAATCTATCCGCGGAATGACAATTATCCCAATTGCCTGCACGGATCAAGCACCGCGAACCTTCATTTCCATGGCACGCATACCACGCCCAGTACAACCGGTGACAACGTGCTGCTGTTTATCCATCCAGCGTTGCGAGACACTGGGACGCTTGAGCCCTCGGACGGTTTCGTAAACCAACAGTTTGCGAGTGTTTTCAGCACGTGCGAGAAAAACGGCTCGCCGACGAAGTGGGACCAAATGCCCGGGGATTGGCAAAACAGGCAAAAGGACCTTCTGAATCATTACGATACCACGGCCCCCTATAAGGGAGTTCCGGGGGCGCTACCGCAAAACATGAAACTGTGGCCGCAGAACGAGGCCAATCTGGCCGCGGGCCGGTGGCCCCAATATTCGATCGGCGCTACTCCGTACTGCTTCCGCCTGCCGGCGTTGCTGCTGGGTGGAAAGAAATACGAGATGTACCAGGCGCCCGGGACCCACTGGTACCACGCCCACAAACATGGCTCGACGGCGCTCAATGTCGGGAACGGAATGACTGGCGCTTTCATTATCGAAGGCGAATACGATGACACGTTGCGGCACTTCTATCGGGCAACTCCTCAGCACAAGAATTGGGGCCTGGTGGAACACGTGCTGGTCATTCAGCAACTCGAAACCGCGCTGAATCTCCTGAGCCCCACGAACAAGGGCGGGCCGCCGCCGCTTTCCGTGAACGGAAGATTGAACCCGATCATTCACATGAAGCCCAATCAAGTGCAGATGTGGCGGATCGTGAACGGGGCCGCGCGCGACTTTGTCCAGTTTGACCATTTCACCACGAAGGGCCAGGGCGGATTGAGCATCGCATGGCGGCAAATCGCTCAGGATGGCGTTCAGTTCGCGTTCGACAACTACCAGGGACTGGGAGCCATCAATAACAAGTTCAACATGGCAACTGCGAACCGTGCCGACCTGCTGGTGCGCGCACCCAATAAGGAAGGCGACTACGCTCTCCAGGTGATCACATCG
>WNFI01068024.1_pt2 | contig 17666 bp, 19 predicted proteins | sample 5400471 | NCBI WGS metagenome assembly WNFI01 (sample SAMN13153348, study PRJNA577476) | soil metagenome | isolation source: 100 cm saprolite on Douglas fir-dominated hillslope | place: USA:California | collected 2013-09-17 | reverse complement strand
CGATAGCCAAAAACGTAGTTGTCGATGTCGCCCAGGTTCGACGGGGTGCCCGGCAAAGACTGTTGCGACATGCGCACCCATTCCGAACGTTGAAAGATCGTGAACCGCGGATTCACAACGTAGTGGGTTTCGACAAATGCGCCATTCCAAGTAGCGTCCTTCGCTCCTGTGGGCAGCCCCGCGCCCTGACAATTTGAGCTGTAGGGGTCGCCACCGCAGGCCCCGAACCAGGCACTATCCGAGCCGTGCTGCGTGAGGACCTGGAAATCGAGATGCGGGCCGAGGTAGAAAATACCTTCGAATCCTATCCGGGAATAGTTTTTGTTGCCCGTTCCTGAACCCGGAATTGGGGCGCCGCCCTGCGGCAGATAAATCGTGGGAGCCTGACCAACCATCGCATACGCGCCGATTCGCTGGACGCCCAGTTTGCCGGCATCAAAGGCGTGGCTGGCCGCGAAAAACCCGCTGTAGGAATTCTGTCCATAGGGCAAGTCCGGACTGCCGTCCGTCGAACTGAACACCGCAGCCGAGATTCGGGTGCGATCGTCGAAGGAATGACCCATCCACTCAAAGCCGATCTGGTTGTCTCCCATTTGCCCGAAAATGTTGCTATCGCCAACCGGAAGGAAATGGAAGAGCTGATAAATTCCTCCATTCGCTGAAAGCGTAAGCGTGCGTTTTTCGGAAATAAAACTGTCCAGTTCGAATTTGCCCATCTTCAGGTTCAACCATGGGCTATTGAGGATATTGTCGAATCGGACGTTGACCGATTCCATGTGAAAGGCGCCAGTTTCGTCCGCGGAAGGGACCAACAGGAAGCTGATGTTCTTTTCCAGCGTTCCCCCAGTCAGAATGTCCAATCCGCTGTGACTGAATCCGGTGGTGGTAATCCTTTGCTCGCCGGTGGTTGCGGTATCGACAGCGATCTTGTTTGTACTTTCACGGCTCCAGAACGGCGTCATGCGCAAGGCGATCGGCCAATACGATGGGTTCTGCCAGATCGGAGCGTCTTTGTCGTTCATCAACTGGTAGCCGTTGTCTTTGAACTTCTGGCCAAAGTAGTTCAGCATTGGCCAGCTTTCATGGCAAGCCGAACAGCGCAAGCCATATTTCCTGGCAAAGGCTGGAAGCGCGTTGCTTTGTTGGCTGGTGCTGAGAACTAGAAATATCAAGGGCAATGCAGCGGCCATAAGCGACATGACAAACCGCTGCGAACCCTGAACGAGATGAGACCGCGCCCACGTACGCATGCTTCACTCTCCAGGCAGACTTGCTACGGCGGTGAATACTACTACCAGCGCATGGTCGTTTTCAATAAGATTTTACAAATTATTTACAACTCAGGCGAATCACCCGTGGGCATTTGGCATTCGGAAGCGGGCCCTTGGAGTTGACAGCGAGCGTGCGGCGTATCAGACTCTGCATTTGGGGTTAGATGGAAAAGTGGTCGTGACGACGGGACCGGATATCCGCAACACTTGTTTAGGCGAGCGCGCGAGGCCGATCCGTTGGATCGTTTTGATTCTTCTGCTCGCGCCTTGGATCAAGAGCTTGCTCGCGGACTTTGTAGAAGACTTTTCCGGCGTGGAGTGGCCAGGGAAAAGTCTTCTACAAAGTCCGCGAGCAAGCTCTTGATCCAAGGAACTTCAGGGAAAGCGGCAGCCTTGGAACCCTAGCGGTGCGTTACGTAGTGCTGCCCCAAGGGGAGAACAACACCGTTCTTCGAATTGACGCGCTGTTCGAAGAGACTTTCCGCCACAGCGTGCACGAATCGAATGGATCGGTCGAGAGCAGCGAATACAAGGAAATCCAGGACAATCTCGAGGCACGCGCCGCGCTGAAGAAACAGACCGCTGAGGTGGAAAAAGAAAAGCAGCAACCGGAGCCCCAACAGACAGCAGCTTCAGGCAACGGCACCGGAAAGCTGGGTGCGCCCCCGGCGCCCGAAAAGCCTACGGAAAGTTCGCCGCGGACGGAAGACCGAGCGGCGATTACGCCCCCAGTCGCGACTTCTGCCGCTGTCTTGGCTGCGCCTCCGGCCGCAGTTGAATCTCTGGAGCAGCACGTGGCTGATCTGCGCCACCAGGTTGAGCGGGTCGTCAAGAAGCCCGGAGCCCCTCTGAAGTCCGCGCCGTTCCGGACGGCGGGCACGCTGAAATCACTGGCTCCCGGCACCAACGTTCTGGTTGTGATTCTGACACCCTACTGGCTCGGGGTCGAGACTCGCGACGGGCAACACGGCTGGATGGAGCGGGGCCAGTTGGAGTTGCTGCCATGACATTTTGGCGGCGCAAGATCCCACCCCCTCTCTGGCAGGCTGCACTTTGTGCTGCACTTCTGTCCTGGGCGGTCGCGGGCAACTCACAGGTTGGTTCCACCGAGCGAACCTTTCGCGTGCCGAAACAGACCGCGGAAAAAGCGCTGGAGCATTTGCAGCCTTCGATGCACGGCCGCCTCCCCGCGCTCGAAGGATTTGCGGTTGCCGGCGACCATCCCTTATCCCGATACACGCGGGCCTTCTACCAGTGCACGGTGCAAGTAAGTGCTAAGGCGTCGGGCGAATCCCTGGTCCGGGTCACCGCGAAAGTCACAGCGTGGTACTCGGACGGGAACGGATCGCACTCTGGCTATGAGTTGCTCAAGTCAAACGGCAGGCTTGAGGCCGATCTCCTCGACCAGCTATCCGAACAACTCGGGACAGCGGGGCTAAGCAGCCAGGAAGAGCCTCCAGCGAAAGCCGTGGCCGGGTCATCCACGGGGAGGGCGGATGTCCAACCAAAAACGCGGACTCCCCTCCCCCTGCCGCAGACTTTCTTGTCATCCATCGCCAAAGGGTTTCCGGGCTCGTCAACGCCAGTGGGTCCGCGAGCGAATCTGACGTCGTCGATGAAGCGAGCCATTGATTTGCAGGACGAGGCAGCGAACCTGGAAGAAGTCATCAAGAACCAGGCGCACCCTAAGAACCTCGTGGCCGTCAAGAAATCTGGAACTACGGTAGCGTCCTCGCCAAACCCCGGCGCCAAGACTTTGTTTCTGGCAAGCGCACACGATGAGTTCGAGTTGCTGGATTTCAATCGGGACTGGGCCCATGTGCGAATTTCCGGATTGTCCCGGGGATGGATTCGACGCGCCAGCCTCGAGATGCCGGAAGGCATTCCCGACGTTCCGCAGAGTTCCGGTTCCTCCGCACTTACAGCCGACGACTTGTTTCGCGTGAACCGTGAAGAAGCCGCTCCATTCCCCGGAAACTGGGAGCCGCTTCGCGGGAAGCGAGTAAAGATCATTTCAGTGCAGGAGATCCAGGAAGATACCCAGAACGAAGGGGCGGCTGCGAAGCTGACTTTTGCAAAGTCGCTGCTCGACAGTCACTATGAGGAAATGGCGAAATCGACTGACCTCTCGGGACTGGTCCTCATTTTCGACGCAGCTGACGGCGGAATGGTCGCCGCCACCATGCCAACAATCCAGCGGTGGAAAGCCGGGATGCTCACCGACGCGGCCCTTTGGCACCAGTGCTATTTCGATCCGCCGGAAGCCTTCGGTTTAGCGACGGCAAGCAAAAAGCGTTAGTCGCCAGGAACGGTTTTGCCCGCGGCGCGGACCAGGGCTGCGACGTTGCGCTTCGGGTTTTATCTTGACTTTTGCCAGAGCGCGCGATACCAATGCTGTCCTTTGCGATTTTGAATTTGTTTGCTGCGACTGCTGTTGAGCGAACCAGGGTAAGGGGTGGAAGGAATCCATGTCTGAGATTTTTTCGGTTGGCCGTCTGACGCGGCAATTGCGCGATTACGGCGAACTAACGAAGGCGCGCATCACAACCCTCATCGTACTCACCGCGTGGAGCGGTTATTTTTTTGGCGCCCACCGGGAAGGCGCATCCCCGTGGTCGCTGCAATTACTCCATGCGCTGCTGGGTGTGGCCATGGTTTCAAGCGGGACCGCCGGGCTGAACGAGGTTTTGGAAGCAAAAGTGGACGCGCGCATGGGGCGGACTGCCCGACGCCCCTTGCCCTCGGGACGCATGTCGCGAGCTCACGCGCTTGCCGTCGGATTGGTACTGACGCTGGGCGGTTCGGCATATCTGGCTGCCTATGCAAATCCGCTGACTGGATTGCTCGCGTTCCTGACCGCCTTCGTTTACCTGGCTGCCTATACCCCGCTAAAAAAGGTTTCTCCGGTGTGTACGTTCGTCGGCGCCTTTCCCGGAGCCATGCCAGTGGTGCTGGGCTGGGCTGCGGCGCGGGGCCGTATCGAGATCGAGACTCTGGTGCTTTTCGCCATCATGTTCACCTGGCAGTTCCCGCATTTTCTCTCGATTGCCTGGCTCTATCGCGAGGACTACGCTCAGGGCGAAATCCGCATGCTGCCGGTCGTAGCGCCCGACGGAAAATCGACGATTTGGCGAATTCTGGCTTACTCCGCAGCCTTGATTCCGGTCAGTCTCTTGCCGGTAGCGATCGGAATGGCGGGACGTGTGTATCTGGCAGGCGCAATCCTGATGGGGCTGATGCTTCTGCGTGTCTCAGTAAGTATGGCGCTTCCGCAAATGCCGGCTACGGCGGCAGGCTCCAAGCCTTACGCCCGGCGCCTTCTACAAGCAACCGTTCTCTACTTACCTATCTTGTTTGGGTTAATGATGGCCAACGCCAAGTAACAGCCGGGCATGGTCCCACTTCATCGTTAGGACTGCAAATCCTGTGAACTCACTTCTCAGAAATAACAAAATTCACGGGTGAAGCGCTGCCGGGCTCCACACTGACAGTTTTCTGCCACGTCCGGGGTTCTGTGAAAACCGGGCGCTGGATGCGCTTTTGTGTAAGCACGTCAATCGCGCCCTCTTGACGGGCGACGTCCCAGGCTTCATGCCAGGCGACAATCTCATACTTGCCCGGGGGAACGCCGGTGAGTTCGAATTTCCCAGCCTCGTCCGTCACGGCGTAGTAAGGGTGAGCCACTACAAACACCTCGGCGTTCATCCAAGTGTGCCCACCATTGCACCGCAGAGTCACAGCGCCCGCCGTTTGCATGACGCGGGAGGTCACCTGGTTCGGAAAAGGAAAAGGCAAGTTGTAGGTGGCTGCTCCATCCATATGGACGGTGTGAAGCACGGCGTCGGAACTCTTCATCTGCAAGTCTGCGTTCACAGGTACCAGCAGCACATGGGGTTCATAGCGGCAATGCTTCTGGTCGAGAAAACGTCGCTGCTCCGGAAGGTCCATCGCCTTACCGCTGGAGATATTTTTCAGGAACACGATCGTATTTGCTACCCCCTGTTGCGGACCCACTACGAGGCGTTCCAGATCACGCGTCTTGGCTGATTCAGGATCACAAACCTGCTGATCCTTAGAGATTGTCATACTGGCCAGATGCGGCATTGGGCCCGACCACTTGACGGTCCCAGTGATCTTTCCTCCATTGCTGACTGTCACCACTTGATAAGCCTGCCCGAACCCAAACGTGGACAGAACCATCAGTGCGTTGGCCACAATCAACGGCCGCATGAACTTCATAATAAACCCCGCTTCTCCCAGGTTGAGATCGGCCTTATCGCAGCATAACGCGACCGTTTCAGATAGCAAGTAACGGAAGTACCGGGGGCCGCCGGGGCTGCGCATTCAAGCCCGAGCAGAGGGATGTCCTATCGCAGGGCCACTGTTCTGCTTCGCCGCGCTACACCCTGGTCGCGCTCTGCTAACCGTCTATTGCTTATCCGTGTTCCCGTCGCAGTTAGGGTTGCGCAAACTCGATACAGTCCCGCCCGTTATTTTTCGCGTGGTACAAGGCCGAATCAGCTTGCGCAAGAAGCTGTTCAAAGCTTCTGATTTCGTTGCTCAGGCCCGCTATCCCGAAACTGGCAGTCAACCGAATTGTGCTTTCGTTCCAGACAAAGCATTCTTTGGTTATGGCTTCGCGGATTCGCCCGACTGCAGTTTCGACGCCTTTACGGTCAATGTGGCTCAAACCTAAAACAAATTCTTCACCACCCAGGCGCGCACAGATATCAGAACCGCGGATGTGAGATTTCAGGATGGTCGAGAAGTTCCGCAAGACGAAATCCCCTGCTTCGTGGCCGTAGGTATCATTCACGGCCTTGAAGTGATCGAGATCGGCGATTACCATCCACAGCGGATATCTGTGCCGCTGTGCTGCTGCGAATGCCCTACCAGCCCAATGTTCAAGAGCACGCCGGTTGGACAGTCCGGTCAGTGCGTCGGTCAGGGCCAACTCTTCCAGCAAGCGATTCTTCGCACGGATTTCTCGGTCCAGTTCCGCAAAGCGAATTCCCACGCACACCCGGGCCAGAAGTTCGCCTGCGTGGAATGGCTTGGTCAAGTAATCATCCGCGCCCGCGTTAAGGCCAGCGACGATATGCTCTTTCTCGGCGTTGGTGGTGAGCAGAATCAAATAGGTGTTCGACCCATTTTCCTGACGCACGAGAGAGCACAGCTCAACACCAGTCACATCGGGCATTTCCCAATCCGTAATCAGAATTGCCGGTCGGTGCTCTGAAACCAGGGCAAGTGTGTCACGCGCGTCTTGGGCGACCAACGTACAGTAATTCTCGTGCGCGAGGGTCGCCTGCAGTAGCTTTCTGTAAAGCGGGGAATCGTCCGCGATGACAATTTTATGGCGGTTGTCCACAGTTTGCATTTCACGACCTGCCGGGTGAAATCAACGGCTTTTTTACGCGGACCTTGTTCTGGAGCCAACTCCGCAGGACGCCACTATCGACGGGCGGCATGCTCACCAGTTCGCAGCCCGCAGTGCCGTAACTGCGTGTCCAGACAACGCGTACCTGCATGTACAGCGGACGTTCAAGTTCTGGCAAAGGTAAAGTTAAGGAGAAAACCTTCCCTACATCTAGTCGCTTGCCGGTCTTAATGCCTATCCCGCTCTCGCCAATGTCAGTCACGCTTATGGGGAAGGGCCGGTTGCTTTCGTCAGTTGCTGTCACGTGCGCCAAAAGCGCATGCCGCGCGTGGAGTCGATACTCCAAAAGCATTCGAGAGTGTGCGGACTTCAGGCAGCTGCTGGCCGAATCGATGGTCAGCGGCTTGCGAACGGTGAAGTGTGCGGCAGGGGGGGGATCGCCATCGGCAAGGATGGCTACCACCGTAGGTTTCTTCCGTTTGTGCATGATCTGAGCAACAAATTCCGATGACGCCTTCCCTTCGCAATCCACGACGACGATGTCGTGCCCTCCACCAGCTAATGCAACTTGCGCTGTCGAAAAACTCAGGCAATGCTCCACGCTGATGGAGAAGTCGCGCAGCACTCGCCGAAGTACGCTATGAGCCGAAGCGTCGCGGCACACGAGCAAACACTCAAATTGCATCTCTGGGGTCATAACCAACCTCACACAGCTTTTGTTCAGATGTTTAGTGCCGGAACGTTGTTCTTTGGCGCTGACGCTTTTGCGAAGTTGGCGAGTTGGACTGCCTCTCACGAACTCGCACGACGCCAAAGTCTGCGCCACGCACACGGAAATCACTCATCATGCTGATCGGGTTTCAACCTCGCAAGCGTCCAGCCACAAATCCAGCTCGGATCTCTTCCCGGGAGCGTAATCGCGGAAATGCAGGCCGCTTTTGCCATGGCTGTCGTCCCAAATCACGATTGCTATGGTTTGCAGCGTAGTTCCCTGTGGCAGCCTCAATGAGATGTCCACTAGCTCACCCAGGTTGAGAGGAACCGGTGTTACGAGGGCCAGACCGCTGCTACTTACGTTGATGGTGCAGCACTCGACGCTGCTACCAGTCCCCCTTGTGATCTGCACAGGGAGCGTTGTCGTATGCCTGAAGTAACGCCTGCGCTCGGCTTGCATCAGAATAGCCGCGGTTTCCAAAGTACCCTTTACTGCCGTTAGGTCCAAGGGGCGGTGTACGAGAAAGTGTGCGCGGCAGTCGAGCGCCTGCACGGCGTCGTCAATCAGGGTGACGACGGCGAGCACAATAGCGGTTGAATTCGACCGGCTTTCCCTCACCTGCGCTAACGCTACTGGTATATCTCTGACAGGGTCCAGGTCGAGCACAATACCCTCGTACTTGTCACGGGTGAGGGCTTCAGAGAGACAACTTGGGCGCTCGTTCCACTCTGTACGGATCCCAAGCTCTTTGCTGGCCTGCGCGAAGGTGGTCATTAACTGAGCGTCAGGTGAGACAAGCAGCAGTCGAAGTGCCTTGCTATCCGTGGTCCGCGCAGTATTCACCAGCCACCCACCGATGCACTGGTCAGGCAATGCGAAATGCAAAGCATGGTTTTGTAAAAGTAGTTGACTTCGCCCGACGTCAAGCGGCGCGACAACTTGCACTTACTGTTTTTGTCCCTGGCCTTGAACATAAGGAGTTCCTGATTCTTGCCTTTCCTGCAGTTTGAAGTCATCGAACAGTCACGTTCAGATAGAGGTGCGCGAGGCCACCCGGCCTCCGCGATTTTCCGGTGTTCCGGTCGCAGTGACCGGCACGCCATAGGTGCGAGGAGCGCGTCCGCATTCGGCATGGTCGGCGATTTGGTGGGGCCGCATCCCACAAGCGAGAGAACCATGCACAGAATCATGCAGCAGTCCGTGCATCGAAAGCCGCGCCAGGTGCGATTGGGGGGGTACCCATGTAACTCGGGAAAGGGCAACGACGGAACGCTCCCGAATCGGGAAAACGGGCAATGGTAGTCGCTTAGGAAGCGAGTGAAGCAAAAAGGTCTTCTTGAAGTCCAGCGTTGGCGGCTAGTCCGCCGCTACCGCCGCTGCCATCGGGGCTTCGGCGTCGTCATCGACGTCCGCCATGTGAGTGCGCATTCTCAGAATCGCGGCCGCATGAATCTGTGAAATCCTGCCCACGCCGACTCCCATCACAGTTGCGATCTCTTTCATCTTCATCTCGCTGAAGTAGTACATATCGAGAACCTGGTACTCGCGCTCCGTCAGTTTCTGCAACGCACTCCCGAGACATTCATTTGCTTCGGAGCGCAGCAAGTGCCGGAGCGGCGTATCTCCTGGGTCGGCCGACAATTTCTCGCAAAGGTCTCTGACTTTTCCATCCGGTGAAACCTCATTCAAGCTGGTGATTGCAAGAGATGCCAGATCGCCGATCAGGCTTTGAATCTCCGATAGGGGCACACCCATCGCACTGGCCAGTTCAGATTCTGTTGCGTCACGGCACAGCTTCACCCGAAGCCTGTCTCGCGCCTCATCCAGTAGCCGCGCTTGGTATCGCAAGTCGCGCGGAGCCCAATCCGTCTGGCGGAGGCTGTCAATAATTGCCCCGCGGATTCGGACCTTTGCGTAAGGTTCAAATGGCACGCTTTTGCTTAGATCGAACTTCCCTAAGGCGTCGATAAGGCCAACAACACCAGCGTGTATCAGGTCCTCCAGGGGAACATGTTGTGGTAATCGGGCGTGAACCTTTCTGGCGATGCGGCGAACCTGATATATCTGCTGCGTCAACAAGTACTCGCGCGACCTCTGCGCGGCCGGTGCGTCAGGGAATCCATTCTTCGAGTACTCCATACGATCCTCGCAAGCTTGCGATTGACGAAATACGCGGGCCAGTGTCCCTGTGGACCCGTCACCTCGCACGCTAGTGACGATAACGAAAGAGCGCTCCCGCGCTACCTTGATCCCGGGTTTGAGGGTTACCAAGGAAAGCGGTGAGGACCAAAATGAGAAAAGTCAATGTGGGAAACGGTGCCCTGCGGTTGCATGGGACCTTGCCAGCGGACTATTGGCGCGCCGCGCGATGTTCCGAGCCCGATGCGTACTCGGCTAGAGCGGCCGCTTGGGAGAGTAGTTTCGGATTTTCTCCCCACTCGCGTAGCTTTCGATAGATTGTAGTTTTGCCGACTCCTAAAGCCGTTGCAGCATGGCTGATGTCACCATGGCAGGCCTGTATGGCTTGGTGGATAAGGTCGCGCTCGCCATCTTTGATTTTTGGAATGCAACTGTGGCTGTGCTGATCGGCGGGTTCTGCTCGCCGAGAGCGGGCCGTCCAGTCCGCCATCAATCTGGCGATGTCTTCCCGCTGCCCAGGCGTGAGTCTCCGAAACCATGCCGCCAGATCAGGCAGTGCCGTGTAAATATGCCCGAGTGCATCCATGTATCCGTTGCCGGATGTTGTGTTTCGCATAATCTTGTGACCTTCCCGGTACCAACCAGTTCTCGCTCGGAGCGAGAAAACGACGGCTGTGCCGGCACTGGCATCGGCTCATCTCGACGCTCGCGCGGCTAAGCTTCCCATGCGTTGACAATGCCTTTGAGTGTTCTATAGTTTTGAGGAACTTGGTTCCACCGTGAGTCGAAGCTATTGTCTCGGAAACCTCTCCCTGGGATTTGAAAAATAGTCGCGTCGTCGAAAAACCGACGTAACGTTGGTCCGGCACTTATACTGGGCTGGGAGTGCATCAGCTGGCATCGATTTGGAATGAATCGACTCCATGGCTGAATATTTGGGGAGGTTCGCATCGATCCATTCAACGGTGCAGTTAGTCAAGCACGATCGGAGTTTCTGGATCGTTGTGATCGCAGGGCGGGGGTGGAAGATCTTCCAAACGACCTGACGAGAATGCTATATCTCTCTTCCTTGAGAGATTGCAACAGTGGGCGCTACCTCCATCCCGAACTTTCTCCTGGTATGGGCGCTGAGGAAGCGCATTGGGCACTGAGGGCGTGTCACGACCGGGTCTTTCTCCGCCTCTTGACGACTCCGGTCGCGCAGTACGTGGTGCAACTTAAAGAGTACATCCGCTACACGCGAACCGAGCGAAGCGTCGTGCTCACAACCTGGGAATCGCTTGAGGCTTATCGCGCGACCGTGCCCGTACACGCAATGCATGTCTACCGCGATTTGTTTTGCCTTAACGTCGAGATGGCGCTCGCAGTTCTACGGCAAGAGGTCACCTAGTCAGGCAGTGCGATCTCTCATGCCGTTCGTGGCTGAAGTTGACCTGACCCAAAAGGAAGCCACGCGTTGATTACTCTTCCCACAACCGTTGCTTCCCCCGGCATCTTGAATCTACGCACCGGCTGGCTCGACAAGGGGTGCGGCAGCACCGTCAGTTCCCGGCCATCAACTTGGCACCAGCAGCAAGAATGCCCGTCGGAGTGCCAGACCAGGTACACAGGACGATCGCGAATTGTTTCCCACGGAAATACCTGTACCCTGTTCTGCTCGGTGTCGATTTCTACGAGTGACCTTGGAGGCAGGACATCGGACATGGCGTCGTCCTCGGTTCCAATTAACGCGTACCGATAACGCACTGGATCAATCGAGGCCCGACAAAATGAAGGCAGTTTTTGGAGATCCTGTTCCGCCAATTTCAGCAAATTAGTTTCCCGGTTGCTGTAGTGTACGTCGAAATTTAACTGGAATCTAAAACCGGGTTTGTCGGCAGCCGAGGTTGTCTGAATGAGACCGTCCCGGTCGAACTTGGCTTGCGACGTCGATATGTCTTCAGGATTGATTCCGAAGGGAAGAAGCAACTCCTGCAACGACACTCGCAAGCAGATGGATAGACTGAAGAGTTTGTGAACTCCCGGAACGGAACCCGCCTCGATGTCTGCCAGCGTTGAATGCGAAATATAGAAATCAGTATTGCCCTTCTCGGCAGCGATATTTCGGCTGATGCGCTCGACATCGCTCGGCTTAATCAGGCGTTCTTCCCGCACCGACCGAATCCAGCTCCCAGGTTCCATTTTGTGTCGTTTCCCTCAAGAACTCGCAGAGGCTCCGAAACGAAGTCCTGCGTCCCGGCCCACAGGCGTTATGGTATCAGGAGTTGTTCGACAGCGAATTCAATGGATGTCGGAGGGGTTGGCTGTTCGAAGGCGGCTGATCGAACTCGTTCAACTTTGCCACGCGTGTTCATGCAGACGCGCGAAGGAGTCCACCAGACGCTGATACTGAGAGCCGACCGCTGGCATGGAGATTAGCCAACTGGGAACTATCCATCGGATCCAGAGGCAATACCTCGCGAGCACCAGATTGAAGCGCAGCTGGGTTGCAGCGGCAATGAGATAATCAGCTTCTCGGATAAGCATCGGATCGTCTTGCGCTCTGGTAAGCGCTGCGAGTCGTATAACCATGTCGGTGTTTTTCTTCGCGAGCTGCACGATCCGCAAAGCCAGCTGAGTTCGTTTCCTCCGGTAGGCCGCACATTTGTTGTGCGGTAAGGACCGGGCAATGTAGCGGTCTTCGTCGATATCCACCAGATAACGGAATACGCGGACGTCGATGTTCCACTCGTTCTTTTCCCAATCACTGGCGGTTAATACCCGGGGCTGGCTGTTGTGAAAAAGAAGAGATGTCACGGCCGCAAGAGCAGCCAGAGCCACCGCCAAGATGATCAGCGTCGATACCATCGTCGTGTAAACGCAAGCACTTCGTCATTCCATTCCGATAAATTGGCTTCAGGCAGGCGCCGGACTCCGGTGCCTTGAAAATTCCAGAAGAAGAAGACCCAAATGAGGGCCGCTACATTGTAGGCAGCCAAATTGCACACTACGAAGGCAGCGTCGCTAACCAGGTTTGCATGCATTCGCAACTCGAAAATTGCCAGTGTCATTGCTGCATTGAAGCCCAAACCTGCAACTACACCGACCGAGTAGCGGCGCCAACTGCCGCCGATGAGCGAAATTAGCATGATGACCAAAATCAGCCAGATTGCTTCCACGAACTTTACCGATCGCTCAGCCAAAACGATGACAGCAAGAACGCGATCCTTGCTAGGACCCACTTCAGTCAGAACCACCATAAGTATGGCAACGAGCGCCGCAGCGGAGCCCACGGCCACAGCCAACTTCAAGGCAACACGCAAGAACTGATATTGCGGAAAAATATTTTTTACGGTATCACAGATGACCGCTAACGCAAGAAAAATGGTGACGATCTCTCCGTACCAATAAACTCGAGCATACAAATCGCTGGGGTAATGGATGAATGTCAGGACAATATCGCGGCAGAGCATCGCGGCAATATAAGAAAAGAAGATCGGAATCCTAAGCAGGAGCTTGCGCCTGACCATTGCCAAAACGATGGCGGCTTCGAGCGCGATCGACAAATACCAGAGCACCTGAACCGCAATCGCAGAAGAGATCATGGGCCGTACTGGCAGACTACTCGCAAAGCCGGCCGGCCCGCAATCCCTTGTCAATCGCGCGTGTTAATTAGCAGTGGCCGGGTGAGCAGAGGGGGATTGGGCTCTCGGCTAAGGAGGCGGTCGAAGTCGTACACGCCAGTATCAATGCTACAACGACAAGCCGAAGAATCTGTTTCATAATTGTGTCTCCTGGATTGAAAGATCTCGTACCGCATTGGGTACTTCGCGACCATAGGACAAATCGGCTCCGAGGCGATCGCATGTTCGAAAATCGAGCGAATTCCAGAAGCGGATAATGAGTGGGAGCAAGCCGAGTGGGTGGCTCGCGATCGTCGGTATGCCGACGGAACCGCAGGCCCTCGCGGTGATTCTGGGCCTGTCGGTCGCCTAGTGTGACAACACGCGGAGAGTGGCGAGGGAAACCTTTTTCCGCCAAAGAAGCCGCAAATCCAGACCTCGTCGGCGAGCCGACGACTCTATTGTCGCGTCTTCAACAGAGAGGCAAAACGCTATTCTGGTGCAGGTCGGCTGGATTTCCGTTCATTCCCGCACAAGGATGGAGTCTCCTGCGGAAAAACGGTCGCTTCCGCTAAAGAAAGGACGAAATCTGACGCAATTATGAAACCAAACGAGAGCCACGATGCCACGAGAGTGAGCCAGGAAGACCGAAGGCCCTATTCTCCGCCTAGATTGCAGCACCTATGCTCAGAAGCTGCTGCAGAATTGGTGCGGCGTAATTCTGACGTCCACAATCCCGAGGTAAGGTTTGTGCTGAAATGCATCGAAAGAGTCAAAGATCCGATTGTCTCGTAAGCATGAGCTTCACCGAGTTCAGACGATCACGCCCTAGCGCCTAGGCATGATCGTTCCTACGGCGGCGCCTGATTCTGGCCCAACCCGCGACAGCCTCGTACCGTGTGCGGGATGCGCGGGCACGGCAAGAGACAAGCGCCAGCGTGCTCGTGGAATTGGAAGCGTGCTAAAGCGTGTGCGCCTGACGATGGTTGAATTATCCGCACAAACGGGCCGCCGGTTCGGAGAAGAGAGCCCCTATTTCATTTCGCGGACTTTTCTTTACAAACAGGCGACTGGGGTCACGCCGCACATTTGTCAGGTTGTGGCTCTTAGCGAGATTACGGGCTACCGTTTTGAAGACTGGATGGCACTTTGCGGATTTGATTTGAGTCTAATCCCGAATATGCAACTGATCATCCCTAATGAGCGCACAACTTTGTTTACACCGTGGCGAGGTGTGGACCGAATGAACCATCACAATCAACCGAATTCGACAGAGGCTCAGCATCAGGACAGATATTGCTTTGCCAAGGTCGGCAGCCGTGATGCTGTCCTCAATCCTCTGGTTCGTCCTGGCAGCATCGTGCGTGCAGATCGATGCTTTTCCCAAGAGATATTGAAGAGTAAGTCTTCCGGCCAACACGTCTGGCTCGTCGAACACCCAGCCGGTGTCACTTGTTGCCGGGTTAAGTCAGTGGGAGGAAACCAGGTTGTGCTGTTGCCCGACCGTGCACCTCTATCTCCGTGGCCACTCCGTCTCTCGACGCAAGTACGGATATTGGGACTAGTCGATGGCCACGCTCTGCCCTACCAGGAAGGCAGCATTGAGCCGTTGGGTAGCGTGAGAGAGGGCCCTGAGCCAGCTTTGCACCCGAACTCGAAAGACAGAATGACCCTTTCACAATTGATTCGAGCTTCGCGACGGCGAACGGGTTTGACGTTTCGCGAGGCTCACAAGATGAGCTTGCACATTGCACGCTTGTTGCACAACCGCGAGTTTAGAATCTCGATCAGCCTTCTATCCGATTACGAAGCAATAAATAAACTACCGAGGCACATTGCAAAGATTATCACTCTGTGTGTCATCTACGGAATTGACCCGCGGGAACTGCTCCGGGTCGCGGGGGTCGACGTTAAAGATTCCAATAAGAGTCGGCTGGTTATAGATCGCGAGTTTGCGAGCAGAAACAGCGGACCGGTCTCGAATTTGCTGCACGAACTCGCAATCGCTGGAGGCCAAGAGCCAATTCCAGGCCCACTGCTAGCGAAGGGCGTCGGAGCATAAGCATGCTGCGCATTAGGGAAGTCTCAACCCGCGTTTACCGATTCTTATTCGGCAGACAGACTGGAACCGGAAGAGATGTCACGAACGATGAGTTAAAGGACATTGCGGAGTGCGTTATGGGGTACGCTCGGATGAGGGCAGACGAAAGTCCAACCGGAATTTTGCTCGTGGAAGTAGATGAACTGGCATTTCGGTTTCGAGAAGAACCCCGCTTAATTCGGAAGGCTCTTCACCTGCTGGAGCATGACCGGCGAGCACAGAAGACAGAGTTCGACGGACTCTGGAAGTTGCATCCCAATTTCGGAAATGTCGAATCTCGAGAACTCTTATCCAATGGACTTGAAACGACAGTCCCGAATGGGCTTTCTTTTTATCGTGGATCCGGCAACGGGGGAGGCTCGAACTGCGAGGAGACCCGTCAGACACCGGGCGGCCACTCCTGAGTAAGCACGACATCCTCGTATCCCATGCCTGCGACAGCCAGACCGGCGACGCATATCTTCAGCTCTCCACGATCGATTGGACGGCTGGATGGCCTCATGCGCAGGAAGGCGGAAGCCCTGCCGAAAAGTAGCACGACTACTTTGGCTGGAAGCTGCGTCTGGTCCGGTCCGTTCTTGGGGCGTTTGACTGCCCGGTATCGACATCGTCCCTGAGCCAGGTGCGCGGAACTGGCCTGCGCTAGAACTTTCCCAGGCGGATTCGCACCACTGCCGGATCGTCGGCGTGAAACTGCAAACCGCGGTCCGTCTCGTCGCCGTTCCACAGGCGCTGGGCCCTCCAGACGCCGTTCTGATAGGCGCCTTCTTCAGCCGAGAGGATCTGCATTCGCATTCCCGGAAGCCTATCAGGCAGGTGGAAGCTGACACTCACGTCCATGCCGGTGACCAGGAATTCATCGGGCCCAAGTTGCGCCACCAGTGCAGCCCCGTTCGCGCCGGCGTTGCCTGGAGGACGTCTGCCGTCCCCTTGCGGATATCCGTACGAGATCGTCGCCTGCCAGGCGCCAAAATCGAGTTCCTGTTGCGCCATGCCAACTTGCTCGATGGAGGTCTTCAGTTTCCCTTCAAAGTTCAGCTTGGCGATCTCCCGGCTCATGGGCGCAAGCAGGGCAAAATTGCGCGCATGTCCGACGGCGGCAGAATTCCCGAGAATGTTCCATCCCCTGGGATCGACGCCAAACGGAGCGATTCCCAGGGCACCTTCACCCAGGGCCATGAAATCGTACTTGGCGAAGGAATCGGCCTTGGCGATTTCGGGAACCAGCAGCGGGTTGTCCGGCCGGTGATACGCCGCGAAAACGTCCCTAACGAAGCCGTCGTCATCGCCATAAATGTCCGGAGCAATCGCGCTGATCGCGGGCGCCAGCGCGCGCCATAGCCCGACCCATCGCTGCACCGCTCCCCCGCTCGGGTACTGGACGCCGGGAATTGGCAGTCGACGCTCCGGCAGCTCGGCAGGCGGATAGCTCAGCCATACGTTCATATACACGGGAATATCAAACTCAGCTTTGCCGGCCGCGGCCACCTCATTCAGATAATGGGCCTGGTGATAAAGCTGAAAGAGCTCGTCGGCATCGCCGCGAAAAACTTCGCTCCAGGTGCCGGGCTGTTTGTGTGCCGCCGCCAGCATGCCGGCCGGGACCGGGCCGGCAAATTCTTTGTTCGAGTCCGGTGAAAAATCACGCACGCTGCCGATAATGCCCGACTCATTCTCGACCTGGACCATCAGGATGGTGTGCTCGGTACCATCGAGCGCCTTCAAGTGCCGCATCAGCGCGGCGAACGCCGCCTTGTCCGCTTCGAGATTCGATGGCGAGCTTGCCGACAGCACATCGATCGGTTCTCCGTCGGCCCGAATCACCCGCGGAAAACGTTTGGTGTCGGACTTCACCCACTGGGGGACGTAATGCATGTTCCCGTTTTTCCAGGTCCCGAACCAGAGCAGCACCACGCGGAAGCTGTGCTCGCGCGCGCCTTTGACCAGCGCGTCGACATTGTCCCAATTGAACTTTCCCTCTTGCGGTTCGATCTGCTCCCAATAAGCCGGCGCCTCGACCGTGTTCGCATGCAGCTCGCCGAGCGACTTCCACACAGCGGGCAATTCCGACGGCCACGCGCTCGAGTTGTGAACCTGGCCGCCGAGCATCAGATACGGCTGCCCATCGACAAGCAAAGCCCAGCGACCACCTTTTTCTACAAACCTGGGGGCTTCTGCGGCCACGGCCCAGGCGCACGCCGCAGTCACGAATAGCAGAATCGCCGCAAAGTGGCGCAGTCGCGCTAAGAGAACCGGCTCGTTCATAGAAATCCTCGCTTTCATGCTTGCTGGTTTATCCCGTTCTTATGAAAGTTTCGCAATCGTGTCTGTTCCCAGCTGTTCCGTCCCGTTTACCAGTGTGAGTATAGGCCAGCCCTGGTGCGGCACGTTCTTTCCTGAGTAATTGTTCCCGCCTCGTGTCTTGAGGTAGGAATTAAGAGCAGGGGGAATGCATCTG